>Ga0194053_10000668_pt1 | contig 24879 bp, 17 predicted proteins | sample SepL228m_MetaG_FD_161684 | JGI IMG/M metagenome (GOLD analysis project Ga0194053, IMG submission 161684) | Anoxic zone freshwater microbial communities from boreal shield lake in IISD Experimental Lakes Area, Ontario, Canada - Sep2016-L227-8m | ecosystem: Environmental > Aquatic > Freshwater >... | reverse complement strand
TTGTGGGGGGGGGGGGGGGGGATTTGGGTGCCGGGCGCTTTCGCGTTCTCTGCGTTCTTTCGTGGCGGGGATTTGGGGGCTGGTTCTTAGCTGTCTTCCCGTCTTCCCGTCTTCCCTGTTCACAGGTTGTGACAGGGTGCAACTCTGTTGCCTCTGTTATCTCCTGTTCAAACCCGAGTCAACAATTCCGCATCATTGACAGCACTGGTTTAGTCGGTATTCAAACCAACGCCTTGCTTCCAATATCGCGCCTGAAGTGGGCGCCCTCGAAGTGAATCATTCTCACAGCGGTGTAGGCGGCGTCGCGCGCGGCTGGCAAATCCTTCGCCCAGGCCGTCACGCCCAGCACCCGGCCGCCGTTGGTGACGATCTGGTCCCCTGCCATGGCGGTGCCGGCGTGAAAGACTTTCGTGTTTGGCAACCGTGCCACTTCGGCCAGTCCCCGAATCGGTTTGCCCTTGGCGTAATTGCCGGGATAGCCGGCTGACGCCATCACCACGCAAACCGATGGCATCGGGTTCCATTGTAATTCGATTTTGCCGAGGGCTCCGTCCGCGCTCGAGGCCAGCAATTCAGCCAGGTCGTTCTCCAGGCGGGTCAGATAGACTTGCGTTTCCGGGTCGCCAAAACGGGCGTTAAACTCGAGCACTTTCGGCCCTTCTTTGGTGAGCATCACGCCCGGATACAGGATGCCGCGGAAATCAATGCTCTCGGCCACGCAGCCGCGAAGCCAGGGTTCGAGAATGCCGGCGCCGACTGCGGCCAGCTCCGGCCCGGTCAGAAACGGCGCGGGGCAATAGGTGCCCATGCCGCCGGTGTTCAAGCCGGCGTCGCCGTCCAGCGCGCGCTTGTGGTCCTGGGCGGCGGGAAAGAGCTTCGCGGTCCGGCCATCGCACAGGGCGTGCAAGGAGATTTCCATGCCGTCGAGCAATTCCTGGATGACGATGTTGGCGCCGGCGGCGCCGAAGGTTTTTTTAACCAGAACTTCCTGGATGGCTTGGTCGGCCTGCGCCATGTCACGGCAGATTAAGACGCCTTTGCCGAGAGCCAGGCCGTCGGCTTTGACGGCGCAACGGCCACCGAGCGAGGCGGCGAAACGGGACGCGGCGGCGAAATCGGCGAACATGCCGGCCCGCGCGGTCGGGATGCCGTATTTCTCCATGAAGCGCTGAGAGAAGACTTTCGAGGCTTCAAATTGCGCGGCTTTTTGGTTCGGACCCCAGATGCGCCGGCCGTCTTTCTGGAACAAATCCACAATGCCCAGGGCCAGCGGGTTATCCGGCCCGACGACGGTGAGGTCGGCGCTGTGTGCGTCGGCGAAGGCGCGGAGGCCCGGCAAGTCTTCTGCGCCGAGGTTCACGCATTGGACGGGGTCGCCGTTATTGGCCAAGCGTTCCTGGGCGATGCCGGCGTTGCCGGGGGCACACCACATCCGGGTGACACGGGCCGATTGTGCCAGTTTCCAAACCAGCGCGTGTTCGCGTCCGCCGGAGCCGATGACCAGGATTTTCATGTGTGCGATTGAATCAGGTATTGCCACGATGGCAAAAGTTATTTAGTCATTTTCCGGCTCGACTTTTTCACGCATTAGTGTAAACGAGATGGCACGAATAAACATTAATATCAAAGAACTATGACAAACGGATTGAAAATAGCTATGGCTTTGGGGTTCAGCGCTGCTCTGCTGCAAGGCATCGGGATCGCGCAGAATACACCAGCTTCAACGAATGCCCCAGCACCACCGAAGCTCTCGCCCGCCGAGCTGAAGCACAATATGAGCTATTCCATCGGGATGAATATTGGCAACAGCATCAAACGCGGCGGCGTCGAATTGGACATGGACGTCCTCTCGGGCGCGATCAAAGACGTGCTGGCCGGCGGCACTTCGAAGATGACGGACCAGCAGGCACAGGAAGCCATGCGCTTCTACCAGGTGGAAGCCCGCTCCAAACACGAAGAGACGCAGAAGAAGGCGGCGGAAAAGAACAAGAAGGAAGGCGAAACGTTCCTGGCAGAGAACAAGAAAAAGGATGGCATCAAGACCCACGCTGTCACCCTGCCGGATGGAACCACGGCCGAGATGCAGTATAAAGTCATCACCGAAGGCACGGGAGCCACACCGAAAAGCAACGACACCGTCACTGTCAACTACCGCGGCACACTCATCAATGGCAAAGAGTTTGACAGCTCCGCCAAACGCGGTCAGCCGGCCAAGTTCCAGGTGAACCGCGTTGTCCGTGGCTGGACCGAGGCGCTGCAGATGATGAAGGCCGGTTCGAAATGGCAGCTTTTTATCCCCTCCCCACTGGCTTACGGCGATGCGGGCAACTCCAGCATTGAACCCGGCTCGACGCTGCTTTTCGATGTAGAACTGGTCGGGGCCGATGCTCCGGCTCCGCCGCCGCCCTCGGCTCAGCCGCTCACCAGCGACATCATCCGGGTGCCTTCCGCCGAAGAACTTAAGAAGGGCGCCAAGATCGAAGTTATCAAGCCCGAAGACCTCGAGAAGCTTACGAACGCGGCGGCCAAAAAGCCTGAGAAATAGGCTGACTCAGAGGATTTTCGTCTCACCCCGGCCCTGCACCACCTGGCCAATCAGCCAGGCTTGGTGCTTTTGCGCGCCGATATACTTCATGACTGCCGGCGCTTTGTCGGCAGCCACGATGATGACCATGCCGATGCCCATGTTGAAGACCTGATATAATTCATCGTTCGGCACGCCGCCTTTGGCCTGGATGAGTTGAAAAATCGGCAACATCTGCCACGAGCCTTTCCGGATAACGACGTCGCAGTTCCCGGGCAGGACGCGTGGTATGTTATCCACGAAACCGCCGCCGGTGATATGGGCCAGGCCTTTTATGGTAGGGCAGGCGTCCCGCCTGCCCATTGGTTTGCCGCTCGATTTTCGGGACAGACCGGACGCCTGACCCCAGTTAAACTTCCCCAGCAACTTCTGAATCAGCCGGCCATAGCTGACATGCACCTTGAGCAATTCGCGTCCGATGGTGTTACGTAAACCCGGCACGTAGCTCTCCGGCTTGAGCTTCATCTGATCGAAGAAGATCGTCCGCGCTAGAGAGTAACCGTTGGTGTGCAGCCCGCTCGAAGCCAAGCCGATTACGGCATCGCCGGACCGAATGGCTTTGCCATCGAGCATCCTGGATTTCTCCACCACACCGACGATGGTCCCGCTCACGTCATATTCGCCGGGTTGGTAGAAGCCGGGCATTTGGGCCGTCTCGCCGCCGATGAGGGCGCAGCCATTTTCCGCACATGCCTGAACAAAGCCTTTGATGATGTCGTTGAAGACGCGCGGCTCGAGTTTGCCGGTGCCGAGGTAATCGAGGAAGAAGAGCGGCTCGGCGCCGAGCACGGCGATGTCGTTGACACAATGGTTGACGAGATCCTGGCCGATGGTGTCGTGTTGGTCCAACGCGAAAGCGAGCTTAAGCTTGGTGCCGACGCCATCGACGCTGGAAACCAAGATCGGCTCGCGGTATTTGCGAACATCCAGCGCAAACAACCCGCCGAACCCGCCGACTTTGCCGAGCACCTCCGGCCGATGGGTTGCCTGGAGCATTTGCGGCAAAGCGGATTTGACCGCATTCCCCAAGTCGATATCGACGCCTGCGCGCGCGTAAGCCTTTTGTTTCATCAGCAGGAAAATAGCGGTAACAAGTTCGGATTCCAAGCTTTAGCCGTAACAATTCAATGCAACCACAAACCCCCTGGCTTTGCGGTGTATGAAAACCATGCGGTATATATACGGCAAGACGAAACCATGTGGTTAGGGTGCTTGGAAGCTCCCACCTCCGCCTGCGGAGGCTGATCATGGAAGAAACTATCATCAGTTTCTTGAGAGAACCGATCCTTGCCCATTTTTCTGTCTATAATGTTTCTGTCTATGATTTGTCTGTCTTCATGTTTTGTCTGTCCTTTATGCCTATAATCATTCGCACCCCTCTCCAGCGCCTATCTCAAGCCGAGTTTGGTGAGACAGAACAATTGAAGACGGGAATATTAGACAGAAACATTGGAGACAGAAAAATGGAAATGACATATACAAACGAAATCATTTGCGGATTACCGGGCGAAGTCCTTTGGAATTTCCAGACTATATGAGTCAGGGTGAATCTTTGAAGAATCGGAGCTCCAGCTCGCATGAAGTCAGCCAGTTCCAAGACACCGTGAAATCAAAGACCATCTCGCCCGCCACATTCTCCGCAAAATGAAAGACTGACCACTCTGGCACGCACGAAGAACGGCAAGCTCTGGATCACCGTCAACGGCCGCATTGCCACATTGGAAGGGGAAACCCTTGTGCCGGGGTTTTTCCCCGGGGACAAGCCCGACGAAGTTTATGAGAGGGATTTCGCTGCAGAAGATGGCGGAGTGTGGCTGCTCGGGGGCGGATGACCAACCGCACGGAAAGCGCGAATCAGTGTCCGCTGTTGAAAGCGTCGGTAAACTTCACGAGGGCACGGACGTCGTGGTAATTGGCTTTCCAATGGTGCGCCAGGCCTGTGACCTTTGGAGTGCCATCAGCGGCAACCGTATCAAGCCAGATGCCGTCTTTGGGGCCGGCCTGGTATTTGGAGATGAACCGGAGCAGAAGTTCGAGGGCGGCAGACCAGTCTGGCTGCTCTTGGTGCTTCAGCGCATCTGTTAACGCGGCCAGCAATTCCGCTTGGACCCACCAGATCTTGTCGGTATCGATGGCAGGCTGATCATCAAAGCCGCGGCTGTAAAGGCCGCCACGGCTGTGATCATAACCATACCGAAGCGCGTGGTTGATGTGCGCTTCAAAGTGCCCCCAGGAGCGTCGAAGACCCAGCGCATCTTCTGCGCGCAGCATCAGCCAGGCGAATTCCACATTGTGACCGTAAGACAAGCCGGCGCTTTCGGGGCGGTCCACCGGCTTCCAATCCAGTTGGCGATGGAAGCATGATCGGCCCGCTTGCTTGGGATAGAACCAGGTTTTGTTGATTTTCAAGGCCTCATCGAGAGATCGGCGGACTTCCGGGTCATGGGTTACGAAGTAGAGTTCGGTCAGCGCTTCCATTAAATGCAGGTGTGCGTTGGCGCTCTTGAGACCGCCCACCTCGACCATCGCCTCCGGGGATGGTTTGAGGATGGGGGTCCAGTGGCGGTTGAAATGCTCGACCCAACCTCCAAATCTCGAGTCGTGGGAACGGCGCTGCAAGACGTGGTAAAGGACGTTGGCCTGGTTCAAGGCCCGGGCATCGCCGCTGGCTCGATAGTATTCCACCAGGCTATAAATCACAAACGCCTCGCCGTAGATGATTTTGTGCTGATTCACCGGTTGACCCTGCAGGTCGGTGGCCCAATAATAACCACCGAATTCCCGGTCCAAGAAATGGGTCGTAAGGAATTGATAACCCAGTTCGGCAGCCTTCAGGTAGTTGCGTTCGGGAGTGCTGAACCCATGAATGTGGGCGTGGGCAAAGCCCCAGATCATTCGCGCCTGGCCGACCAGCCACTTCTCGGTGGCAGGCGGCGCCTGTTTGGCGGCGTCGTCCGCCAGGATGTAACCGCCATTGGTCCAATCGATAGCGGTATTGAACCAATAGGGCAGTATCTTGTTTGAAAGCTGCGCCCGAAACTCGGAGGCGTAATGAGCCCTGGCAACCGAGTTTGTGGCGGACACCGCCTGCTCTGCGTGCAATGAAAAAAGGAAGCAACCGAAACCGGCCAGGCCGGATTGGAGACTCCGGGAAAAGATTGAGTCCATCATGATGCTTTAAATTTAACAGCGAAGACGCGATGACGCGAAGAAATTAGGAAAGGTTGTATGGAAATCATTGCCTCATCTCCTTGCCGTCTTCCCTGTTCATCTCCTGCAACCGTAAATTAAACGAACCCCCTGCACTAAACGGCTACGAATTTCCTGCCGCAGAGCGGCTCAGTCCAACGGGGCTGGACCGTCCAATGCCACTAGGATTTGAGCCAGCCTTGCGGAGATTTCAGATGAATCCCAAAGGGATTCCGCCTCAAAGCCCAGCAGCCTCGCGGACTCGGTTGCTGGGCTGGAGGACACAATCCCTTTGGGACTGCAGAGCCACCGGTCTTTCCGTCGTTTCGTAGGGCAATGGCCTCGCACAGAATATCCGAAAGGCATTGGGTCAAATCCTAGCGGCATTGGACAAAAATGTCCACGTTCCATTCCTCGATGGACTCTCTGCTCGAAAAAGATGCGCACGGCCAGCGGAAATGATGCGGGAGATTGTTGACCAAAGCACACAAATGGGTTTACACTCAACATCCGCAGCCACGATCAAAGCCAGGAGCCGATGGTTGTCGGGCAGCAAAATTTTATTGAAATCAATTATGACGAAAGAACCTGTCGGAAAGTGCAGCACGAGCAATAAAGCCGTGTTGGCTTGGGTCGAGGAGATGGTGAATCTGTGCAAACCTGACGAGGTCTATTGGTGCAACGGCTCAAAATCGGAACGGAAGGTATTACTCGCTGAAGCGGTCGAGAAGGGCATTCTGGTCAAACTCAACCAGAAGAAGCTGCCTGGCTGTTATTATCATCGCTCGGTGGCCAACGACGTTGCCCGCGTCGAGCAGGCCACGTTCATCTGCACCGAAAGCGAGGAGGAAGCTGGTCCAACCAATAATTGGATGGCGCCGAAGGAAATGTACCAGAAGCTGCGTGGCTATTGTGCCGGCTCGATGCGGGGCCGCACCATGTATGTCATTCCCTATCTGATGGGGCCGCCCGGCTCGCCGCTTGCTAAAGTTGGCGTTGAATTGACGGACTCCATTTACGTGGCCTTGAGCATGGGGACCATGACTCGCATGGGTGCAATTGCGTTCCGGCAACTCAAGGATGATGACGATTTCAATCGCGGTCTGCATTGCATGTTGGACGTGAATCCGGACCGGCGTTTTATCGCGCATTTCCCGAAGGATAATGCCATCATTTCGGTTGGCTCGAATTACGGGGGCAACGTCTTGCTCGGCAAGAAGTGCCTGGCCCTGCGCATCGGCTCATACCTTGGACGCCAGGGAGGATGGTTTGCTGAACACATGCTGGTTCTTGGCGTGGAATCGCCCACCGGAGAAAAGACCTTTGTGGCGGCTGCGTTCCCCAGCTCCTGCGGCAAGACCAATTTCGCGATGATGCTTCCTCCGCCGCACCTCGAGGGCTGGAGGATTTGGACAATCGGCGATGATATTGCGTGGATGAAGCCTGGGGCCGACGGCCGGCTTTACGCGATCAATCCCGAGGCCGGCTATTTCGGTGTGGTGCCGGGGACCAATTCAAAATCAAACCCGGCTGCGGTCCAGATGATTTCCCGCGACACGATTTATACCAACGTCGCGCTCACCCCGGACCTGGATGTCTGGTGGGAAGGCAAAGATGGTCCGGTTCCGGCAGAGTGTCTGGACTGGAAGGGCAATAAGTGGACGCCCGAATCGAAGGAGAAAGCCGCCCATCCGAATAGCCGCTTCACCTCTCCCATGGTCAACAATCCGCTATTGGCTCCCGAAGCCTACGATCCTCATGGGGTGCCAATCAGCGCGATCATTTTCGGCGGCCGACGCAGCGATACGATGCCACTGGTCTATCAGGCATTTAACTGGGTGCATGGCGTTTACATCGGCGCGACGATGGGATCGGAAATGACGGCCGCCGCCGTGGGTGGCGCGGGCCAGGTGCGTCGCGATCCGTTGGCAATGCTGCCGTTTTGCGGTTACCACATGGGGGACTATTTCCGGCACTGGATCAACATGCACAAAACCATCAAGCACCCTCCCCGAATCTTCCACGTGAACTGGTTCCGGAAGAACAGCGAGGGAGAATATCTCTGGCCCGGCTTTGGTGAGAATATGCGCGTGCTGAAATGGATTGTGGATCGATGTCACGCGCGCACGGATGCGATGGAAACCGCTTTGGGCTGGGTGCCCGGCGCCGGGAGTATCGAACTCACCGGCATGACCAACTTCGCGCCCGAGAAACTCGAGCAGGTTCAAGCCATCAAAGAGGAAGAGTGGCGGCGTGAAATCATCATGCAAGATGAGCTGTTCATGAAACTCCACGCCCGCCTGCCCAAAGAATTGATCTTCCAACGCGAGCTGCTGCTCGCCCGGCTTTGAACTCCGGCCAAAAAGGCGCGGCTGTTACTTGCCGGCTATGGAGGCGGCCTTCGGGCTTAGCAAAGCGTCCTGTTTGACCGCTTTCCCTTTGCAAGCGCTCTTACCGGCAGCAAAGGGGCAGGCCGCTTTAGCTTGATCCGAGTTTTTGGTGGGACAGCAAGAAGGCTTGCTGCTATCTTTGACTTGACAGGGCTTCGCATCGTCCGCTTGCGCGGCGACTGCGAAAGCCATCAATGCTATCGAGAGGATAATTTTTTTCATGGCTTAACTGATACCAGTCTATTGTTGTTATTTCAAGTAGAACTTGCAAGAATATCGACAAAGTTGAAAACAGACATTGACCTAACGTGAAACTGACCGACCTGCGGGGCATCCTGCAGTACATTCCCCAATTCCGCGAAAAGACGTTTATCATCAATGTGGATGGCGCGATCGTCACGGACGAGAACTTCGCCAACATCCTGATGGACATTGCGGTATTGCGGTCGCTGAGCATTCGTGTCGTGCTCGTTCATGGCGCGTCCGCGCAGATCATGGCGCTGGCGGCGGAACAAGGCATCACGGCATCCAACCTGGACGGTTCGGGCATTACCGATGAAGCCACGCTGAAGCTTGCCCTGACGGCCGCCAATCGTCTCACGCACGAAATCCTCGAGGGGCTTTCGGCCAACGACCTCCGCGCCGCCTGCACCAATGCGGTCATCGCCCACCCGGTCGGCATCCTCCACGGGGTGGACCACTTGTTTACCGGCAAGGTCGAACGCATTGATGTCGAGATGTGCCAAAAGTTGCTCGACAATGGAATTGTTCCGGTGCTGCCTCCGCTGGGGTTCGATGGCAACGGCAAGACCTACCGCGTGAACTCTGATGGCGTGGCGCTTGCGGTGGCCGAAGCGCTCAAGGCCACCAAACTCATGTTCATCACCACGCAGGACGGCATCCGCGTGCGCGACCATGTCATTCGGCAAATGCCGGTCAGCGATCTCGAATCGGTGTTGGCCCTGCAAAAGACCGATGTGCATCCCGCCATGCTATCCAAGGCCATCCATGCCGCCGCGGCTTGCAAGGCGGGTGTGCCACGAGTTCATGTCATCAACGGTGCGGTCGAGGAAGGCTTGCTTGCGGAGGTGTTCACCAACGAAGGAGTCGGCACCCTCATTTACGGAAACGAATTCCAACAGATTCGACGCGCCCTCAAGAAGGACATCCGCAGCATTCTCAATCTCACCAAGGGTTCGGTGGCGAACGAGGAACTAGTGAAACGGACACGTTCCACCATTGAAAAACAACTCGGTGACTATTACATTTTTGAGATCGACAAAAACCCGGTTGCTTTCGTTGCGCTGCATCCCTATCCCGAGCAAGGCAAAGGCGAACTCGCCTTCCTTTACGTAAGCCCCTCCCACGAAAACCAAGGCATTGGCCGGAAACTGATTCAATTCGTCGAGAACAAGGCCCGAGATATGGGTTTGAACGAACTGATTACGCTCTCCACCCAGGCATTCACCTATTTCCAGTCAAAAGGCGGATTTATCGAAGGCACGCCCGATGATTTGCCCTTCGGCCGGCGCGAGAAATACGATCAGAGTGGGCGCAATTCCAAAGTGCTCGTGAAAAAGCTCAGGCAGACGGGCGGAGCATAACTATTACCGTGCCACCGGCGCACACCGGCGAGGTTGCCAACGCCCCTGGGGATAAATCGGATGTTCGATTTTTGTGGTGTCCACACTAAGAATGGGGTTCAATCGTATCAGTTAGAAACCCGCGACGGCGATAGCCGTCCACAACATTACAATGATATGAAACGACGCGAATTCATCAAAACATCGGTGGCGGCTTCCACCCTCATCGGCCTAAGCTGCGCCGGAAAACAAGACCGGTCGGCTTCCGGCCAAACCGACTCCAAAGCGCAGGAATACTACGCTTTGAGAGTTTACCATTTAAAAGCCGGCGCAAATCACGATCTGCTGCATGGCTACCTCGAGAAGGCCGTCGTCCCCGGTCTGAACCGGTTGGGCATCAAGCCGGTCGGCGTGTTTGCACAGCAGGAACGAACCGAGGCGGCTGGGGCTGGCGAGGTCAGGGACGCGTCATCGGTGCTGGTGCTGATTCCCTATCCTTCCATCGCAGCGTTCGCCACCTCTGACGCGCGTTTGCATGCCGATCCGCAGTTTCAGAGTGCCGGTGCGGACTATCTCCAATCCCTCAAAACCAATCCGGCTTTCGAGCGGATAGACAGTTGGTTGATGCTGGCGTTTGCCGGGATGCCAAAGGTCGAATTGCCGGCCTACTGCCGTGAGAAGAAGCCGCGCATGTTCGAGATTCGCACCTATGAGAGCTATAGCGAACTGAAGGCGCTTAAGAAGGTGGAAATGTTCAACTCTGGCGAGATCGAGACGATGCGGGACGTGGGACTGGGCCCGATATTCTTTGGGCAGGCGCTCATCGGGAGCAATCTGCCGCACCTGACTTACATGCTCTCGGCGGAGGACCAGGCAGGGCACAAAACGCATTGGGGCGCGTTCGGTCAGCATGCTACCTGGAAGAAGCTCAAGGACGACCCGCAATACGCCGACACGGTTTCCAAGATATACAATCGATTTCTGGTGCCGACCGCCTATTCGCAGATTTGAGATGCCCAGGAAGTGTTGGACTCTCGCCGTCGCAGGGTGGTTGCTGTGGGCCTTTTGCTCCAATGCCACCGCGGCCTCGAATGCGCGTTTTGCGGTCGAGAAATGGACGACCGAGGATGGTCTGCCGCAAAGCGTGGTGCTGGCGATGGTTCAGACGCGGGATGGTTATTTGTGGCTGGGTACGCTCAAGGGCCTCGCGCGGTTCGACGGAGTTCACTTCGAGAAATATGATGAGAGCAACACTCCGGGACTCAGTAGCGGCCGTATCCTCAAGCTCTTCGAGGACAGCCAGACCAACCTGTGGGTGGGCACAGAAAACGCCGGCGTTGTGCTGGTCAATAAAGAGGGCAAGGTCACCAGCCTGGACATCGGACGGACAGTTGGCGTGGGATCCCTGTGTGAGGATTCCGATGGCGGGATGTGGTTTTACACGGGCGATGGGCAACTAGCGCGCTATCGGAATAGGCAGGTCGATATCTGGAACGTGGGAGTCGGTGTGCCCAATCGATTCCGTGGCATGGCCCTCGAGAACTCAGGGTTGCTGTGGGTGGGGGCGGATTGGGGATTGTCGGCTTTCGACCCTCGGCAGGCGATCGCCGAGCGCGAACTGCCGCGCACCAACGAGGTGCGGGTGGCCAATCTCGATTTTCTTCTCCCCAGCAAGAAGGGTGGGTATTGGCGACTGGCCGATGGCCAGATTCAGAAGTGGCGGGGGAACCAATTTGAACAGGATTTTGGGAAATATCCCTGGGCGGCTGGACAGATCATTCCTGCTGCGTGTGAAGACCAGGAGGGCAACCTTGTAGTCGGCACTTTCACGGACGGGGTTTATTGGTTCGATGCCAAAGGCGGGTTCACGCGGCTCTCAGGAGGAAAGGAATTGTCGCATAACAGCATCCTTTCATTGCTCGTGGATCGCGAGGGCTGCCTGTGGGTGGGAACGAACGGCGGCGGGTTGAATCGAGCCAGGCGACAGGTGTTCGACGTGTTGGAGCCTTCGCATGGGCTTACAGTGCAATCGGTGTGCGAAGACGAGCGCGGAGGCATTTGGATCGGCTACAACGGCGCAGAAATCGAATACTGGACCACGAATGCCTTGCAGAAATTCACCGTTCGGTCGCTTCGGGGAGAACTGGCTGTGCGGTCAGTGTTCGTGGGTCGGGACCAGAAAGTTTGGGCGGGCACCTACGGCGGGGGGCTGTTCGAGTTGCAGAATGACCGCTTCCTATCTGTGCCGGTCACCGAAATCGTCAACCCGCTGCTTTCGCTGGTGTCCGCCATCCATCAAGATCGGAATGGAATGATTTGGTTTGGGGCCCAAGGCGGTCTCGTCCGTTGGGCGGCCTGGGACAACCCGAATTGGCGAGTCATCACGAATCCTGCCAGCGCCTCCGGCAGCGCAGTGCGGGCGATTGCGGATGACGTGGCGGGCAACTTTTGGATTGGCACTGACGGCGGTGGCCTCATTCGTTTGCGCGAGAGCGGTCTGACTGTTTTCACGCGGACCAACGGATTTCCGAGCGACAACATCTCGTCGCTATGCGTCGATGAGGAGCAGGTTGTGTGGGCCGGCACATCCCGCGGACTGGCGCGGTTTGATGGCAGCAAGTGGACTACCTACACCACCCGCGAGGGCCTGGTTGACAACAGCATCGGCTACCTCCTGGCGGACGGCGAAGGTTACTTGTGGATAGGCTCGAGCGCCGGCTTGACGCGCGTGCGAAGAAAAGCGTTAAAGGACTTCGTCCCGGGGGTCACCAACTCGATCCCCATACGGGTCTATGGAAAAGCGGACGGGTTACCGACGGGCGAATGCACTGAGGGTTCGCAGCCGGCAGCCTGCCGCACACGGAACGGCAACCTCTGGTTCCCGACGACCAAGGGTCTGGCTTTCGTCAACCCGGCTCTGCTGCATCCCAACACCAATCCACCGCCTGTCATCATCGAGTCGGTGCGTATTGATGGGCTGTTGCAGAATAGCAACACCCTTCGAGCCCCGCTGCCGGAGGCGGTGACAGTTCCCGCCGGCAAAGAAGGACTGGATGTTCTTTACACCAGCCTGAACCTTGCGGCGCCGGAGAAAGGCCATTTCCGCTACCGGTTGGGCGGGCACGAGACGGCCTGGATCGAGCGGCCCTGGAACGTTCGGGCCGTCCATTACAGCAAGCTGCCGCCCGGTGACTACCAGTTCCAGGTGCAGGCGTGCAACGAAGACGGCGTCTGGAGTGACAAGGCCAGCACGCTGGCGATCAAAGTCCTGCCGCCCTTCTGGCGGACCGGATGGTTTATCAGCGTGACCGCCGCGTGTCTGCTGGGAATGATCGTCGGATCGGTCCATTACGTTTCCACGCAAAAACTTCAGCGCCAGTTGGCCGGCTTGCGCCAGCAGGAGGCCCTTGAAAAGGAACGAGCCCGCATCGCCCGCGACATCCACGACCAGGTCGGCGCCAACCTCACCCAGGTCTCCCTTCTGGGCGAGTTGGTGGAAAGCGACAAAGACCAACCGGCGGAGATCGCGGCCCACGGCCGCCAAATCTCGCAGACTGCCCTCGAAACCACCCGCGCCCTTGATGAGATCGTCTGGACCGTTAATCCATCCAATGACACCCTGGACGGCCTGATCAATTACGTCTGCAAATACGCCCAGGAATACCTCGCGCTGGCGGCGCTGCGTTATCGTTTGGAAGTTCCGCCGCAGCTTCCCAACATCCCTATTTCTCCCGAGCTCCGCCATAACGTATTTCTGGCGGCCAAGGAAGCCGTCAACAACGTCGTCAAACACTCCCACGCCACGGCCGCCTGGCTGCGCCTGCGGCTCGATCCCAGCCGCTTCACCCTCGAGATCGAAGACAACGGCCACGGGCTAAGCGTGGACGCTGCCGACAAAGGCCGCAATGGGCTGCGCAATATGCGCAAACGCCTCGAAGACATTGGCGGGGAATTCTCCATCGGCCCTGGCGCCGAAGGTGGCACGCGCGTCTGCCTCACCGCGCCGCTTGGCCGCAGGACGGGCGACGCGGGCTAACTTGCAACCCTTCCAGTTCGTCTGCACAAGACCGCCACCCCAGAGGGCTTGTTTTATTTCGAGTTCCACCATAAACTGTGTAAATGAAGAACGACGTCGTGCCGGTTCAGATCCGCGGCATCCTGCCCGCCAACAGCGGCTGCGCCCTGTTCGTGGGCAATGACCAGAAGGTCTTTGTCATCAACGTCGAGCCCAATATGGGCGCCATCATCGGCATGTTTTTACGCGACACACCCAAAGAGCGGCCGCTCACGCACGACCTTATTCAAAGCATCTTCAAAGGCTTCAGCATTTCGGTCGAGCGGGTCGTCATTACTGAGCTGAAGAACTCGACCTATTTCGCCCGGCTGATTTTGCACCAGCAGAACGAACTCGCTCGCAAGATTGTAGAGATCGATGCGCGGCCCAGTGATTGTCTCGCTCTGGCCACGGCCCAGAAACGCCCCATCTACGTTACCAACACCCTCTTTGAACAGGTGGAGGACATGTCGGAAGTTCTCGACCGCATCAACGAGAACGGCAGCGAGGCTGAATAGGCAAATGCCTCCCTCGGCTGCCAGTCACATTGTCCCGCTGCTCCTTGTTTGCGGTGAAGACGAGTTCGCCGTCAAACAGCGCGCCAAACAAATCTACCTTCAATGGACCGAGGAACTTGGCGGCATGGACCATGAGATCATCGATGCCGGCGTTTCGCACAGTGGCGAGGCCCTCAAGGCCCTCGCCAAGCTTCGCGAAGCGCTGCAAACCTTACCGTTCTTCGGCAGCGGCAAAGTCGTTTGGCTCAAGAACTGCAATTTCCTCGGTGACGAAAGGGCTGCCAGCGCTCAAGCTGTCACCGAATCACTAGTCAGCCTTGCCCAGGATTTGAAAGTATTTGACTGGCAAAACGTCCGGCTCCTTATCAGTGCCGGCAAGGTGGACAAGCGCAAGGTTTTTTACAAAACCTTCGACAAGATAGGAACCGTGGAAACGTTTGCCGGCTGGTCTGTGGACGATCGCAACTGGGCGGAGCAGGCCGAAGTCTGGGCGCGCAAAGCGCTTCGGACCCGGCAAAAAGGGATTTCGGACGAGGCGCTAGCCGAGCTGATCGGCCGTGTCGGGCCTAACGCCCGCCAGCTCGACAACGAAATTGAGAAGGTCGCCCTTTACGTCGGCGACCAGGAGGAGATCGAGCTCGGCGACGTCGAGATGATTTGCACCCGCAACAAGACCGCGCGCGCCTTTGCCTTGGGCGACGCTCTTGGCGACCGTGATTTGCCTCGCCTGCTACGCTGCCTGGACGAGGCGTTGTGGGAGGTGAAATTGGATCCGCAAAAGTCGGGAATCGGTTTGCTCTACGGGCTTATCGGCAAAGTCCGCGCTCTGATTCTGCTGAAGGAGATGCTCTGCGAAGGTTGGGTGAAACCGGAGATGGACTACAACCGGTTCAAGGCCCAACTCGAACGTGTGCCGCAGGAGCAATTGCCCGAAGATCGGCGTTTTAATCCTCTGGCGATTAACTCCTACGTGCTCTTCAAGGCATTGCCCCAGGTAAAACGATTCAGCCAGGCCGAATTGATCCGCGCCATGGACATCTTGTTTCAGTGCAACCATCGGCTTGTGTCGAGCAACCTGGATGAATCACTGCTTCTACAGCAAGCCTTGGTGCAGATTGTCGCAGGCAAGCCATGAACCTGGCCTCAGCATCGATGTCGGTAATGGTGACCGATGAGTTCGCCTGCATCCGGATTATCGGACGCGCCAATTTCACTTCCAGCATCGACTTTAAAGCCCTCGTCACCGAGCTCAGTCAAAGAGGTTTCCAACGTTTCGTGCTGGACCTTTCGGAGTGTGTGCTGATGGACAGCACGTTTCTCGGAGTACTGGCCGGATTTGGCCTGAAGCTTGACGGCGGCAACAGTGATCAGGCCCCACGCGGCGTCGAGTTGTTCAACCCCAATGCGCGCATCATCGAACTGCTCGAAACGCTCGGCGTGCTCCAACTCTTCAAGCTCACCCCAGCCACCTTTACTCTGCCGCCAGAAGCCGGCTCCATCGAGCACTCACCCTCCACCCCCGGGAAAGCAGAACTCACCCAGACCTGCCTCGATGCTCACCAGACCTTGATGGACATCAATCCCGCGAACGTCGTAAGATTCAAGGATGTCACCCGGTTCCTGGCCGAAAACCTGAAGAAGCTCAAACCTGTCTAGATTCCGTGTCCCATTCCATCAGTCCGCTGCGTTGCCGCACCATTCCTTCCCGCTCATTTCATCCATAGGGCTGGAACGGCTTGAGGCTCCATTCCTCGATCAGCTCGCGGGGAATCTCACCCAGGAACCGGGACGGTTGCTGCATCGTGTCATCGCTGTCACCAAACCCGAGGCGGATCAGCGGATAGCTCAGGTACAGTTCGTTCCGCGCCCGTGTGATGGCGACATATAGCAGTCGCCTTTCCTCTTCCTCCCCCTCGACCGTCTCCAATGAACGCCGGGAAGGGAAAAGCCCATCACACAGCATAATCACGAATACTACATCAAATTCGAGCCCCTTCGCCTGGTGAATCGTGGAGAGCCGAAGTCGTTCGTTGTCGGTCTTGGCCGGCTGTTCGACTTCGGCTTCAAGGCTCGTTAGCAGCGCAAGTTGGGTCAAAAACTCTTGAGTCGCCGGAAACTGCCGGGCAAAAACGGCCAACTGCTCGATATCCTCCACGCGTGAGCGATGATTCGCGTAGTTCTCTTCGAGATGCTCCTCGTAACCCGCCTCGATCACCAAACCGATCATCTTCGAGGGGTCGTTTCGGACCACATCCGCTTCGAGTTGCGCGATGGTCGCCACGCATTGCTCCCACGCCTCGGCCGCTTTCTTCGGCACACTGCCCGCACACCCCCGCATTGCACATGCCACCGGCTGAGCCAATCCGGTTGACCCTGATTTTGCATCGGCCGGCGACGCTTCTCCTTCTGCTGCGGCAGAAGGGGAACGTTCTTCCGCTGGTGGACTGGGGACTGAAGACTGCGGACCCTGAACGTCCTTTCGCCCCTCAAAACTTTTCCACAACTTTTCCGCCCCCTTCCCACCAATGCCCGGGAGCAGTTGCACCAGACGTTTGAAGGAAAGTTCGTCCCGTGGGTTTGAGACCAACTTCAGATACGCCGTCACGTCTTTGACATGCGCCTGCTCGAAGAACCGGATGCCGCTGGTGATGCTGAATGGAATCTGGCGTTTGGTCAATTCAAGCTGCAATTCCAGCGCGTGGAAATGAGACCGATAAAGAACCGCCATCTTGTTCAAATCCCCTCCTTCCTCCCGCAGCTCGAGCACCCGCTGCGCGACGAACGCCGCTTGTTCGGATGCGTCATTGCACACCACGAGGACCGGTTTTTCCCCCGGTTTGCGCGCCGGAGCAAGTTCCTTCGCGAATTGTTGCACGTTCGCGCTGATCGCTGCATTGGCCACGTTTAGAATCTCGGGCGTGCTCCGATAGTTCGTCTCGATTTTGTAAACCTTCGCCGCCGGATACCGTTCAGGGAATTTCAGGATGTTCTGATAATTCGCCCCGCGCCAGGCGTAGATGCTCTGCGCATCATCCCCCACCACCATCACATTTTGATGCCGCGCCGCCATCAGGTCGATGAGATCGCTTTGGAGCTTGTTCGTGTCCTGGTATTCATCCACCAGCACAAACTGAAACCGGCGCTGGTAAGTCTCGCGCACCTCTGCCTCTTTCTGAATCAGCCGCAGCCAGAGTGCGAGCAAATCGTCAAAATCCATCGCGTTCGTTGCCTTTTTGCGCGCTGCATACCGTTGCTGAATCTCCGCGATCTTGGGCGCCAACTGTGAAAAATAGTCGTAATCCTGACTCAGAATCTCGACGACCGACTTATGTGTATTGACTGCGAGGGAAAAGATGTCTCCCAGCACATCAGCCTTCGGAAACCGCATCGCCTTGGTGTCGATCTCCGACTCCGCCACACAGGCGGTGATGAGGTGCTTGGCGTCCTCTCGATCCAGGATCGTGAAATCGCGATGGTAGCCGAGCAGGTCCGCGTGCCGGCGCAGAATCCGGTTGCCAACGGAATGGAACGTCCCTCCCCAGAGCGACGCAACTTCCTGTTCCAGCAGGTCCGCCACCCGCCGCATCATTTCTTTGGCCGCCTTATTCGTGAATGTCAGCAGCAGAATCCGCTCAGCCGGTATGCCCTGCTCGAGTAAATACGCCACGCGATAGGTAAGCGTCCGCGTCTTGCCCGAACCCGCCCCCGCGATCACCAGCGCCGGCCCCGGCGGCGCCGTTACCGCCGCATACTGCTGCTCGTTCAGTTCCTTTGCGTAATCGATCTGAAAGTGGATCGGCGCTCGGAACGGCTGCAATACATACTCACGCGACATCTTGAAACCGTAATCACCCGCGTTGGCAATGTCGAACTGTGAATCCTGGCGAAAAATGGTGACACCACCGGTAATCCGCATCCACCGCCGCGAGCACCCGGCGCGTTTCCTCGCGCGTCATCACCTCTGGCAACCGATGCGGTCGGCGCGCTCGCGCAAACGCGTCCAACTCCCCCAGCGGCTGGTGCAGCACCTCCCCATACAGAAACACCAGTGCGTTCAACGCCTGACTTTGGGTGGAAGCCGACACCTCCCGCTCCGCCGCCAGGTGGCTCAGGAACGCCGTCACCTCCGATTCGCCCAATTCGCGCGGATGCCGCCAAGCCCCCCGCGCCGCCGACCTCTGCCCGCTTGTGAAACCGCAGAAACCGCTCAGCCCACTGCCAGTACGCCACCTCCGTCCGGGGTGAATAATGCCGGAATCGCATCACCTCCCGCACCTGCTCCCGCAACGTCGCCGAGGGGTTGGGCACCAACTTCTCGCGGGGTGCAGAACGGTTTGCTGGCGTGGTGGGCGACTCACGGGAACGGCGCATCATAAAACACCATAAAATAAAGCTTGCCGTCACCCTTCACAACCGCCAGTCTTTGGGGCAGTAGGGATATCACGACAAAACAACAAGCGACAATTTCGCACACTTAACTGCAGGCGGCAATGTAACTATTTTCGACAAACAAAAACTAAATACAATGAACGCAACAAAACAACAATACATAGCCACCATTCGCTCAAATACCGCGTATCCTACATATCGTGGGATGATTGGCATTATCGCATTATTGGGATACATACTCGCTGCATTTAGCGCTTTGGGATCACTTATTTCAGGGTTTGGTGCTATGAGAGCTTCATTTCTGGGCGGGCTTGGGATGCTAATCGCTGGCTTGATTATTGCGGCGCTTATATTCTTCATTACTCGTTTCTGGAAGGAGGCTGCCTTGATTTTAGTAGATATGGGTGATTCAATCACGGAAACGAATTCTCGGATGCAGTCCAGTCAGTAAGGTATTACGACTTAGTCGCCCAACCATCCGCTGCAGCGAACGGCGGTGGGCCGTCGCGGTTGCAATCGGCGGGCCTCGTGGCCGCCGTCGCTGAGCTTGGGTCGTTCGGTCACATGAAGCCACCCGCCATGCTCAAAATGTTTGCCTGCCTTGATTCGGTTGAACTGGCCACATCCCGACGAATGGAATTGGATGTGCCGCGACATGTCGCTGCTGAACTCGGAAGGTCGGCAGTAGCCGGAGCGGAAGTTCCTTGGGCCTTTCCGCGACGTGTTCGCTCCCGGAGTGACCGCACAAGACGGTCCAGCGAACGGGAGCCAGCCGATTCGTTCAGAGAGCAATCGAACGTCACCGGCGGTTGGCTCCCGTCGGTGACCTTACGTTCGGCAGGAACATCTCGCAGCGTATGACATCGCACGAACACAGTGATCAAAATCGCACCTTCAATCTAACTCGCTTCGTATCCGCACAGGAGGGCACTTTCGATGTCGCGCTGTCAGAATTGCGTCGGGGGCGGAAGGAAAGTCATTGGATGTGGTTCATTTTCCCTCAGATAGATGGTCTCGGGAGTAGTCCCACCTCAAGGAAGTATGCTATTCGGAGTAAGGATGAGGCCCGAGCGTATCTGAATCATCCCGTTCTTGGGCCGCGACTTCTCGACTGCTGCAGGGCCATCCTGTCGGCCGAGGCAAAGTCAGCGTCGGACATCATGGGATATCCCGATGACATGAAGCTTAGGTCTTCGATGACGATCTTCTCGCTCGTCGCTGGCCCGCATTCCGAGTTTCGAGAAGTCATTGAGAAATATTTCAAGGGGCAGCCGGATCGGCGCACGATGGAATTGGTGAACGTTCAGTCATGACAAGACAAGACCACATGCCGAACAAGATCACTGGAGCGAACGCGGGCGGGCCACGTCAGTTGGCAATGCGAACGCGCTGGGCCGCCCGCGTCGCTCACATCTGACGTTCGGCGTATATGACTCGCGTCTCTCTTCAAGAACTCCAGAATGTCCGCATGACAGCGAAAAGATTTTATGACTGGCAGACGGTCGGGGGCACCGATGACGTCATGCGACTGGTCGATTGCTTGGAGCGAGCGGACATTCCGTGGTGTGCTATCGGAGGGATCGCCGTCAATCATTGGGCGGCCGAGCCGATGGTTACTCAGGATGTTGATTTTGTGGTCGGGGCGGAGGCCATCGACCGGGCCGTGGCGGTTCTCACTGAAGCCGGCTTCCGCCCCGAACGATTCGAGTGGTCAATCAACTTCAAGGGACACTCGCGAGTCAGTCTGCAACTGAGCACCGAAGATTTCTATCGTGACTTTCCGACCAGAGCTATTCCTGCCGATGTGCATGGCATTCTGCTCCGAGTTGCCGCGCTTGAGGATACGCTCCAAGGCAAGATCAAGGCTTGGAGCGATTCAGCGCGACGACAGAGCAAACGAATTAAAGATCTTGGCGATATAGCTCGGTTGATCGAGCAGCATCCGCGTTTATGGGAGTTGCTCTCCGATGACCTCAAACAGCAAATCGAACGACCAATGGCCTAACAGAGAGCCTTTCGCCAGGTGTCCGGGTGTCGGTGCAAATGCATTACCGAGACGACGAGGATATGATCCTGTTGCATTGTGTAGATAACCCCGTAAGGGAACCGCGAAGTGCTTCCTCGCCGTCCAGGGTCTTGAGCTTGCCTTGACGGTGCGCTTCCAGACGATCGCGAGATTCGGCCAGCCACGCCTGGTCAATGGACGGTTGTTCGGCGGGGTCGAGGCTGTGCCAGAGTGCGTCAATAAGTTGCGCCCGCTCCCAAGCTGGCAGTTTCAGAGCTTCGTTGGCCAAAATCACGTTATCCATGGTCAAACATGTAACCGAATTCATGGACGAAAGCAACGGTTCGACATCAGGGCGGATTCAAGAACCTGCAAAATCGTAGCCGCCGACGGCAGTCGGCGCACTTTTCGTCGATTATCCGAGTGTTAGCGCCGACTGCGGTCGGCGGCTACGATTTCTTGAAACCACCCTGACAGCGGCAAACCGGCGAAGATTACCAGTTGACATCCTCCGCGCGGTCTGGCACGACGAGGCCGCAATGACTGAGATCGAAAACGAATTCTTACTTTACCGCCAGATCGAGGGGCGGGCGTCTCGCCTGCCACCGGGGCGACTCGCCCTGAAACACTCCAACGCGGGCCAGACGCCCGGTGCGGCAGGCGAGACGCCCGCCCTACTATTCGGCTCGGCCGGTTCCGGGGCGCAAAGCTCTTCAGGACGCACTGCGCTCTGCGCTTTCACCCTCATCGAGTTGCTGGTGGTCATTGCCATCATCGCCATCCTCGCGGCACTGTTGCTGCCGGCGTTAAGCCGGGCCAAGGATAAGGCCCAGTCGATAAGTTGTCTCAATAACCTGAGGCAACTGAACTTCTGCTGGTATCTTTATACCGGAGATAGCAATGATCGATTGGTGATGAACAATCCGTTTACCACCACGCCGGACAGTTCCTGGCTGACGGGCAATATGAGCGACCCGACGCAGGCCACCAACGCGAATTTGATCCGGATCGGCTATTTGTGGAAATACAACAAGTCGCTGGCCATTTATCGATGTCCGAGTGATAAATCGGTGGCGGGAAAGGTTCCTAAAGTGCGCAGTTATTCGTTGGGCGGCCAGATGGGCAGCACCGACAACCCCCAGGGGTCGCCTTGGGATGGGCAGAGCTTGATGCTGGGTAACCCGGGCTATCCACCCAACATGAAATTCACCCAGATCAACAGACCTCCGCCTTCCCGCGCGTTGACGTTTGTGGAAGAGAGCGAGCTGTCCATTGATGATGGCTTTTACTTCATCTGGCTGCCCAAGATTGACGGCACCCCCAATGACATGTGGGGCAATCTGCCCGCCCTCCGACGCCACAGCAATAACGGCACCTGCTTTGCCTTTGCCGATGGGCATTCGGAGGTCTGGAAGTGGCGTGATGCGCGAACCACCAATCCGGCCACCCAGCCAAATGAGACGCAGGCGGGCAATCAGGATATTCGTCGGGTGCAAAGCGCCTACGCCACTCCTTAGCCGCGGAGGGGGGCTGCAGGCGATGCCACGGGCTTTCGGCGTCGGATGAGGCCCGTCCAGGGCTAACCCTTCAACAGAGCCTCAGCATGTTTGCGGGCGGCGTCGGTTTGGCCGCCGAACATGCGGGCCAGCTCGGTGACGCGGTCTTTGGGGTCGAGCCGGTTGATCTCGGAAACTGTGCGGCCCGCTTTGACTTGCTTGGTGGCGACGTAGTGGGCGGAGGCGGGGGCGGCGACTTGTGGCAGGTGGGTGATGCAGAGCACCTGCCGGTTGTGCGCAATCTGCCGCATCTTTTCGCCCACCGCGTTGGCGGTCTCACCGCCGACATTGGCATCGACCTCATCGAACACGAGCAAAGGAATCTCGTCTTCGGCGGCGAGCACGGTTTTCAGGGCCAGCATCACGCGGGCCAGTTCGCCCGAAGAGGCAATGGCGCGCAAGGGTCTGGCCGGCTCGCCAGGGTTGGGAGCGAATTGGAATTCGATGGTATCGAGACCGTGAAGCGTGAAACGTGAAGCGTGAAACGCGGGGTCGGAGGCGTCCAGCGTGGTGATGGCGATGTCGAGGCGGCTTTGTTTGAAGCCGAGGTCATCGAGTTGCTTGCTGACAGACTTGCTGAGCAGGGGAATGAGTTTCCGGCGTTTGGCGGAGAGGGCCTGGCCAGCGCGCCAGAGGCCGGCTTCGAGGGTCTGGAGTTCGGAATTGATCCGGCCCAGTTCGGCGTCGCGTTGCTCGAGGCTTTGAAGTTTGCCGCGGGATTCTTCTCCGAAAGCGATGACCTGGGGCAGAGTGGCGCCGTATTTGCGTTTGAGGGAGTGGATCAGGTTCAGACGCTCTTCGAGTTGCTGGAAGCGCGCAGGGTCAATGTCGGCCTTGTCGGAATAATGGGAGAGGGCCGCTTGCAGTTCGCGCAGCACGGACAGGGCTTGTTCGTGGAGGGAAAGCAGGGGAGCCGCCGCGCTATCGAGGCGCTGCAATTCCTGCAAGGCGCGCCCGATGCTGCCGGCCTGGGTGAGGAGGGAGGTTTCGTTCTCGTTCAATGCTTCCATCGCGGACTGGCTAAGCTGCAGGAGTTTGGCGGCGTTGCTGGCGCGGCGGTAGTCCTGCTCGACCTGGGCTTCTTCGTCCGGCTGGAGGCGTGCGGCGCTGATTTCCTGGGACTGAAAACGAAGCAGTTCAAGCTGCTGGGCGTATGTTTTTTCATCGACAATCAACGCGGCCTTGTCCGCTTCGAGCGCCGCGCGGCGGCGGACCAGTTCGGCAAAAGCCTCGCGTTCGCTGTCCAGGTTTCCGAAGGCATCCAGAATGGCGAGTTGCCGGGCTGGATGCAGGAGGGATTGGTGCTCGTGGGGGCCGTGAATATCGACCAGCCACTGGCCCAGGGTCGCAAGGATGTTCAGGGTTGTGGGCGAGCCGTTGATGAACTGGCGATTCGTGCCGGCGCTGCTGAAGGTGCGTTTCAGGACAAGCTGGTGGTCTTCGCAGGGCTCGAGGCCATTCTCCTCGAGGAAGGGTTTGAGCGGCGCTCGGAGTCGGCTGGTGTCGAACACTGCTTCGACGGCGCAACTCTCGCTGCCGCTGCGGATGAGCGTGCGATCTGCCCGCTCGCCCAGCGCGAGATTCAAGGCGCCGATGAGAATGGATTTGCCGGCGCCGGTTTCGCCGGTAATGACGTTGTACCCCGGCTGGAGTTCGAGGGTCAGGTCAGCCACCAGGGCGAGATTCTTGATACGCAGGGTTGTCAGCATGTCACGGTTGCAGCGCTGAATCTGGCGGTTGCGAAGGCATTGAGCAAAAGAAAAGTGCGGGGAGATTGCGGAGAGGAGGTCTCCTGCCGCTTGCCGTGGCTGGCTGCGTTCGCTAGAGTAAGCCTCAAATCATGTCGTTTTCGTTCATCTTCCTCGGCTCGGCCACCTCTCAGGGCGTGCCGATCATTGGCAAAGAATACCCGCCGGCTTTTCTGGCCAATCCCAAGAATCATCGCACGCGGCCATCCATTTACGTGGCAACCGAGCAGACCAAACTGGTGGTGGATACTCCCCCGGAATTCCGCATCCAGATGTTGCGCGAGAGAATCTGCTGGTTGGACGCAGTTTTGTTCACGCACTCGCACGCCGACCATATCATGGGGTTGGACGACTGCCGCCGGTTTTGCGATCTGCGCGGCGGAAAAGCGCTGCCCATCTATGCGAGCGGCCCGACGATGACGGACTTGAAGCGGGTATTCCGATATGCGTTTCATGACGGGCCGTGGCCAAAGGGTTACTTTATCCCTGACCCGCATATCATCGAGGGGCCTTTCAAGATTGGCGATCTGGAGATCGTTCCCTTGCCCTTGCCGCACGGGTCAACCGTAACGCTCGGGTTTCTATTCATTCAACAGGGCATCAAGCGGCTGGCTTACATGAGCGATTGCAAAGAGATACCGGCGCCAGCCCTGGAACAGATTCGTGGAGTGGAAGTGGCGGTGCTGGATGCCTTGCGACCGAAGCCGCATCCCACACACATGTGTCTCGACGAAGCCCTGGCCGCGGCGCGACGCATCGGCGCCTCGCGGACGTATCTTACACATCTGACGCATGATTATGACCATGACCTGGCACAGGCGGAGCTGCCGGCGGGAGTGGAGATGGCGTATGATGGGTTGTGG
>Ga0194053_10000667_pt1 | contig 24902 bp, 27 predicted proteins | sample SepL228m_MetaG_FD_161684 | JGI IMG/M metagenome (GOLD analysis project Ga0194053, IMG submission 161684) | Anoxic zone freshwater microbial communities from boreal shield lake in IISD Experimental Lakes Area, Ontario, Canada - Sep2016-L227-8m | ecosystem: Environmental > Aquatic > Freshwater >... | reverse complement strand
TTTGAGATTTAAAAAAATATATGTTTAGCAAATTTCAAGCATTGCCGAGTTACTTCGGCGGAAAAAGAAAACTGGTCAAGTACATTTTCAAACCGATTAAAAAAACGGAGGGAATTTTTATTGATGCATTCTTGGGAGGCGGATCAGTGAGTCTTTACGCCAAAGCCAAAGGCTATAAAGTTATAAGCAACGACATCGCCTTCCGATCCGTAATCATTGGCCGAGCAATCATCGCCAACAATTCCGTAAAACTCGAATCCGAGGATTTGGCCAGACTATTTTTTGAAACTAAACACGACAGCTTTATAAAAAAGAATTACTGCCCGAAAGTATTCACCAGTAAGATATCCGACTTTTTAGATAACGCCTTCGCTTCCGCTAACAAAGTGGAAAACGAAACAAAACGATACCTTTTATTGCATTTATTGATCAAGTTTATTCTCTCGTGCCGACAATTTGGAAAGTTTACCCACACCCGGGACACGCTGGACTTGGAAGCCAGAAAATGGGAGTGGCCACTCCGGTCCAAGTCGCATGCCCCGAAGAATTTGCGGATGATCCAAAATCCGATGATGACTTTGGAAAAATTAAAAGATGAAATTAATCATGGCATATTTGATAACCATCAAGACAATGAAATACACCAACAGGATGTGTTTGATTTCCTCAAAGAAGTTCAAGGTGATGTTATTTATTTTGATCCTCCTTATCCTGGCTCTTCTGCCTACGAAGTTGAGTACGGCATTTTAGATAATATTCTCGCTAATAAAAAATTGGATAACAAAGCGAGTGGTTTCTCCAACAACGATGCTGATGAATTTTTAGAAAGAATGCTTGAGTCGGCAAAACACATTCCGCAATGGATCATCTCGCTTGGCCAAAACAAAGAGGATGTGGGGATGAAGCCGGAAAAGCTTTTGGCGATGGTACAGAAACATCGCAAAGCCGAAGTGCAGATGATGGAACACAAATGGAGTGTGGCCAATGCCGGAGGTCGAAACCAAAGCAATAATATCGAATACATGATAGTAACTTTATGAAAAAAGAAAAAACCGAAATAAAAATAGTGAAAATAAAAGAGTGCGTTCCGAATTGGTGGAATCCAAACGAAATGAACGCTCGGCAATTTGCATCACTTAAAAAAGCTTTGACCAAATACGGACAGACCAAACCGATACAAGTGGGAGTCTGGCCGAACATGAAAGTTAAAGACGGCTATGTGATTGTCGGCGGTTATCACACTTGGAAAGTGCTCGGTGAAATTGGCGAAACCGAGATCGAAGCCAATATCCACAATTTCAAAAATGAGGACGAAGCCAAGCTTTATGGATTGACTGACAACATTCACGGATCAAACCAGCAAATAAAACTCGGCAAGTTAGCCTACGAGCTAACCCAAAGCGGATACTCAATCAAAGACATTGCCTCGAGTCTTGGCGAGGAGGATATCAATATCAAAGATGCCCTCGACTTAGTGAAAGAGGAAATAGAAAAGAAAATGGTTGAACTTAAAAAAGCCGAGCGAGAAAATACCATCATGCTGAACTTTATCGTGGACAAAGACCCGGAAGCGTCAGCCGATGAATTTATAAAAGCCGTGACTGCGTTTGCCAAAGCAAAAGGCGTAAAGGTCGAGAAAGCAGTCAAAGATGTAAACAAGCAGAGAGAAACGATTGCCCTTGTGAGTTTCAATGTGACCAATCCGCAAAAGGGTGTGATCGATGAAGCATTAAATACACTGTCGAAAGAAACAAAAATGACCGAGAGTGAGGCAATCGCTGAGATATGTAATCGGTTCATAACGGCAACATTCGGCAACAAACCGCAACAAAATGAGCAAAAAAGCTGACATAAACAACAAAAGGTATCAAGACGCCATTCGCCTCAAGTTTACTGGCGAGTCTTATCCTGTTATTGCCAAAAAGATAAAAACCCCAGTCTCAACAGTTGAAAAATGGTTCGCCTTAGGAGGACTGCTTAAAGGCGAATACGAAAAATACCGTGACGAACAGAACGAGAATCTTGGTGCTTTAAGCGATGAAATCTTAGCGAGAAATGTGCATGTCGCCGCTAATATGCTGATTGCCTTAATGGGAAGCCCCGAAAATGCGGTCAAATTTCGGGCAGTTAAAGAAATACTTGATCGGGTGCGTGGAGCACCCAAATCGAATAATGACCAAGGTTTATTTGGAACAGACATAAGTTATGAAGACATTCTCGAACAATCCAGGAAAGAGTCCTCACCAGATGGTTGAGGAATTAAGAGAGGTTGTCGGAGTGTTTAACGCTGATCCGCAAAAGTTTATTGAAAAATGTCTGTTCATAAAAACCAAAGATCAGCGAACTGTTCCTTTAAAATTGAATACCGCTCAATCCATGATATTCGAGAAAATCAGACAGCTTCGGTCGCAAAATAAACCGATAAGAATGATTATCTTAAAAGCCAGGCAAGAGGGCGTGTCTACGCTTTGCGAGGGTCTGATATTCGAACGAACCTCAAGGTTTAAGAATTCAAACTCTTTGATCGTTGCTCACGAGCCTGAATCAACGGATGCAATATTTGCCATGAGTAAGCTGTTCTACGACATGCTTCCAAGCTGGGCAAAGCCGAAAAGACGATATGACAACAAAAAACAGATGGTGTTTGAAAATCCCGATGAGAAAACAAGAACCAAGAAGCCCGGACTTAGATCAAGAATTGTTATATCAACCGCCGACAAGACAAAAATCGGAAGAGGTCTAACCATCCACAACTTCCACGGGTCTGAAGTAGCATTCTGGAAAAACGCCAAAGCTTTAATGTTATCAGTCATGCAATCAATCCCGAACTTACCCAACACCTCTGTCTTTCTGGAATCAACTGCCAATGGTTTCGGTGGTGACGGCGAATACTTCTACCAGATCGTGCAAGATGCACTGGCTGGAAAGAACGAATTTGAACTGATATTCCTACCGTGGCACCTGATGACCGAATACAGTCAACCGTTTGCCAGTGATGCCGAAAGAAAGAAGCTTGTCGAAACACTGGACGAATACGAGAAAGACTTGCGAGCCAAAGAACATCTGACCTACGAGCAATTGAACTGGCGTCGCTGGGCGATCAGAAACCTCTGCGGTGGCGATCTGGACAAATTCAAACAGGAATACCCAGCTACTATCGAGGAATCATTCGTTGCTTCAAGCAAAGCCGTAATTCCAAAGCAGTACATCGAAGCTCAAAGCAAATTCGTAAGACAGCCGATAAGAAAACTTGATGACATCCTGATATACGAGGAACCAAACCTGAGACATTTCTACAGCTTAGGGGCAGACCCAAGCGAAGGAATCGGACAGGATGACTCGGCGATCACGGTAATCGACAAGATGACCGGACGAGAAGTCGGAAGTTACATCGGACAGATACAACCTGACTTATTCGCCAAGAAAATAAGACAATCAGCTGAACTGTTCAACGATGCTCTGGCAGTAATCGAAATAAACAATCACGGGCTGGCGGTAATAAACGCTCTCAAAGGTGAATACACGAATATCTATCAACGGACAGTATTCGATAAAGCTAACAACACCAAGAGAAAAGAACTGGGCTGGAAAACCACTCAAACCACCAAACCTTTAATGGTCGATGACTTCATAGCCGGTCTGCGTGACGAGGATATCGGATTATCAAGCCAAACAACTGTAAGCCAAATGATGACATTCGTTCACACCAGTGAAAGCAACAGGTACGGCATGGGAGCGGAAACCGGACAGAAAGACGACTGTCTCATCTCGGCAATGCTCGCATGGCAAGGACTGAAAGAACTGCCGAGCGAGATGCCAAACCAACGCAAAGGTCGTTCAATAAAACTTTACTAATATGGCCAACACAAAAGAACTACAAAAATTCAATAGCGAGTACGATGAAGCCAAGAAAAACTTCTTGTACTATTACAAACCCGAATTTGATCGGGGTTATAAGCTGTTCTCCTCTTACAACGGCGATCGTGCCGAACAGTTAGAGAGAACCAATGACGGTGAGGTTTGGCAATCAAATGTTTTCATTCCTCAAGTTTTTTCATACATCAAAACCTTTTTACAAAAGAGTGTCGGCATAACACCTGACTTCAAGCTGGAGGGTAAAAACAATGAAGCTTTAAAAGACTTAATCCTGTGGCTCTGGGAGATTGGCATGAGCGATGACCTTGTCGACTACTTCCTGCAAGTATTCATCTGCGGAACCACCATTGGCAAAGACTTCCTCAGAAAAGAAACCAAGAAAAAGAGAGAAAAAGAAATCGGCATTGTCGATAAAATCAAAAAGCTTATTTTCAAGACGGCAACATCCAAGATCGTATTCAGACCAGACTTTGACCCAGTGGATATTTATAACTTCTATCCACACCCAAGAATGAAAAAGATTGCCGATCCATTCCCAGTGTTCCATCGCTATGTGCTGACAATGGACGAAATGAAAGCCCAATACCCCGATGTGAACGAGAGTGTCTGGAAACAATTCCTAAACACCGAGGGTGAAGTGGTAAAGTCCGGTGGCGATACAACCGACTATGCCTATGTGCGAAAAGAAGTCCTGATCCACCTTAGAAAAAGCCTAAGAGAAACAACCAAAGCCTCAAGCCCGTTAGAGGGCAATCCAAATAACCCCGTTCAGATGCCGACAACCAGCGAGAAATTATTTGAAGTGGTAGAACGCTGGGTTGACGATAGGTTTACAGCATTCCTGCCAATGGACGGTACGCCTTTAGAAATTAAAGACGGCGACAACCCATACGATCACGAACAGAAACCATACTCCCGAACAGGTTTCTTCCCAAGACCATTCTCGTTTTACTGGCTCGGTATCCCGAAACTCGTTGACCACCTGCAAGAATTACTGAACTCAATAACCAACCAAAGAGTAGATGCCGTAACCATGAAAATACACAGCATGATTGCGGCCGCACCGGTGGCTCTGCCCGGATACAAACAATCAAGCATCACCGTAAGACCACTGGGAATCTTATGGACTAACGATCCGAACTCGGTCCGAGAACTAAAATTCGGGGATGTGAACTCGTCAGCTTTTGTCGAGCCAGATCACATCAAGGAAGCGATGAGAATTGCTGTCGGTATAGATGAATTCACCACCACGGCCGGAATGGACAGAAAAGAAACAGCCACCGTTGCCTCGTTCATGCGAGAAGCAACCCTTGAGGGTGTGAAGTTATTTCTGATAATGCTTCGCAATTCTTACATCATGCACTTTGACCACTGGATAAGCATGATCAAACAATTCTGGACAACCAAATCGGTGATGCCAGATAAAGCAGTTGCAATCTTAATGCGTCATGGACTTATAACCGAGGCAGATGAAAATACTGATGGACTGTTTGCAGACGAATACGAGATGTCGCTCGAATCAACCTCGTCACTGGCCACCTCGTCCGAACTTAAGAAATCCAAAGACTTGGAACTCTGGGGTCTGATAAAAGATGTGACCGAACTAATCGATGCCGAGACTGGAACGGTGTACTCAATAAAGAAATTCAAGATACTGATGAAATTATTTGAGGACTACGGCTGGGAACCAACCAACTACATCACCGAACAGAGACAACAACCAGCCCCGATACCAACACCGACACCTGATGGAGGAATACCGCCAATATCACCTGCCGGTGAAGTACCTGCACCGACACTGCCCGGAAACGAAATGGGTGCGATGCTTGGAAACGCAATAAAACAATAAACCTATGAGCGAAAAAATAAACAAACAAACCGAGGAAACGATAAGCAAATTATACGAAACCAAGTACTTTGAAGCGTTGTCCGATCTTATTGCCGATGAGTTAGAGATAACCAAGACTTGGCTATTAAACAAAGGACTTCCCAATGACGACATTCGGCATTATCAAGGTCGAGCCGAAGGACTGGGAATCGTGCTGTTGAGAATAAAAACAATTCACGATGAATCAATAAAACCACAAATATGAAAACCTGATATAAAACAATTTAAGGAAATCGCCAAAATTTTGAGGGGTTCAGCTGGCCTCTTAAGATGGGATTTCTGGCGATTTCCACATCTTGAGAAGCCAACCGAGCCTCCGCAAAGGGGCTCGGTTTTATTAAACAGCAGACGCTTTGAAAGTCTCTCGTGAGGTCAGACTTAAAAAGAACAATCTGCAATTAATACGCCTATGGAAAAACCAAACAATGCCGGCGCCGATCCAAACCCAACACCGTCTTTTGACGATGCTGTCGGAAAGGAACAACCGGTCAATCAAGTTCCGTCGGGCACTCCGAGCGGAGACCAACCTGACAAAAACAAACCAGACGCTAAGGGTGAACAGCCCAAAGATCAATCTGGCGTAACGCCTGCCGATAAAGGCGAAAGTCCCGAGGGTAAACAACCCGAGGGCGACAAATCCTTCTGGGGCAAGTTTAAGAGTGAGGATGATGCTAAACACTCCTATGACGAAGCCCAGACCAAGATCATCGAGCAAGGCAAAGAGATTAATGACATGAAAGCTTTGCATGAGAAAAACGAACAGTTTCTCTCTGTGCTTGATCGAGCCTTAGTCAAGAATCCACAACTGGCTGAACAGCTGAAAGCGACACTCGCTGAAGCTATGAAGTCCAGTGACGATGAGCCAGAGGACACGCCCGATATAGAAGCTATCCTTGATAAGAAACTTGAGGAACGGGAAATGAAAGCCAAGACCAAAGCCGAGATCGACAAATGGATTGGCGAACACGAGGACTTCAAAGAACCTGAACTCGGACATCAGATTCTTGACATCATTGAAAAAGAAAAACTTCCGTTCAATGCCCGTACGCTTCAACTGGCCTACGATTCGATAACCAAAGATACGCAAGCCAAAAAAGCGGCCGAGGATGCTCTCAAGAAAGAGGGAGTGAAAAATCTCGAGCGTGAAAATGCATCCGGTGTCGGAGGTGGTACACCAACCGCCAAAGGCCAAACACCCAAAGATAATCCATTTGATGATCTTGTGGGTGAAAGTATCAACCCAAACAAAGTCAGGTGACACTTATAAGATTTGAGGTCTCGTAAGCGGTTACCGGCTTTCTAACATAAAAAACTTATGTCTGAACCAACCCACATCCAAGGTACGAAGAACACGCTGACTATCGAACAGTCACAGCGTATTCCCGATATTGAGGATAAAATTTTTCTCCTTGAACCAGGCGAATCACCGCTCACTGCTTTCTTGACCCAAATCGGAAAGATTGGTGACGGCGGAGGCAAGTTCAAGGGCATGGCTCTCCAAAAAAGAGTCGTGTACAACCCAGAGTTTACTGAATATGAGGATCAGTACTCTGGCGTCTGGGCTCAGATCAATAACGGTGCTGGCTATATAGCCGGTGACACCGCATTGGTCGTGGACAACCCGGGCGGTGCGATATTTACCAAGTTCGATCTGATTAAAAACAGTCGTACTGGTGAAATCATGCGTATCACCTCAGTCAACTATTCCACGAATACTCTCACCGTAACTCGTGGAGCCGGTGCCACGGCGGCCGCCGCTATCAATGATAACGACTGGCTGTTGGTCATCGGTCCTGCTTTTGAGGAAGGATCAAAGTCTGGCGACTCCAACACGACCAAACTCGTGAAAGTTACCAACTTCTCCCAAATCTTCAAAACTAAATTCGGTGTCACTGCAACCGAGAACGCTTCGAAGCTCTATCCGTCCGGTAACCCGGGTGCGGATCTTAAATACCTGCGTGCCAAACACGGCATTGAACAGGCCAAGAAAATCGAACGCGCGTATTGGTTCGGTGAAAAGAAAGAAGTCACCGGTCCCGACGGCAAACCGTTGCGTTTGACCGGAGGTATTTTGGAAGCGGTCATTGCCTCAGGCAATGTGCAAGATGAAGCCAGTTCCAGTTTAACCGAACCGGAATTCCGCTCATTCTTGCAAAACTACGCCTTCAAGTACGGATCAGGCGAAAAGTATTTCTTCTGTGGCAACACTATCCTCGGTTACTTGGAAAGTTTTGCTACCAGCAAGATGTACATCGTCCCAACCGATAAGACCTACGGCGTGGAAATTCGCAAGTTCCAATCTTCCTTCGGCACGCTGAACATTGTTCGTCACCCGATGTTCGACAATCAGTACGCTGGCATGGGAGTTATATTGGATCTTTCAACCTTAAAGCATTGTCCTTTGAATGGTCGAGACACCACTCTTGAAACCAACATCCAAGACAACGATGCAGACGAGGAAGTAGACCAATACAAAACCGAAGTCGGTTTGCAGAGAGTCAACTTCGAAAAGAACGCTTTGCTTAAGGGCGTTGTCTAAACCGGATCAACGGCTCTGCTCTGACTCGCTGGCCTCCACTTTGTGGAAGCCAGGAGTGAGGGCGGAAGCCAATCATTAAAAACCTTAATTAATAAAACTTATATGGCTAAATTTAATTCCCACATAAAAAAACTTAAGATCGTTCTCAAGCCGGCCATGCCGATATTTGAGGGTGGATTGAAAGTCGGCGACAAGCCGGGAGTGTATGCCTTGTTTGAGGATGGACAGTTTGAAACCCAAGACGAGGCAGTAATCCAACAGCTCGAGGAGTTAGGCACATTCAAAATAGATTTTTGGCGTGTGTCCGATGAATCCAGCCCGACCGAGGACATAACGGTCGATAAAGACTTTGTGAAGCTAACAAAAAAAGAATTGCAGACTCTGGCAAAAGACAAAGGTGTTGAAGTCGACGGCACTGAAACCAAAGAGCGTTTAATCGAACTTGTTCAAAACAAGTAAGACCAATTGAGGTCGACAACTTAAAACAAACCTATGCCAATCGTATCAGCAGACTTAAAAGAATATAAATCATCGGCAACCAATTCCGATGGTGCTGGAATTTCTGCGACTGAAGTCGTGGACAATACCGACAATAACTTATTCACCGACATCACTGGTGATGAAGCGACTGCCGGTGGTACTGAGTATCGAAAGATATTCAGAAAGAATACTCACGGAACACTTACTTGGCAAAACATAGTCTCATGGCTACTTAGCCAACCGACTAACTCCGCCTTGTCATTCGGATTTGGATTGGATCATGCCGATGATGCCGACGGTGCTCAAGGAAACATGTCGGTATTTTCTGCCAATGCTGTGGTAGCCGTAGTCTCCGATGGTGCTGACACCAGACAAGTAACGATTGTCGGTGAGGATGCATCCGGAAACAGACAGACTGAAACGCTCACCTTAAACGGTACGGTCGAAGTCGTTGGATCGCTTACATTCTCCAAAGTGTATGCCGGTTATGTGAACTCACTCTCCGCTTCAAGAACCGTAACCATCAAACAAGGTTCGGGAGGCACAACACGAGGATCAATCGGACTCAATAAAAAGATAAGTTTCCTATGGTTCGGCAAGAAATATTCCGGAGGTTCAGTCGTGAACGCCGAGGGTGGCGACATGGCCAGCAAAGCAACTGGATTAAAGTCCGGCGATGTTGCACCTGCTGGAAACTTAGGCCTGTGGTATCGAATCACTTGGCCAGCCGGAGCCGGTGCAGTTACTGCCACATCAACGCAAGTGAAATCCGAGGGTGACACTGCGGCCTAAAAGAAATTAAAAAGCTATGGCTAAAACATTCTTAACAAAAAAGAATAACGCCAAAAGCACAATCACGGACAATCCACTTTTATCAGGTGCGACAACCTTGAATGTGCAGACCGGTGAGGGTACAAAATTTCCATCGGCACCATTCCACGCCACGCTTTATTCAAGCGATCCAAGCGTGGGTGAAATTGTGAAAGTAACCACGATATCAACCGATCAATTCACAATCGAGCGTGCCAAAGAAAACACCACTGCTCAACAATGGCCTCAAGGCACACGCCTTGAACTTTTGGTGACAGCCAAGCTTTTTGACGACTTCCAAACAAGAACAGAAGTAATTGTCGCAACTGACGGCTCGGGAGATTACAACTGCGACGGTACGGCCGATCAGACAGAGATCAATGAAGCCATAAGCAATCTGCCATCAGGCGGTGGAATCGTCCGAATCAAGAGAGGAACTTATAACCTGACAGGTGTAGTCGAGATTCTCAAAAGCAATGTGATCCTTGAGGGCGAAGGAACTGCGACACTTTTGCGTGTCGCCAATTCTGCCAACTTGGGAGATGTTGTGAGAATCGGCAATGGCGGAACTGTGAGCTATACAAACATCACCGTCCGAGACTTCATGATCGATGGAAACCAAGCCAATCAAACATCTGGTGCAAACAGCCCATTGGTACTCTGGGGAACCACATCATACAAGCACAGCAAACTGACCATAGAAAATTTGTGGTTAACTGGTGCGAAACAAGATTGCATGAAAGTAATTGCCATTGAGGATAGCGTAATAAAAAATTGCTACATCTACTCCAACACTGGAACGGCAATCGGATTATTTACCAGCTCTCAATACATCAACATCGTTGGTAATGTGCTGGCCTCTAATTCTTACGGAATATACGACAGTGCTTGCAGTTACTGCACAATAACCGGCAATGTGTTTCGCAATAACGGCTATGGTTTTTATTCAAGCGGTGGATGGAGAGAAGTGATCACCGGAAACATGTTCTATACCAGCACCAACTATGGAGTTTACTTGGTCGGTGCTCAAAGAAACACTGTCACCGGTAATCATTTCTACGGTGACAACTGGAGTATCGTCGTTGGCAATAGCACCAATATCACTAAGTACAATGTTATCACTGGCAACACGATTATGTATGCGACTGGGATTGGCATTGCTCTCTACTACGGAACCGGAACCACAATCAGCAATGTCGTCACAGGCAATCACATCTTCGGTGCCGGACAACATGGAATCTATCTCTACGCTTCGTCATTCAATACCATAACTGGAAATGCGATTGATAACGCTGGACGAAATACCAACAACGCTTATAACAGCATTTTCCTGACAGACAATGCTTCGGTGTATTCCACCTATAATGTGATTTCTTCAAACAACCTGCATGCCACTCAAACCAATAAAGCCCAGTACCATGTTCGAGAGCAAGGAGTAAATGATGACTTCAACTTAGTAATCGGAAATATTTGCAACGCCGGAGCGACAGCTCAGATCAGCTTGCAAGGTGCGAACTCAGTGAGAGGTACTAACATACCGGCCACCGGATAAAACTATGTTCAACGCTTATCAATTCAACACTGCCCAATTAAATAACACTGGCTCAAAGCCAATCGCCAAAGCCGTGAGTTATGTGCTGGATGTATTTGGATTGATAAACAAACAAATAGTTTATTTATTCGACAGCTTCATCACGATATCGCACGCCAAGTCCTATATCCTCGATATCAGAACTCTGATCAATAAAACAGAGACATACATCCTCGATGTGTTCGGGCTTATAACAAAAACGATTGCTTATAAACTCGACATCACAAATCTTGCGACCAAACTTGAAACTTATGTCTTGGATATCTACCAGAGAGCAACCAAAACCCTGACCTACATTCTCGACATAATCGGAGGTGCGTTGATTGGAAAGATTTATAAGCTCGACATTCGCAACCTTGTTCCAAAGAACACCAACTATGTACTCGACATACTGATCACGCTTGGGAAAACCCTCACATACAAATTTGACTCGTTTCTCTTGGCAATACGCCAATCAATCTACAAGTTAGACATCAGAAACATTGCTCAAAAATTAATGGCCTATGTGATCGACATCGGCAGTGTGGTGGCAAGAATGGAAACCTACAAGCTCGATGTTAGAAACCTCGCCAATAAAATATCTGCGTATGTGCTGGATATAAGAATCCTAATAAGCAAAGCGTGGACTTATATTCTGGACATCAGGAACCTTGCAACCAAGCTCGAAAGGTATGTGCTGGACATCAGGAGTCTAATCAACAAAACCACCCGATATTTATTTGATTCACTGCTTAGCGTGTTGAGACAGACAGTCTACCTCTTGGACACCAGGAATCTGATAACCAAGACGATGAGGTATGTCCTCGATGTTCGAGGATTAATCGCAAAACTCGAATCTTATAAATTCGACATCAGAACACTGACGACCAAGATCACGAGCTATGTGCTGGATATCAGAAACTTAATAGCCAAAACAGAAACCTACATCTTGGACATCTTAAGTAAGATCGCAAAATGGTGGACTTATAAATTCGACATCTTGATAACCACAGGCAAGCAATGGACATATCTGCTCGATATCAGAGGGCTGATCGCAAAAGCTTGGACTTATAGATTCGACATTTGGAAAATTGCCGAGGGAATAAAAATTGCCGTTGAACTGCTTTCCGCCAAAGTGTCGGTCCTGATGCTGTCGGCCAAAGAAACGCTTGGGCTGACAAAAGCCACGACAAACATTGAGGTCAAAACTGCTCGGCAAGATCAACAGATGCAGACTGCGAAAGACAACATCAATCTACCGAGCAATAAACAAGATATAAACCTATGAGTATAAAAATCGTACAAAATGACACCCTGCCTCCGCTTGAATTCAATCTGACTCAAGATGGATCACCTGTGAACTTAACCGGATGCACGGTCAAATTCTACATGAAGGATGCAACCAGTGGCTCGGTAAAAATAAACGGTAACAACTGCACGATTACCGATGCGACCAAGGGTAAATGCAAATATTTGTGGTCTTCTTCGGACACCAACACGGTCGGAACTTACTTGGGAGAGGTCGAAGTAACATTCCCTGATGGAAAAATTCAAACCGGATATAAGCAAACATCAATCATTATCCGTGATGACATATAAAAATTATGAACAGAGGCGACATTAAAAAAGCAATCAAGAATGAGGTAGACGATCAGACGGTGGATGACACACTGCTCAACACTTGGGTGCAAAGAGCTGATGAGAAGGTCCAAAGCTGGCGTCCATCCGATGACAGAAACCAGACATTCGACTATTGGGATTATCTCAAAACAGAGCAACCGTTCACTACTACGGCCAACCAAACGAAATATCCAGTCCCTGAAAACTTTCGAGCGTTCTTTGAACTCAAGGTAGGAACGGACACACAACCATACACGCTGATCGACTTCCGAGAAAGAAGTAACCAAAAGGATCACGCAGTTTATTTGCTTGGCGGTTATTTCTATCCAATTGCAACACCAACGGCCGATGGCGATGCGATGAATCTCGTGTTCGTAAGAATGTCCGATGACTTTGCTTCCGACAATGACGAACCTGAAGTCGAAAAACTCTATCACCAAGTCTATGTCGAATGGGGCAAGAAAATGTACTACAACCAACAGGGCGACACTGAACTTGAACGACAAGCGGAAAATAACTTTGAAAGAATTATGGTCGGAAAATGGCGTGATCAAGAACTGGCCAGAATGGCATCAGCGTCAGACCAAGCCGTGATTCCAAGAAGTAGTCTCGTATAAACAACCACTATGTCACTACCTAAAAAGATTTGGAAAACTTCAAGATTTCATAAAGGCATCTCAAACCTAAACGATGAGGGAACCTTTTGGTTTTCCAATGGACTGGAGTTTGATCAGAATCCGCCGTTCCTTAAAGTCGCCAGCAAACTTTTTAAGGAAAGCGACAGTGTGAGTGTCCCGACCTTAAATCAGCCAGCTCATGCATGCTATTTCAATTACCGATACTATTGCATCAATCATGATGACGGAAAAGTTTTTGAAAACACTTATAACAGCTGGACTGAAGTACATGACAGCGTGAATATCTGGGGCGGAAGCGGATTATATGCCGATGACGATTACATGTACTACGCCGGGAGTACTTGGGTCGGACGATTTGATAAAAACACATGGGTGGATAGCTGGCAGTCGTTCAATGTGAATACGGCCTTTGATGATGTACCAATTACTAAGTTTTTGAAATTCATTTGCTTTGGAAATAAAAACTACCTTGCCACATGGGACACCGGAGCCAGCACATGGAATCCAAACAAGCTAACTCTGCCGACCGGTTATGTGATTATGTGGCTCGCACCGCTTACCGACTATTTAATTATTTCTGCTCATCATCCGACATTCGGTTCAGCTTTATTTTTCTGGGATGGATACTCGCAGACTTACAACCGAGTCCTCCAGTTAACACAAACACAAAGTCTTGCCGGTTGTGTGGATAAAAATGTTCTGTACTTCCTAACAAGAGACGGCTGGATCTGTCGCTTCGATGGTTCGGGAATTGTAAAACTCAATCGTTTTCCAGAGATGAATAATGAGGATTACATCTCGCTCAAAGCCGAATGCATGAAAGTGTATCAGGGCTTAATTTACATTGCCAAAGGATCGAATACTTACGATGTCAGTCGGCGAAATCAATATTGCGGAATTTGGTGCTTCAATCCTGCGACCAATGCTCTCTATTTCAAACATCGAGTATCAAACGGTGCTGTGAGCCATGTGACTCCGGGAGTGGCCGTGATGTATTGCCTCTATGTCGACAACACTACCTTCCGAGTTATGTACAGCGACGGCAATAAAGCAATCATTGATGTAAACCATGACACCGGAACATTCAGACCGTACGACTTCGGTGCATATTGGATCAGTCCATTGCTGGATAACGAACCATATCTCCGCAAGCGATGGAAACAGCTTGTTTTGAACTTTTTCAAACCAATGCCGAACAGTAGTTTTGCCAGATTCGAGATCAAGTACAACACCACCGAGCAAACAATAAGAGATCAAGTGAGATATGTGACTGCTGGTGGCTATGATTATTTTACTTTGTCATATCTAGGAAGTTCGTTTGAGGTCGGTGACGAAGTGATAATTATTGCCGGTCCAGCCGCAGGACAGATTCGGCATATCAAAAGCATGGACACGGTAACAAAAACAATTTATCTGGACGAAACGCTTTATTATGTCGGCGGTTCGCAAGGATACCTGCAAGCCGGTGACTATGTGGCAATTACTCCATTCAAAAGATTGGCAACGATCAAAGGAAGCGATAACCAAAATAAGGTAAACAAAATGCTTCGCTTTAATGCGAGGTCGAAAAAAATTCAGTTTAAGATCGAGATTTGGAGTAACTCAGGATACGGCGGTGAATGGGACATGGGATTAAAAGATGTATCGGCCGTTTATGTGCCGGACAGAATAATTAAATAAACATATGCCTAAATTTACTTTGGAAAAAATAGATCAAGAGAATGTGAAAAAGGTAGATATTCGTGAGGATGTCTCAACCGTTAACATTCCTGCTCTCGAAGCTCAGAAAAAAGAATTGGAACAGCAGATCAATGCAATGCAAAAACAACTCGACCAAATTAATGAGGTCTTGGCCGAGTATAACAAAATGAAATAACTATGGACGATAAAAACAACAGCCAGGATCCACAATTGGGATCGATATTAAATCTCCTCCGTGACATTCCGATGTTAAATTCACCGCCAGCCGACACGCCGAGAACACCTATAAGTTTTGCTCTCTATGACAGCGGTGGTGTGAGGCGGTTCTATATATTTTTTAACGGAGTGTGGAGGTATGTAACGCTAACTTAAAACATATGGCACAAATAACCATACAAAAAGGTCAAACCTTATCGGGAATTGCCAAACAGCAAGGCACCACACTGGATGCCTTACTGAAAGCCAATCCAACTATCAAGAATCCAAACCTGATATACGCTGGATCGTCTTTGAACTTGCCCGGAATGCCGACTTCACCAGTTGTTGCCCCTAAGGCGATCGTTCCGAGCCCAAGTCCCACCGTGACACCTTCTTCGACCGTAACACCGCCCGTTGCCCCGAATTCGAGCCCGGGGACGAGCGTGTTGCCAGCCAAAACCACGCTGTATGGGACTGATGTGCCTTCTAACACCTCTTTGCTCAAACAATACCGGTCCGAACTGGGACTGGATACTGCTCTAAAAAGCATGCAGGACACCCAGACTTCCTATCTCGATACTCTCAAGAATTTGCCGAAAAAAACAGACATCTACCAGCAAGAAAGAACCAAGCGAGGGATCGATACGATGCAGACAAGTCTTAAAAGTTTGGATGATCGATTGTCGACAATGGAGGAAGCAATCAATAGTTCGGAACAAGATATCAGGAATCGAACCGTTGCAAGTAACGGACTCGTGACGGAAAGCCAAACACAAAGATTGGTCGCTTCAGAAAAACAACCGCTTGTAGACGAATACAGAAAATTGCTAGGTGAAAGAAATAAATTGGCGACTGAAATGGGAACGGCTGACACTACAGCGAAAGAAATGGCCGGAATGCAATACGAGGATCAGACAATGCCTCTGACTGTAGCCGAGAAAACTCTCGGATTCCAAAAGGATCAATACAATGTACTCGGCAGTCTCTTAAGTCAGGTCTATGGTGCGTCAGAAAAAGATGTAGCCAATCTTATTGACTCTGCAAAATATGGACAAGAAGCAGAAAAGAAAAATGCTCAAGATGTGATTGACCGTGCGATAAAACTCGCAGACCTCGCTAACAGTACACCATCTGGCACCGTGCTTGATATCGCTGGAAATAAAGTGGTTGGTCTCAAAGGAAAAACAGGAAGCGGTACTGGAACAGGAACTGACGCTAATGATGTCGAATCTTATGCTTTGGAACTTCTAAACAATCCTAACTTCTTAATCAGCAATGTTCCTCAAAGTATTCGAGGGCAAGTGATCACTAAAAGAGATCAGATAAAAGCCGAAGCCGAAACAGCAATGGCTAATAGTACGCCAGCAATGGTAGACAACACTCCTCCGATTACTGCCCAGCAATTCGGATCAGGACTCCAAGATGTCTTTACCAAACAGATACCGGGAGTAGCAAAAAATGTGTGGGGTGGAACGAAAGGATTCTTCAGCGGTCTTTTCGGTAGTGGAAATTAAAACTTATGGCATATCTTAAAGACCCAAAAACTGGAAAATATACCATGACTGATGTTGCACCATCAGCACCGGTCCCAACTTCTGTTCCGACTTCTGCCGGAAATGTTAAGTACGGCAAGAATGCCCAAGGTGGATATACCAAAATTGGCTTAGACACTTCTGTTGAAACTTCTGCCAAACCAAACATTACAACGGTTGCCGGACTTAAAGATTATGCCTTAAAAAACAATGTTGATATTTCCCAGAGCCAACCGCAAGAATCAACTTTGCAAAAGATTCTCAATGTCTTGAACACTGGAGCTTTTGCTGTGGGAGGACTTATAAGCGGAAAAGGAATAGTGAAAGGAATTCAGGAACACACACTGCCATCTGAAGCATTAAGAATCAAAAACAAGATTGGCGGATTCGTGGCGGATGTTTTGCTTGATCCGACAACTTATATAACCTTCGGCTACGGTAGCGGTGCGAAACTTGCGACAAAAGCTGGAGAGGTTGTACTGAGTAAAGCCGGAACCAGTCTGCTCAAAAAATCTATAATTGACCTTGGCGAGCAAGGTGCGAGAAAGATTTTAGCAGAAAAAGTTTTGCAAGAGGGTGGCGAAAAATTATTGGCTAAAGGCGGATTGAAATTTGCCGGTACAGAAATACTGTCTCGTAAAGCCGTAACCACACCATTCAAAATTGCTGACACCCTTGTAGAAAAGACACCTGTGGTCGGCAAACTATACCAAGGTGCCAAAGATTTGGCCGGTAAGGCATTTGTGCCGTTCAAAACAATTAAAGACATGCCGGGTGGCATTGGCCAGCAGTATGTCGATAAATTCTCAGAGTTTACTAAATCCACCAGAGCCGAAGTCGGTAAAGCTGTCGATGAAGTGTCGGCACTGGGTAAAACTGCGACAAAAGAATTAGGAAGCCAAGCCGGGACTGAAGTCGGAAAAATTCTTGAAAACATTCCTACACAAAAGATGCCTCTACCGAGTGGTCTCGAACCGATTCGAAACATAGCTAAAGGTGTTGATCTTGGCGATATCAAAGGAGTCGACCGCAGTAACATTGTAGACATGAAAGTGTTCGGATCATCCGTTGAGGGAAAATTAAAACCGAATGATGTTGATGTCTTTGTGAAAGTAAAAGACGGGTCAATGAAATTCAAAAATGCTGGAGGTCTTCCAAGCCCGATAGTTATCAAGAAAGGAAAAATTCAATACTTCGTTATGCCTGAGAGTCAGGGCGATGACTTATTAAATGCGATGCTTTATACCGGACGAAAGGATCAGGCTCGCTTATATTCCGGAACCGCAGTAAAAGTACCTAAACCTTACTGGGGAGGTGCTTTGAAAGTCGGCGATGATACTGCTCAAGCTGGAAATAAAGCTGTTAATGACATTGTCGATTATATAAGAGGCCAGCACAAAACTTTTGCCTCCAAAGAAAAAGACCGAGGACTCCTCGACTACACTTTGCCGGATTACTTGCGTCACTACCTAACACCCGAGGGTCGTGATTTTTTGCAAAAAGGCGGTGCTCAAATTAGCGGTGAACTTAACAAACCATTGCGAGTAAAAACTCCGTTTGCCAAAGAAAGACAGATTGATGACACGATCACCGGAATCAATAAATACTTCAATAAACAATACGGTGTTGGACGAATGTTTGAAAGTGATGCGTTCAAAGCTTTCGCCGCTCGTAAAGCCGAACACATCAAAGCAGTGAATACTTACGATTTCCTGACCCAAGTCGGACAAGACTTCGGCCGACCAGCAGAGGTAATGACCAAACAGATCAAGAATCCGGTCACAGGGAAAATGGTCACCAAAGAAATAACTAAACCGATCTACGAGAATGGAATCAAATATATTGAAAGCTCGGTCCCACAATTGAAAGGTACATTATTGCCCGAACCGATCGTGAAGCATGTTGATGACACTTACAATGTTTTGACTAACGAGGAAGCGACAAAAAAGTTTTTGAAAATGTACGACAAGGTACTCGGTTTTTGGAAAGGCTCAGTGACTGGAATGTTCCCATCATTCCACACCAGAAACTTCCTTGGCGGAACTTTCAATAATTGGATTGCTGGAGTGACTAATCCGACTCGCTATTTGCAAGGTGACCAAATTGCCAGAGGTGCTGAAGGATTGATCACTACAAAGCTTGGAACAAAATACACTTATAGCGAAATAAGAGATCTCACAAGCAAACTGGGAGTAGTTGGACAGCCCGGATATTTGGATGTGATGAAAACGGTGGAAAAAGACATCAACAAGGGGCCGGTGGCCAAGCTGATGGACACACCCAAAAATGCTATGGAGTATGTTGAGAATCGTCTCCGTTTGCCATTGTTTGTCGACCGATTGATCAAGGGTGATGCACCACAACAGGCGGCCAAAGCTGTGGTTCAATTTCATTTTGACTACGCACCGGAAGCCTTGGCACCATTTGAGCAAAACATTATGAAGCGTCTGTTGCCATTTTATCGATGGACTCGAGGCAACATACCTCTTCAGCTCGAGCAGATGGTAAAACAGCCAGGCAAATATGCTGGGCTAGGAAAGGCCGTTCAAAGTCTGCAATCAGACAAAGCAAAAGCCAAAGAGGAATTCCCGATACTGCCACCTTACATGCGAGAGGGTTTGCCGATCAGACTTGGTGAAAAAGGCGGATTCTCACAATATCTCTACGGCTTAGGATTACCAGTCGAGGATGTAAATAGACTTTATAAAGGAAGCCCACAAAGAACCTTGGCCAGTTTTGTTGGTGAATTATCGCCACTGCTTAAGTATCCGATTGAGGTGGGTACAGGACAAAACTTATTCACTGGCGAACCAATAGAGGCAAACAATCGAGTCTATCCATTTGTGAATAAGATTCCCGGACTCAGGGATTGGCTGGAAGTTACTGAAAAGAAAAACAAAGACGGAACACCAAGCTACACCGCCAATGCTTATAAGCTCCACTTTATAAACACCGCATTGGGGAGATTTTATACAACAGCCGGAAAGCTTACCGATGATAAGACCTCTGGTGTTGTGAAGTTCCTGTACGGAGTAGTCGGAGCTAAAGCAAAGTCGGTAGATATCCAAAATGAAAAGTTCTGGCGTGATCAAGAAACACAAAATAGTCTTGAGCAATCACTACAAAATAGAGGTCTTCTAAAACAGTATCAGAGGGCGTATATCCCGAAATAATCACATGGACAAATCAACATACCAAAACCAAATGCAAGATGAGCGCATAGACCGCGTGGAAAAGGCTGTAAACGAAATCAAAGACAACCACCTCGCCCATATAGCCACCAAGCTCATGAAAGTTAGCACTGATGTCGATTGGCTCAAGCGATTCTTTTGGATTATTGCCACCGCTTCAGTCGGGGGGCTTATCGCCGGTCTGATCAACTTACTAATCACCATTAACAAATAACACCATGAATATTATTCAAAAAAAGTCTCCTAACTTCTGGGTCGGTCGAAAAGGTTACCGGCCTGAAGCAATAGTCATTCACATTATGGACGGCACGCTTATCGGTACTGACTCGTGGTTCACAAACCCTGCATCGCAAGTAAGCGCACATTACGGCATCGGAAAGAATGGCGAGGTACATCAGTATGTGCAAGAAAACGATTCCGCTTGGCACGCCGGTCGTGTTGATGCACCGGTCTGGAAACTTACAAAGCCAAACATTAATCCGAATTTGTACACGATTGGGATTGAACACGAGGGAAAACCGGACGATGTGTGGACTGATGCAATGAAGCAATCAAGCGTGGCAATGATTCGTGATATCTGCCAGCGTTGGCAGATTCCAATCGACCGTGATCACATTATCGGACACTTCGAAATCTACTCCAAGAAACCGAATTGTCCGGCAACCAATAAAAGAATCCTCGACGAGCTGGTCGCACTTGCCGGACAGCAAGCACCATCAGCAACGCCAAACCCTACAGTCGAGGATGGTGTGAGGAAAATCGAAGAAGGGTTGGCAATCATTAAAAAGATAATTTATTAAACAACTATGACGACACCACAAAAAGAAGCATTAAAGCACCTTGCAATCGTTTTCCTTTATTCCGGAGTCTCATCAATCCTGCCGATCGTTTTGGCTTATGTAGAACATGACCCTCGATGGACACTGCTGATACCACTTATAAACTCGGCTTGGTATGCTGTAAGCCGATACCTTAAGGAAAGTAAGCTGGTAGAGGAATCCGACACGAAGGGTGACGCTTTTTAGCTAAATTAAGCAGTTTTGAATTAGTAGACCTTTTGAGCAAAGACAGGAACCTCAAAAGAGGCTGGATTTTCCTTGTAAAATAACCTTAAACGGCGTATAATTTTATCAATACGGCCATAAGATAAGGCCTTTAAGGCGAATACCGGTTCAAACTTCCGGACATCGCCACCGCAAAAATTTTTACACAAATATGAAACTACTTCTCACATCAAATGGTTTTATTGGTTCTTCTCTCGAGAAAGATTTTTTGGATATGACGGGCGGAAAGACAAACCTTAGGGTTGCATTTGTACCAACCGCAAGTGACCCGATCGAGTGGGTTCCAGAGTCAGTGGATAGTAAAAAATATATTGCAAAAATAATTGGTGAAAATAAATTTGGAGCGAGTCAAGAGTATCTGTATTTCAAAAACAACGGATATGATGTGGTCGTCGCTGATCTGAAAGAATACTCTGATGTACTTAAAGAAAAATTGCAAAACGCAGATATTATCTATGTGTGTGGCGGAGATGTGAATTATTTGCTTGATTGGGCGAAGAAGTCAAAATTAGATACATATTTGAAAAACCTGCTCGACAGGGGTGTTTTGTATGTAGGCACAAGTGCTGGCAGTGGTCTGCTCTGTCCAGACATTGGTCTGACGTGGTGGGAGCCGGGTGATCCTACGGACCACACAGGTCTCGGTATTGTTGATTTTATAATAGTACCTCATCAAAAAGAAGGTGACGCACGATCCAATACGAAAAATTTAATTGAACGTAAGAAATATATGCAATCCGTGACAGATTTTCCATGGAAAGTTTATGTACTCCAAGATGGTCAAGCAATCAAGATTGATGACGACAAAATCGAACATATCGGACAGGGGATGAGAAAGTGTCTATAAAATCTGTTAGTTTTGCCTATTCGGTACGTCTCAATATGATATACTAGTGTCATTATCCATTTTAATTATTTATTTTTATGAAAGGATATGTAACAAACATTGAAAAAGATTCTTTGGAAAACGAAAATTTTAGAAAAGTTCTCTACACCGCACCAAACAGCCAGCTTGTCCTTATGTCACTTTTGCCAGAAGAAGATATTGGAGAGGAGACACATCATCTCGACCAGTTTCTGCGAATCGAGCAGGGTACCGGCAAAACAGTTTTGAATGGAGTAGAATATCCGCTCGAGGATGGCTCTGCTATTGTTGTGCCTGCTGGGACAAAACACAATATCATCAACACATCAAAAACTGAAAAGATGAAATTGTATACTGTGTATTCGCCGGCAAATCATCTTGATGGCACAATTCACAAGACCAAAGCCGACGCAATGGCTGACGAGGAGGAACATTTTGACGGAAAAACAACAGAGTAATAAATGAAAACAAAATACCGCAGAGCGCGGTGTTTTGTTTTTGTGCGGAGTAGTGAATGATGTTAGAACCTATTGGATGAGTAATAATATCAAGTTTTATATACCAAATCTATCGCTGGCTAGGGCAGATGTCAATTAAATAGTTTATTTCAGTATAATCATTCCCAATAAATACGATGCTGTGTTTGCTACCACTGAAAGTATAATGGTGTTTTTTGCCTTCAGATTTAGGGCTTTATATAACAAGATGGCTTCTATTATTATCACAAAGATTTCGGCTAAATAAATATGAATGTAAACATTGAAAAATAGAGGAAAAACGAACCAAAGATAAGGAAATGAAAAAAAGTTCACTACCAAGCCCCAAAATATAATTTTTCCATAAGAAGTTTGATTTTTTAGTACCAACTTTATTCCGATTAACAAAATCGGCACTTCAACTAAAACAGTAAACAGAAAGGAAAGCAAAAAATAATTTTGAAAACTCATTTTGAACAGGAATTTTTAAATATACTCTTAAAAAAGCATCCTATATAACTAAATAAACGAGAAATAAATCCCTGAGATTCAACGGGTTTCATATTTACTGATTGCGTTTGTGTTGAAGAAAGTTGTATTGTCATTTTGCATATCTTGTCATATGCATACCCATTTGAATCTTTCGCCAATTTGTCCGTGACATCCACACCATTTTTGTAATATTTACTACCATCATAGGTATCATAGTCGGCATTCTTGCAATCAAGTCCATTCAAGGAAGAATCAATAAACTTAGTGATGTTGAATTGTTTTCCGCCTGTTGACACAGACAAATCGCAATATTGCAAGTTTGCCCTGTAGGTTTCAAAAAGATTTGAGGTGTCGAATGCTGAACCATAACTTTGACTTGTTGTTGAAAATTGAGAAATTTTGAGAGTTCTACCACTATTATTGTCATCATAAGAAATGGCATTGCCATAGCAATTTATGTCAAATGTTACAGGTTGTGTAACTGGCTGTTCGTTTTCTTGAAAAGAAAATGTTGTCAAATATGTCGGAGGTGCTGAATCAGCTCTTATTACATTAAACCCAGTAATCAGTAATATAAAAGTAAATGCTAATAGTAATTTATTCATTCTTAAATTATATACTTTTCAGACAAAAAAGCGATGGGTTTTGATTTTCGCTATCCTGTTCAAAAATTAGTCTGAAAATATGTTGTAGATACTAGTTTTTCTTTTTTTGTGCGGAATGCCGGAATCGGACCGGCGCCCTATGCTTGGGAAGCACAAGTTCTACCACTAAACTAATCCCGCATTTTTTTCATTATAATATGTATGATACAATTATTCCAATGCTATCTTTTCTCATTATTTTCATCGTGATTTGTGTCATTATCAATTATTTTCTGCGTGCCGAAGGGTATACTGGCATCGTTACAGATCATTTTGACGGCAAGCATTTCAAAAATATTATAAACGGCGGAAATTTGGTGCATCGTTTGCACGAGCGAGCGGGAGATGAGCTTCCAGCGTTCACCTTTTTTTTCAAAAAATTCTGTTCAAACTGGAAAGAGCGAGCACTGCCACACGGACAAGCTGTTCCAGCAGAGAGAGTTTTTGGCAGTGAAATTGTTGTCACGTTTGTAAATCACTCAACCGTTCTCATACAAACAGAGGGTGTAAATATTTTGACTGATCCAGTGTGGTCTCGGCGTGCCAGTCCATTTCAATTTTTTGGTCCAAAAAGATATATGGAGTCGGGAGTAGCACTCGAAAAACTTCCAAAAATTGATTTAATTTTGCTTACACACAATCACTATGATCATATGGATATTTCTGTACTGCGGAAAATAACAGAGCGAGATCGTTGTTCAATATATACTGCCCTTGGAAATTGTCGGTTGCTCCGTCAAAAAGGAATCAAGGGAGCTGTAGATATGGATTGGGGTGATGCGCGAAAATTTTCTGACACTATTTCGGTCGGATGTGTTCCGGCGCAACACTTTTCAGCTCGAGCACTCTCTGATAGAAATAAAACACTTTGGGCTGGTTTTGTGATACGATCAGCACACGGCGATATTTATTTTGCTGGTGATACTGGCTACGGGCACTGGGTGGAGCATGTCAAAAAAATGTATCCAAAAGGTTTTCGGTTGGCTTTTCTGCCGATCGGTGCATTCAAACCACATTCATTTATGGGCGAGGTACATATGGGTCCGGATGACGCCATAGATGTGTACAAAGAATTAAACATCGGACGCGCGGTGCCAATCCACTTTGGGACATTTGACTTGGCTTTGGATAAACAGGATGAGCCGGTAGAGAGGTTGGAGTCACTTTTGAAAAAAGAACAAAATTTTGGTATACATTTTGATGTGCTCCAAAATGGAGAGGTGTTGAGTATTAAATAACAGATAGAAATGGAGAGGTGACTGAGTGGTTTAAAGTACTGGTTTCGAAAACCAGCGTGGGGGAAACCCTACCGCGAGTT
>Ga0194053_10000664_pt1 | contig 24950 bp, 22 predicted proteins | sample SepL228m_MetaG_FD_161684 | JGI IMG/M metagenome (GOLD analysis project Ga0194053, IMG submission 161684) | Anoxic zone freshwater microbial communities from boreal shield lake in IISD Experimental Lakes Area, Ontario, Canada - Sep2016-L227-8m | ecosystem: Environmental > Aquatic > Freshwater >... | reverse complement strand
GCATACTTTGACCTTATCTCTTCTTCCCTGCTTTTATCGGTGACGTATATGATCGTTCTGCCGTCATTAAGGATGATTGGATACTTGCCTGTCAAAGAGCCCGTTGCAGTTTTGGCTTTTGGAACTCTGCGTGTATGGTTCGAAACGCTCAACCTGTTATCAAAGATATCGTTGGTTGAAACATTGTGAGTTGCTTTCATTTTTTTATTAGTATTGATGGTTTACGGAATGTTATTATCTTCCATTTACTATTAAACACCATAATCATGGAAATATTCTTAAGGCCCCTCATTCTTAACATATAATTAACATTATAATCATCTAAACATGCAGTTTGTGTTGCAAATGGACTTTTCTTCCCTATATTTGATCTTATATACTGTATTGTTATATCTTACCGGAGTTGCCATTAATCCCGGGGGTGTATCAAGGTTAAATTACCTGAAGCCTGTTAAATATGAGACTAAAACTTTCATATTATCTCCTTTTTCTTTCCTGTTTTTATACTGTAATTGCCCCGGGGCAAACCGATCGTACCGACAGCATCATGCGGGCAATCTCAGGTATGTCAGACAAAGAACAGGCCGATACCCTGAATGCACTGTCGGTTTTTTACTGCAACCACAATCGGTTTTACCAGGCCAGAAAAGCAGCAGAGGAAGCCCTGCGCCTTTCTCAAACAAAATCATTGCTTAAGGAAGAAAGCGAGGCAATGAAAAATATTGCCGAGGCTTACTGGGGGCTGAATGATTTCCAGAATGCCATAGCATGGTATAAGCAGGCGACCAAATTAAACCAGGACCGGCATGATCGAAAGGCTGAGGCATATTGCCTGAATGCTACAGGAGTCTCTTACAGGCTTTTGAACAACTATAACGAAGCGCTCGAATTTCATCTGAAAAGTTTGACTGTTGCAGAAGAGATAGGAGATAAGGAAAGGATATCAGCTGCGGTTTATTCACTGGCTCATTTATATCACAATATGCACGATTATAAAAAAGCACTTAAATATTATAAGCGTTCTTTTGAGATAGACAGCATCAGTGGTGATCAATATGGGATTGCTCTCAACCTGAATAATATCGGCATATTATACTTGTATGTTGATGCACAGGGTGAGGCTAAGGCCATGGCTTGTTATAAAAGGGCGCTTGCCATATACCAGAAACTCAATGATAAAAAAGGTATTGCGAACATGTTTTGTAATATGGCAAACATTTACCTTAAAAAGGGGGATATCTCCAGGGCGTTAATTTATCAGCGTAAATCGCTCAGGTTTGAAGAGGAATTGAATAACCTGGAAGGAATTGCTTATTCTTATGCAAATATCGCGGAGATCTACAGGACGTCAGGAGATTATACCAAAGCAATTCAGTATAAAGAAAAAGCAATGGGGATCAGCACTGATATTGAACTTAAAAAAGCGCTTTGCGACAGCCTGAGAATGATATACACAGAACACAAGGATTTCCAAAAGGCTCTTTATTATAGTCTTGAGGCAGGCAAATTCAAAGACAGCCTGCTCAATTCTGAAAGCCAAAGACAAATGATCGATCTCCAGGCTAAATATGAAACTGAAAAGAAAGAGAACCAGATAGAGATACTCAAAAAGGAGAATGTAATAGAGTCCTTAAAGGTAGGAAAGCAAAGAACCTATATCAACTACTTCATACTTATAGTAATCATCCTGATCCTGGCCGTTCTGGTTTTCATATTTAAATACCGCATCCGGCAGATCAGGGAAAAAGAGCTTGAGGTCCTTGTTTCGGAACGGACAAAAGAGCTCCTTGAGGAAATTCAGATCAGGAAAAAGGCCCAGCTGGAGGTAAAACAATTTGCCGATGAACTGGAGCAAAAGGTAATCTCCAGGACGGCTGAACTGGAGGCTGCTTACTCCGAGCTTGAATCCTTCTCCTATTCTGTGTCTCATGATCTACGTGCACCTGCGAGGAGAATTAAAGGGATGAGCAGGGCTTTGCTTGAAGATTATTCTTCCCTTTTAGATGAAACCGGGAAGGATTTCATTGCCCGTATTGAGAACTCTTCACAGGAGATGAATCAACTGATTGAGGATATTCTTAACTTATCCAGGATTACACGCAAAGAGTTAATTAAAGAGGGGTTTGATTTAAGTGAACTAGTACAGGAAGTTTTTAAAACCATAAGGGAAACTGATCCCCAGCGGGAAGTTGAAATTATAATACAACCGGAGGTCAGGGTGACGGGCGATCGCCACCTTCTAAGGATTGTCATCCAGAACCTGCTGGATAATGCATGGAAATATACAGGCAAAACAACAAATCCATCCATTCAGTTCGGCCGCCTCGATCAGGATGGCAAAGCTGTCATTTTCCTTCACGATAACGGGATCGGTTTTGATATGAACCTTTATGAAAAATTGTTCAGGCCATTCCAGCGATTGCATACCGCAGAACAATTTACAGGAACCGGTGTTGGCCTGGCAACGGTAATGCGGATTATACAAAAACATGATGGTAGAATCTGGGCAGAAAGTGAAACCGGAAAAGGAGCCACCTTCTTTTTTACCCTTATGATCTGAATTGTGAAATGGGGATTTAGGAATGAGTTATGTCCTAATATACATCAACCCTTTCGAAATCTTATGTTTGAACCAGTATCTTACTGAAAATGTAATTCATGAAAAAGATTAACCTGAATATCTCTGTTACAATGGAAATCAACGGCCCGGGAAGCCAGGGATGGGAATTTGACAAAGTACTGACGGGCACCCAGAGCCCAGCCGAAAACAACGGACAGGGGATTTTCATCAGCCGGTATTTCTTTAAACGCAGCCTGGAATAATGAAGGTATCTCCTCCGTTATTTCAGTTACTGGTCTCCCACCAGTGGAAGGAGACAGTACGGTCCTCCTACTGGGAGAAAGGCTTGCTGATCAGGATTCTCCTGGCAATCATGTTTTTGTATGTTGCTATCAACCTGGTCATACTGGGGGTTTTTATGGGGCGCATCATTGGGTCGGCCTTCCCCGATGATGACCCTGCCTGGGGGTTTTCTCTGGTTTTGTTTTATTATTTTATTGCGGATATTATTCTTCGTTTTTTCCTGCAACCGGTTCCGGCCCTTTCCATTTCGCCATACATGCACCTCCCGGTGAGGAGATCATCCCTGTTTAATTTCTTGCTCGTCAAATCGGCCCTGAGCCTGTTCAATTTCATCCCCCTTCTGATACTGCTCCCGTTTGTATTTAAAACGATGCTGCCCCATTCGGCATGGCTTTATACCGCATCCTGGCTTGCAGCGATAATCCTGTTTGTGTTTGCGAATAATTACCTGGCTTTCCTGCTAAAGAAGGCCTTCCTCCTTAAACCGTTTATTTCATTTATTCTCCTGGCTGCCGCCGGGTTGCTTATCCTGGCTGATGTAAGGTCGGCATATTCCATTTCAGGGTTGTTTGCAACCTCCATGCTCGGTATCGCCGGCCATCCCTTCCTGCTCTCCATACCACTTCTGGCAGTCATCATCGCATATTCGGCCGCCTGGTATTTTCTCAATGTTAACCGCTATATTGAGGCGGATACGAAAAAGGAGAGGATGCTGTTCTCGGGAAAAGGAAGCGGGGTGTTCGATGCATTCGGGATCACAGGACGGCTGGCCCTGATGGAGATCAAACTGACCCTGCGGAACAACAGGCCCCGTACCTACCTGATTATGGGTGTTTTTTTCCTGCTATACGGAATGATGATATACCCGCCTCATGCACATCCGCCGGGAATGGGGATGTTTATTTTCGTGGGATTATTGATAACAGGAATCTTAATGATACAGCACGGTCAGCTGATCATGGCCTGGGAAAGTTGCAGCTTCGACAAGATCTGCACTTGCGGACTGAAAATGCATGATTACTTCAGGGGGAAATACTGGTTCTTCTTCATGGTCAACAGCCTTTCCTTCCTGATCACCCTGCCTTATTGCTATTACGGGTATAAGATCGCTCTCATTAACCTTGCGGCATTTCTGTATAATTCGGGCATTAACAGTTTTATTATATTGTTTCTGGGGACTTACAATACCCGGAGGATCGACCTGGGCAAGGGGGCTTTCTTCAATTATGAAGGCGCAAATTTCATACATTTTTTACTGGCCATCCCTCTCCTCGGCCTTCCGGTATTGATCTGGCTGCCTTTTTCGTTCATGGGAAACCCCGATATGGGGATCATGGTCATCGGGCTTGCGGGTGTTGCCGGGATGATCTTTTCAGAATTTTTCATCCGCCAGATCGTAAGGCAGTTCAACACCCGGAAATATAAAATTCTTAACGGTTTCAGAACAAGATAAATCATGATACGAATCACTGAACTGCAAAAGCTGTATAATAAAACCAAAGCCCTTGATATTCCTTTTCTGGAAATAGGGGATGGGGAGATCTTCGGACTGGTTGGCAATAACGGGGCAGGCAAAACGACGATGTTCAGGCTGATCCTCGACCTGATCGCGGCAACTACCGGTGAGGTCTTCATCAGGAATATGCCGGTGAGCCGGCAGGAGGACTGGAAAAAGATCACCGGGTCATATCTCGACGAAGGCTTCCTCATCGATTACCTGAGCCCTTCTGAATACTTTTCGTTCATCGGAGGATTACATTCCTGGTCTGCGGATGACTTCTCCCGGTTTTATCAATCACTCGAGGGTTTTGGTGCCGATGACCTGTATCACGGGAAAAAGCCCATCCGCAGTCTCTCACAGGGAAACAGGAACAAGACCGGGATCATCGCCGCCCTGATGGGAGATCCTGAGGTTGTCATCCTCGATGAACCATTCGCCCACCTGGATCCTTCTTCGCAGATCATGCTCAAGCGCCTGCTGAAAAAGATCAATGCCGAACGTGGCACTACCATGCTCATCTCAAGCCATGACCTCACACATGTGACTGAGATATGTAACCGTATAGTGCTGCTCGGGGAAGGGCTTGTCCTGAAAGACCTTCATACTGCCGGCGGGACGCTAGTGGAACTGGAGAACTATTTCTCACGGGCGTTATGACGCAATGGGCAGTGACAGAGCAAATGAATAAATTTGCTGTAAAGATCCCTGAATTGTTTGTTAATATTACCTGAAATGAATAAAGTAAAACTCACCAACGATTTCGGCTTGTCGCGTATCGTTCACGGACAAATGCGGATGAACGGCTGGAACCTGTCGCCAAGGGAACTGTTAAGCTTCATGGAAGAGCTGGTTGCAATGGGCGTGACCACTTTTGATCATGCCGATATCTATGGAAATTACAGCTGCGAAGCTATACTGGGGGATGTCATCCGCCTTAAAAAGAGCCTGAGGAACGAAATAGAGATCATCACGAAATGCGGGATAAAACTGGTATCGGATAAGAATCCCGGCCTGAGGGTGAAACATTACGATTACAGCTTTAAGCATATAGTGAACTCGGTCAACAACTCATTATCAAACTTTGGAACCGATCATGTAGATCTTCTCCTCCTTCACCGCCCGGCCCCGTTTTTTGATCCTGAAGAAGCGGCAAAAGCATTTTCGGTCCTAAAGCGGGATGGTAAAGTGTTGCATTTCGGGGTTTCAAATTTCAGCCCGGCAGAGTACGAAACCCTGAATTCATTCACGGAAGAAAAACTCCTTACCAACCAGGTGGAGATCTCTCCATACTGCCTCGTACATTTTGAGAACGGGAACATGGACTTCTTCATGAAGGAAAAGATAATGCCTATGGCCTGGTCACCTCTCGCAGGCGGAAGGCTGATGGATCCCGGAGATGATAAGGCATACCGGGTATCGAAAGCCCTTAAGGAAGTCGCTGAAGAACTTGATATCGCCCAGGTTGATACTGTTATCTATGCCTGGCTTCTTAAACATCCTGCCACGATAATCCCTGTGGTTGGTTCCGGGAAAATGGAACGTATAAGGTATGCGGTCAATGCCCTGTCGGTCGAAATGAGCCTGGAGCAATGGTATAAGATCTACATTGCTGCAAAAGGAACAGAAATGCCTTAATGGTTCCTGGGTTCTGGGTGCTTGGTCCCATTGCCCGGTGCCCATTACCCAGTACCTGCTCTTCTCAGTACGATGAATTGATGAAACTCTTAAACCCCTCTACTATGCCCGAACCCCAGTGGGCTGTGTATCCCATATGCTGACATGCCCCTGTGACCTTGACTGTCCAAAGAAGTTCCCGGGTGCCGATATCGAAAAAAGTGATCCAAGACGATGCGGATTCATAGTTTTTATTAAAATTTTCGGGGATGATCACAAGCCCGATCCCCGAGCTCCTGCTAAGCTTATATGATTTTACAGCTTTGATCAGGGTGTCGACAGGGAATGAGTAATTGGTCCCGATAATAAAATTGGGGCTTACTTTCTGTGTATGGTTCTGAACTTCATCCTGCACATAATAAAACACTTTTTTTTGCAACTCGGGCTGCACTGTGGTATATGGCGGCAACTCTTTTTCAACAAAAGCGACCCAGGCGGAAGGATATACAGATGAATATTTAATACTGCGTGAAATCTTTGCCCCATCGGTGACTCTCACGTGCGAAAGATCAATTCCATAATACCAGAGGCTATCGCACTTCTTCACTTTCTCCGACTGGTTCGTGTTCTTCTTTTCGGTGTTCTGTGCAAACAACAGACCTGGTGTAAGAACAGCGAAAACAAACAGGATCATAAAAATTGAAGTCACTTTTTTCATAGCTTGGAAATTTAATGGTTCATCAGGATTTTATTCATAAAAGTAAATAAAATTGTGATTCCGCAATTCAGCTTCTTGTTGTAATAAGCAGGGCAGCGATAACGCCCGGCAACCAACCGCAGCATGTAAGGATGAAAACAAGCAGGATCGAACCGCAGCCTTTATCGATAACTGCCAGTGGCGGGAATATGATGCAAAGAATGACTCTCCAGAGTGACATGGTTGGGACTTTTTTGTTTTAGACGCAGGGAGGCGGGAGGAGTTACGGCAACCTGCCAGCTAAAAAAAACCTATCCTCTTTACAACCTTTTTCATTATATTTGAGTCTTATGTATTACTGAACTGTTGCAGGTGTTTTATAGTATTAACCCCGGGCATGTCCCGGGCCCGGTTCCTGCCGCATGCGGCAGGAAATTTTAGGGTAAATAAAAAGGAGGCCATATGGATCAATTTACAGGGAAACAACCAGGAACCGGTCGTATGATGAAAGCGATTCTGTTCATACTGCTTATGGGTGCAGGCATCCTGCTTACAAACTCCTGTTCCAAATCAAAAGGGGATGACACTCCTGTCGGTAACAACGGGCTGCAGACAGTGGACCACACCACATACACTATGCAGGATATCAGCAACAAGCTGGCCCTTTTTCCCGATTATGACGAATTCGATTACCATGACTTCCTTACCGAGGTGAACAAACACGGGGTGACCGGAGCACCTTACCTCATCGCCAATGAGGTGGTGACCTATAGTTCAACCGACAACCAGGGGAAGAAGATCTCACTGAGCGGGCTTCTTGTATATCCCTATAAATATTCAGGGAAGATCAGCGCCCCCATATTATCATTCAACCATGCTACCCAGATCATGAAAAAACTTGCTCCTTCGGGTTGGAAGAATGCAAGCTGGGAGGAATATAAAAGCTACCCCGAGGCCCTGCTTGCAAATATAATGGCCTCTGTTTACGGCTGGATCATTATTATGCCCGATTACCAGGGCATGGGTCAGGATGTAAGCGAGATGCATCCCTTCTGCGTGAGGGACAGGCTTGCCGTTGCTACTGCCGACATGGTACAGGGGGCTATCGCTTCACTTGGGAGTACTGCCAGTCAGTACGTGACCTGGAACGGACAGGTGTTCCTGATGGGTTATTCCGAAGGGGGATTTGTTACGATGGCAGCCCAGCGTGAACTCGAGGCAAGGAATGTAACACTGAAAGGGGTGGTTTGCATGGAAGGGCCTTACGACCTCACCGGGGCCATGCTGCCGGTCATGCTGGCCGACAGTGCTTTCCCCCAGCCATACTTCCTTCCCATGACCATTGCAGGGTATAATGCGATCTATCCGAATTCCTACACATATAACGTGGTCCTGAAAGAACCTTACCTGACCAACCTTCCTAAATACTCCACCGGGTTTTACAGCGACAGTGTGGTAAATTCCTATATGCCTGCCAGTAAGGTGCTGAAAGAGATCTTTACCGATGCTTTTATAGATACCCTGAGAAACCAAAACAGCCTCGCGTTCAATATCTTTTCGGCGAATAACTCATATACAGGATGGACCCCGAAATCACTGATGTACCTCTGGCATTGTGTAAACGACGACTGTGTGCCTTTTTCAAATTACCAGTCGGTGCGTAAACGCTTCGATGATATGGGGTTGTTGAATGTAGTGTATTATGAATTTCCTGCACTCACTCCCGATCCCGCAAAAGGGACTATCCACCAGAGGGTAGCCCCTATCGCATTCTTTGAAGGTTCACTTTGGATATTCTCGCACCAGTAAGCCTACTTCTTTGGCTGGTCTTTCTTGTCCTTTTCAAGTGCGAAGTTGATAGGAAGGAAGAACGACACGTTCACATTCTTGCCATCCTGCTGCCCGGGTTTCCAGTTCGGCATCAGCTTTACCACGCGTATTGCCTCTTCATCGCAACCGCTGCCGATTCCCTGTTTTACCTTAACATTTCCCACGGAACCGTCGCTCCAGACTACAAAACTTAAAAGGACCTTGCCCTGGGTTTTGTTCTTGATTGCGGCTTCAGGGTACTTGAGATTCTTCAGGATGAAGTCGCCCAAAGCCGCGAATCCTCCGGGGTATGCGGGTTCGACATCAGCTTTGTCATAGATTTTCCCTGATGGGGCCGGTGGAGGTGGAGGCGGTGCTGGCGGGGTTGGCGGCACAGTTTTGGTTTTATGGTCCTGGGGCCCGGAAACCTTTCCGTAAGAGGTTGCTGAAAACAGGAAGGCCAGGAGCAATACTGCGGGAACCGCAAGCAGTATTTTGCTGACGGACAACTTCCCTGATTTTACTTTTGAGATCATAAGAATACGTTTTTTAATTAGTGAAACATTGAAATTATTGGTCAGCCCATTCACCTGTATGCCCATGGTTTCATCCAGGATCATTTGCTGGTATTCTGAACGGCTGATGCCGGCTTTGATAACACCTTCATCGGCCAGGAATTCGTGTATGGTTTTAAATTCCCTTCCTGTGAACCAGGCAAAAGGGTTGAACCATTGTATAATGATAAGGATCTCGGCAAGGATGAGATCCACTGTGTGGCGCTGCCTCACATGAACACACTCATGTGTAAGAATGGCATCCAGCTTTTCGGCAGGGACGTTCTTTTCGTTGATGAAGACCAGGTTGAAAAAAGAGAAGGGGGAGTAACCTCGGTCGACAAACACAATACGCATGCCATGCCTTCGTTCAGTGCCATTGCGCCTGACAATGAAGAACAGCTGCAGCATCTGAACAATGAACCTCAGCAGGAAAATGATCAGGCCGGTGAAATACACTATCGCGGCAATGTCAAACCATTGAAAATGGCTCCCTGCGGCTTGTTCTATTTTGCCGGGTGTGATCAGCACCGGTTCCAGCATGTAAACAAAGGTGGCTGCCGCTCCCGAAGGATGCCAGTGAATCGGGATAAGGGGAAGCAAAATCGAAAACCCTACCGTCCCCATTAAGTACATCCTGTTCATCATGAAAAAAGTGTCGCGGCGAAGGAAGAGCCAGTAGACTGTATACAGAAGACTGATACAGAGCGCTGATTCAAGCAGGTATATCAGAATTGCATTCATCTTATTTTGATTTTTTTTGTTTCCTTATCTCCGATTCTATGGTCTGCCGGATATCCTCCAGCTCATCCAGGCTGATCCTGTTGTCCTTTGCAAAAAAGGACACCAGCGACTGGTAAGAATTCCCGAAATAATTCGAGATGAAATTGCTGAAATACATGCGTGTGTAATCTTTTTTACTTACCAGGGGGAAGTACTCGTGGGTGCGGCCGTAGGCTTTATGATCAACAAACCCTTTCTGCTCGAGTATCCTGATGATGGTTGAAACCGTGTTGTATGCTGGCTTCGGCTCATCAAACTTTTCAAGCACCTGTGATGCCATGCCTTTGCCCAGGTCCCATAGGATCTGCATCACCTGCTCCTCAGCCTTAGTGAGTTCACGGATTGGTGCCTGGTGGTTTTCGTTTGTTTTCATATCCGTTATTTTTTTTGGACCTGGTTTCTGGTTTCCGGTCTCTGGTTTCCAGTACCCAGTACCCGGCATCCAGACAACAAAGATACAACTAAAAATATAGTTTGTCAACTAAAAGTTTAATTATACAACGATTATTTTAGGTGTTTCACCGATTTTTTTTAAGATGTTGGCGGATGATTTATCCCGGATATTATAATTATATTTGTTCTGGTCAGAACTTCCCCATTACGTTTCATCAATAAAACAAGGTAGTATGAGTGAACAATACACGGTTTCGAAGTACCTGCTCAGGCGTTTGCAGGAGATAGGGGTAAAGCATGTTTTCGGGGTCCCGGGCGATTATACTCTTGATTTCCTGGATGAACTGGTGGCCAGTCCTCTTCAATGGGTGGGTAACTGTAACGAACTGAATGCCGGGTACGCCGCCGACGGTTATGCCCGCCTGAACGGGGCCGGCGCAGCTGTTGTCACTTACGGTGTGGGCGGACTGAGTATCATGAATGCGGTGGCGGGAGCCTATGCCGAACATGTGCCTGTGATCGTGATCAACGGCGCCCCCCCTGCAAGGCGGAGGGAAGCAGGAGCCATGGTCCATCACCTGGTTTCCAATTACTATCTTCAGCTTGATATCTTTAAAACAATTACGGCTGATGCGGCAATCCTCACCGATGCGGTAAAAGCTCCCGATGAGATCGACAGGGTGTTAAGGAACTGTATTTCCCTGAAGCTGCCGGCTTACCTGGAATTGCCGGCCGACATGACCAGGGCTGCATGCCGGGAACCGGTGGGTGTTCTTACAGCCGTTATGCCGGCTTCAAACCCCGAAAGTCTTGCCGAATGCGTGGCTGAAGCCGCCGACCTGATCAATAAAGCTGAACACCCGATGATACTTGCGGGCGTTGAACTGATGCGCTATGCACTGGGGGCTGAGGCTCTCAGGCTGGTTGAGACATCCGAGGTTCCTTTTGCCACCATGCTCAGCAGCAAATCGGTGCTCCCTGAACTCCATCCCCAGTTTGTCGGTATCTACCAGGGGGGCTGGAGCCGGCCTGCTGTTCGCGGGCAGGTGGAAGAATCTGACTGCCTGGTTTCGCTCGGGGTCTGGATGACCGACCTGGCTACCGGGCTGTTCAGCATGAATCTCGACAACCGCAGGATCATCACTGCAGGGGGCGGACAGGTGCGCATAGGCAGCCATTTCTACCAGAATGTACAGTTGTGGGACTTCATCAGGGAACTTACCCTGAAAGTAAAACAACGCTCTTACCTGGCATCACATCCGGCCGAATCCTATATACCCAAACGTCCTTTTGTTCCGGAACCTGCATGTGAACTTACCGCCAAGCGCTTGTACGAATGCATTAATTTTTATCTCAATGACCAGGTGATCCTCCTGGCTGAACCGGGCGATGCCTTTTGTGCAAGCCCCGAATTCCATATAGAAGAAGCCGAGAATTTCATTGTACAGGATTATTATTGCTCTATTGGTTTTTGCACTCCCGCAGCCCTCGGAGTTTCCCTGGCACGGCCCGGGAAACGCCCGCTTGTCCTTACCGGCGACGGGGCCTTCCAGATGACGGCCCAGGAGGTTTCCACCCTTGCCCGCCAGCGCTGCCCTGCAGTCATAGTGGTCATCAACAACGACGGCTACCTCATCGAACGCCGCCTCCATGAAGACGGACCCTATAACGACATACAGATGTGGCAGTATTCCAAACTTCCCGGAATCTTCGACAACTCATCCTTTGTGATCGGCCTCAGGGTTACCACCGAAGAAGAACTCGAACAAGCCGTGAAAACAGTCATTGCCGAAAAAGACAAGCTGATCCTCATCGAAGCATACATTCCCGGCCGCGACTGTTCAAAAGGCCTGGAACGCCTCGGTGAATCGTTCAGGCAGGCTCAGAAGAAATAGTAAACCCTGAATCGTTAGCATTGAACTCAGAACGGCAGGTCGTCGGCCGGCATGATATTGGGTTCATTCATGTATTCGGGAGGAGGGACTTCCTGGCTAGAAGATGATCTTTCTTTTCTCACTGCCTTCCAGGCTTTGGCTTCGGTATACCACCGGCCGTTATATTCCCGGCTTTCAAGATCAAATGAGATCTCGAATTGTTCCCCTTCATTCAGCCTGGCCTGGTCTATCTTTTCACCCCAGAGGGAGAAGCAGACTTTCCTGGTGATCTGACCCGGGGTTTCAACAATGAAATCCTGTTTCTTCCACACTCCGTTTTTCCCGGTGCCGGTTTGCAGGGGAAGTATTTTTATAATTTTTCCGCTTAGTTCCATATGGGTTATATATTATAGCTTCGCTTTATTACCGGTTTGAAATGGCGAAATTAGTGATTGTATTTTACGGCCCGCCAGGTTGCCGCTCATTAGCCTGTTTTTTTCCTGCTTTTTCCCATGGCATCGGCAGCGATCATGGCTTCAAGCACTTTCTCAGGGGTAATATCCAGGGGCTCGTGATGTATGCCCTCGGCCGGTGCACAGGCTTTCTCAGCTGCCTGCATCAGCCTGGTCCTGCTGATCTTCCTGAGGCCGATGTCATTGAGCGTTGTAGGCAAGCCGATTTTTTCGCAGAACGCATACACTGTGTCAGTTTCCTCAGCCGGGGCGCCGTTCAGGTGCAGGCCGGTCAGAACGCCAAAGGCAACTTTCTCTCCGTGATAGAATGCATGGGTTTCTGCCAGGGCGGTCAGCCCGTTATGCACCGAATGGGCTGCCGCAAGCCCCGAACTCTCAAAGCCTAAACCGCTCAGGAGAATGTTGGCTTCCACAATACGGCTCAGGGCCGGTGTAATACAATGATTCTCATTGTCGGTTTTTGCAGACTTCCCATAGAGCAAAAGCGTTTCATAACAGAGTTTTGCAAGACTTAAACCGGCCATGGTGCTGTATCCCCCGCATTCATTGGGAGAGTGGGTGCGGTCGCAGGACCGGGCTTCGAACCAGGTAGCAAGGGCATCACCCATGCCGGAGACCAGGAAGCGGCTGGGTGCCATGGCAATCACATTCATATCGACCAGCACCACCTGCGGGTTCATCTTCTGATAATATACTGTTTCGAATACCCCCTGGTCGGAATAAATAACGGCACAGCCGCTGCAAGGTGCATCGGTGGATGCAATGGTCGGAACAATGATCACCGGGATCCCGGCCCGGTCGGCGGCTATCTTTGCCGTGTCGATGACCTTGCCTCCTCCCATGCCGATGAGGATATCGATCTTATTCCTGCTGATAATACGACCTGTACGCTTCAGTTCCGATTCACAGCATTCACCCCCGAATTCTTCGACTCGGAGAATGTCATCCGCAGTCATAAAAGAGTAAGAAGGAAGAATCTTATGTTTGGCTGTTGGTGAAGCTAATACCAAGCCTTTGCTGCCTAAAAGTTTAACCAGTAAGGGTAACTGCTCAAGGGCGTGTTGACCCTGGATGTATTTACCCGGAAAAACGGCTTTAAGAATTCTATTTTGCATGTTCAGTTTATCTGTTATTGCCCCCGGTAGCGGATCTGAAAACCAGAGGATAAAGATAGGAAAGTTTCAGCTCCTTGTCACTATCAGCAGGGCTGCAATGACACCGGGGACCCAGCCGCAGCAGGTGAGTATGAATACCAGCAATACCGAGCCGCAACCTTTGTCGATGACAGCCAGGGGGGGGAATAGGATACAAAGGATTACTCTCAGGAGGGACATTGTTAAGGGTTTTTCAATTAGATGAATAAAACGCAAAAAGGTTTCAGCCTGTGACCGGCATTTCGCTAATTTTTTATAAATTTGAGGGGCTGTTATGATGCGTTTATTTAAGCCGGGCTGTAACACCCCTTCTTCCTCTCCAGCCGCATATTCAAAAAATAAAGTTATGAAAAAGATCTTTCTGCTGTCAGTATTTGTGGTTTTTACTTCCATGTTGTATCCACAGGCCTGGTTGAAAAATTTGCCCGGGAACAAATCTAAAGGGCAGCTGACTTTTTATGATTACCGGTCTGCATTCAATGAATACTGGGCGCCTTTTAATGTTGACAATGGAGTGTATACTGAAAATGGGGTTCAGAAGAAAGCTGTTGGCTGGAAACAGTTTAAACGCTGGGAATATGAAATGGAAACCCAAATCAACCCGGCAACAGGTGAATTCCCGGCACAGACCGCCCAGGAAGTCTATGATCAGTACCTGATCTCAAATTTCCCAAACAGGCCGGAAACCCCTGCTAACTGGACCTGCCTTGGGACAAGCAGCACTCCCGGCGGCTATGCAGGAATAGGCCGTATCAACTGCATCGCCTTTCACCCTTCCGATATTAATACATATTGGATTGGTGCAGCTTCCGGTGGCTTATGGGTTACCACGAATAACGGGTCAAGCTGGACCTGTCTTACCAGTTCCCTCGATGCACTTGCCGTTAGCGATATCGTTATCCCTACAGATTATGCAACTACAAATACCATTTATATCGCCACCGGCGACAGGGATCATTGGGACAACCGCAGTATTGGCGTGCTGAAGTCGACAAACGGCGGGGCAACATGGAATACAACCGGGCTTACCTACCTTCTCCCGGATAATAAAATGGTGAACCGTTTATTGCTGGACCCCGGTAATAATCAGACCATTCTTGCCGCTACTACAAATGGTGTTTATAAGACTGCAAACGGGGGATCATCGTGGAATACCCTGCTTACTTCTACCAATTTTATTGATATGGAATATCAGCCGGGGAATTTCAACATTCTGTATGGCTCAACCACCAATGGCAGAATCTATGTCTCTTCCAACGGAGGATCAACATGGACCCAGGCTTTCAGCGATGCAGGTGCTTACAGGATTGAGCTCGGTGTTTCTCCGAATTCACCGGCCCTGGTTTATGCAGTAGCGGCAAATTCAGCCAGCGGACTTTATGCTATATATATATCTGCAAACAGTGGCGCATCATATACCCAGGTTTTTGCGGGTACTACCATGAACCTGCTTGGATGGAATTCCAATGGGGGTGATTCGGGGGGGCAAGGCTGGTATGATTTATGCCTTGCCGTTTCACCCTCAGATGCAAATACCCTTCTGGTGGGAGGTGTAAATACATGGCGATCAACCAACGGTGGGACCTCCTGGTCTATTGTCAACCATTGGTGGGGGGATGGTGTGCCGGCAGTCCATGCCGATAAACATAATCTGGCTTTCAGGCCCAACGGCGATTTATTCGAAACCAACGATGGAGGTATCTACCTTTCGACAAATAGCGGAACAGGCTGGACTAATAAAACTAACGGGATCGTGATCAGCCAAATGTATAAACTCGGTGTCTCTCAAACAGTTGCAAATGAAACAATTACCGGTTTGCAGGATAATGGGACAAAACTACTCTCGGGTGGAAGCTGGAGTGATGTCAAAGGCGGTGACGGAATGGAATGCCTGATTGATTATTCAAACGTAAATATTCAGTATGGCACTTATGTTAACGGGCAGATCTCCCTGACCATGAACCATTGGGGTTCATCAACAAATATCCAGCCTTCCGGCGCAGGAAGCGGGGCATGGGTGACACCCTATATTATAGACCCGTCAAACCCCCAGGTACTGTATGCCGGATACGCCGACATCTGGAAAACAACCAACAGGGGGACCATCTGGACCAAGATATCCACCATGAACAATTCCGATAAGATCCGTTCCATGGCTATTGCAGTCTCAAACCCCCAGGTGTTGTATGTTGCCTCTCCGTATAAAATATGGTCGACAACCAATGGAGGGGCTTCCTGGGCTGAAATTACCGGGACCTTGCCTGTGGGCTCCGGCAGTATAACATATATAGCTGTAAAAAACAATGATGAGAACACCCTCTGGGTTACATTGAGCGGTTACAATGCCTATAAAGTATATGAGTCAACTAACGGAGGGACTACCTGGACCAATATTTCCGGCGGTTTACCTCCGATTCCGGCCTACGCCATAGTCCAGAATAAACAATCGGTCAGCGAAGTCCAGTTGTATGCAGGCACCGAACTTGGTGTTTATTTTAAAAAGGGGACCGATAACTGGATCCCATACAATACAGGCTTGCCGAATGTAAAAATTGGCGAAATTGAGATCTACTATGCTTCCAATCCGCAAAACAGCATATTAAGAGCTGCAACCTTCGGAAGGGGGCTATGGGAAACGCCGGTATATGTTTTATGCACACTGCCGGCAGCGCCCGTTATAGGCCAGATAACCCAGCCCACATGCACCGTCCCTGGCGGCAGCGTGGCATTATCGGGACTGCCTTCAAGCGGTACATGGACGGTTAACCCGGGCGGGTATACCGGAACAGGCACCACGGCCACCGTCACGGGCCTCTCACCGGGATCGTACAATTTCACTGTGACCGATGGAACTTCAGGCTGCACTTCACTGCCTTCAGACAATGTGCTCATCGATGCCCTGCCACAGCCACCTCCTGCCCCTTTAGTAGGAATTATCACCCAGCCAACATGTACCTGGGAAACGGGCAGCGTGATGCTAAGCGGGTTACCTGCGTCGGGAACGTGGACCCTGTACCCCGGAGGATACTCTGGAACCGGAACAAGTACAATTATTTCCGCAATTTTTCCCGGAACCTATAATTTTCTCGTAGCTGACGGAACTTCCGGCTGCATTTCGCTTCCCTCGGCGGATGTTGTGATCAACCCCCAACCGGTGACACCTCCCACCCCTTCAATCAGCCAGAACGGATTTATCCTGACTTCCAGCGCGGCATCAGGCAACCAGTGGTATAACCAGAGTGGTGCTATCATTGGCGCAAACGGGAAAAATTATACGGTTACAATAAACGGGGATTATTATGTTGTTGTCATCCTGGATGTATGCAGTTCCCAGCCGTCCAACATCATCTCGGTCACAAACGTTGGCATAGTCGCTGCGGCAAACCAGGCTGTGATCAGGGTTTATCCTAATCCTGCCAGGAATGAATTAACTGTTGAATTAAAAGATAACAGGCAAATTATCAGGTTTGACATAGTAAACCAGGAAGGACAGGTGGTATTCAAAGGGAACCTGCTTGAAAAGACGGTTGTTCCCACAAACACTTTTGCTCCGGGGGTTTACATGATAAAACTTGAGAATAACACGACTGTTAAATTTGAGAAGATTTAACAGTCATACCTGTGTTCCAGGGATATGCTTGTTCAGAGTCATTGGCAATCAGCCAATAAAAAGGGAATGAAATTAAACTTTGGGTTTCTTGGTGAATATATTAAGCCGGCTGTCCCTTCGTAAATTATAGCGCTCTCTAGTTTCGGCTTCCTTGGTAAGGTCCGAAATGAATATTGTGGTTCTTCCACCATCGAGAATAATGGGAAACAAGCCCGTTACTGAGCCGGTTTCTAATTTTGCATTGGGTATCTTTAAGCGGTTATGTTCAAGCATCATCCTGTATTCCAGCGTGGTTTTTTTCATTTTTCGATTTTCCGTGTAGATTGTATTTCTTCGTTATTTCACCAAGATACGATTAATTCCTGTAACTTCGGAAAATACTTACTGACATTGAAGGATCATATTAAGCCTGCGGATATTATTCCCGGGTATAATTAAGGTGAAAAAGAATACTTACAGGCTGATTGCGTTCCGGCGGGGGATGATCAATTATTTCCTCCGTATTTTTACCCTGCCCGGGGTAAGGGATGAAATTACCCGTTATGCCAGGGCATTCATGGGGGAGGCATCAAGGTATTCGGCCGGTTTTAAGGGCGAGGCTGTGGAAACCAGGGAAGCGTTTGCCGTCCTTACCAAATACATACGCAAGGAAAAGATAAGCCGGGCCGAGAAAAAACAGTTTAAGCACCAGATGATAGATATCCTCAGGGGGACAGGGGTTGTGGTGCCTTTTATGCTTATTCCCCTCCCGTTTATAGGGACCCTGTTGTTGATCATCGTAGACCACCTGCTCCTGGCTATGAATATTCAGATACTCCCGGCTTCGTTCTACCCCGAAAAGAAACAGGACCTGCTTACTGCCAAAGGTATTGATGAAGACCTGGAAAAGGCGATTGCAAAGGAGAAGTAAGTGTGCCTCAGGCGAATTTATGTATATTCCTCAGCCTGTTGCGATATAAAGCGATTAGCTGGTAACCTCATTACGATATCATATACACTTCGCTTTCTACATGCCGTGATGCTACAACGATCTTTGTCCCGTTTGCATGAGCGTGGAATACATTGTACGCCAGCTGGGGATGGTTGTTTTCGGCCGAAAGGTGGGAAAGCAGCAGGAGTTTCATCTGAGGGGACCTGTGCCTGGTAAAGATTTCCAGGGCCTGCCCGTTCGAGAGGTGGCCTTTCAATGAGCGGATGCGGCGTTTCAGATGAAGGGGGTAACGGCCGTTTTCAAGCATCTTCTCATCGTAATTGGCTTCCAGGAAGGCGGCATTACATTGTGCAAAATGATGCAGTACGTGCTCGCAGCCCGATCCGATATCAGTAAATACCCCTGCTGTGACCCCCCCGTAGCTTACAGTAAAACTATGGGGCTCGCAGGCATCGTGCTGCTTGGGGAAGGGAAATACCTTAAGGTCCCCTATCCCTACCAGGTCGCCCGAGCTAAAGTTCCTGTACAGTTCGGGGGAAAGCATCAGGCGGCTGCTCCTATGGGTTGCGGCTGTTATGTATACTATAATACCGTGCTTGCGTGAAAGAACTTCAACACCCCTTGTATGGTCGGTATGCTCGTGGGTGATAAAAATGGCCCTGACTTTCTTAATGTTTAATCCCAGCCTGGCCATCCTGTGCTCGGTTTCACGGCAGGAAATACCGGCATCGATGAGCACGGCCTCTGTTTCATTACCTATATAATAACAGTTTCCGTTGCTTCCCGAATTTATCGAGGCGAGATAGAGAGGCATTATGCAAAGAACGGGAAAAATCGTAAGGTATATGAGGGTCGTTGTGATTGTAATAAAGTTGATGAAAATTATGCAAGGATGATGCATTAATGGCATCTTATTCCTGTTTTAAGTGATAAATTCTTAGTAAAAGTGTATAAAAATTCAACAAAACGCATTTTTTTTATTTTTTTTTGTTAAAAGTTAAAATTTGTTAAAATATTCTATATATCTTTGCAGCCGAATTTAAAAAATCAATAAACAAATGAAAAAACTTGCATTAGTATTAGTTATCGCTGCTGTAGGGTTCATGACCTCATGCGGCCCAAGCGCAAAAGAAATCGAAGCAAAGAGAATTGCTGACTCAACCAAGGTTGCCGATTCAATGGCTAAGGTTCAGGCTGAACAGCAGAGAATTGCTGATTCAATCGCTAAAGTTCAGGCTGCTCAGAAAAAAGTAGCTGATTCAATTGCACATCAGGATTCAGTTAAGAAACACCTGATTAAACCTGCTAAGGCTGCAAAACCTGCTAAGAAAGCCAAGAAGTAATTCTTAAATTACTTATTAAAAAAAGGGCTCGGTTTTCCGGGCCTTTTTTTTTGCCTTGTCAGAGGAGGATGAGCGAATAGCCTGAACAGCGCAAAGCGGAAATACGTTCAGTTTACGGCGGATGTCATCCGCAGCCACAGATCAATTTATTTTTTCTTCATGCGGACTTCAATTCCCGGGTTTACCAGGCTGAGTTCTTTTATGAACCCGGTTTTGTCCCTGGGGGAAACAAGGATACGTTTGCGCTTGCCGTAAATGATCTCCAGCCTGTCGAGTGACGCGGCCGGGGAAGTAATGATGTCGTTTGATTCGGAGATCCTCGTAATACTTCCGATCTCAATCGTTTGCCTTGAAAGGAAACCGCTCCTGATGATAAGGGTTTTACCGGAGATTCTATAGATGGTGTTGAACAGCATGTAGCTTATGAACCCTGCAATAAGCATAATGGAAACCATCATGAACCATATCCTTTCATAAGCCATGAGTGATGCGGTACCTCCAAGTAAGATGATCAGTGTGGCCAGCAGCCAGGTATCCACTTTTGACCTAAATGTTTTCATCGTCTATCTATAAATCGTAAAGACTCCGGATCATTCAACGTTGCAATTATACGTAATTTTACAATCTCAAATAAATGCAAAATCGAATATGAAAAAGTATATTATTTTGCTATCCTGTGTCATTCTTGTTTGTGTCACGGTGATGACATCCTGCCTTAAAGTGAAGGATCCGGTTCCCCAGAGTATTTTAAAGGTAGGGCTTGTAGGAGGCATTACCGGGTTCAACGACGCCGGGTTTAACCATGCCATCCTTGCCGGCTTGCAGCAAATAGCCTACGATTTCCCCATACTGTGCCAGGCGCGCGAAACCCCGACAGCTGCCGATTTTGCAGCGAATATCAATTATTTTATCGCCAACGGCTATAACCTTATCATCACTTCGAGCTACGATGCAGCTCAGGCGACTATTGCTGCCGCTGCGGCAAATCCGAAAACTGATTTCATCATAATCGACTATTCCATGGCTTCGCCTCCGGCCAACCTCCAGTGTGCGGTATTCGACGTTGACCAAAGTTCATTTCCCTGTGGTTTTCTTGCGGCCTACTGGGCCTTTAAACAAAACCAGTCAACCCCTGTTGCCGGATTTGTGGCGGGGGTGGATATCCCTGAGATCCGCCAGTTCTCGGTAAGTTATACCCATGGAGTAGCATACTTCGACAGCATTTATCAAAAGAATGTTGGCGTACTGGGGTATTTTGCCACTTCTTTTAATGATTCGCTGCAGGGTGTAAGGCTGGCCGACAGCCTCCTTAAGCAAAACGTAAGTACTATTTTCGCTTTTGGAGGAATAACAGGCAACGGGGCCCTGTATAAAGTGAAAGAAGCCGGGAAATATGCCATGGGCGTGGATGTGGACCAGTTTTATTCAATCCCGGCAATTGGCCCTGTCTTGCTGACTTCCTGTATGAAAGGCCTTGGTAATATGACATACGGCCTGGTACGGAGTTTCTATTACAATCATTTTTCAGGGGGGACTATTGTACACGGCACTCTCGATAACGGAGGGGTGGGGATAGCCCCTTTTCATAATTTCAACTCACAGATCCCCGACAGCATTAAAGTAGCACTGAATAACGTGATTAGCGGTATCAGGAACGGGACGATTAAAACCGGGTGGCCGCAATAATCACTTTTCCAATGCAGGCAGTATATAATCCCATATCAGGTTGATCTCAGCCTGCATATCGCTTATTTTGGCTGTTGTTACGATGACGGCATCTTTATCAGGAAGTACGATGATGAACTGGCCGTCGGCGCCGTCGGCGCGATAAGCGTTGTGGCGGCATCGCCAGAGCTGGTAACAATACCCCTGTAGCCAGTCGCTCTCAGCAGGCTTGGCATCGGGTGACATCCACTGCGCAGCCTGGTTTATCTTTGCTTTTGTGGCCTCTTCAAACCATGCTTCAGGCAGTAGCTGGCGGCCTTTCCAACGCCCTTTCTGCAGCATGAACTGCCCCATCTTAGCCATGTCCTCGGTTTTAATGAAGAGTCCCCACCCCCCCGTGTTAATTCCGGTCGGGCTGGTTTTCCATTCCACCCCTGTTATGCCCAAAGGCCGGAACAAGCGCGGGTACAGGTAATCGGCCAGCTTTTCACCCGTGACTTTCTGCACTATGGCCGAAAGCATGTAGGAGGCCATGCTGTTGTATACAAATTTTGACCCGGGCTTATATTCAATGGGTTCTTCGAGGAACATGCGTTCCCAGCTACCTTCCTGCTTCCTGATTTTATCTGTAGGGTCTTTTGCATGGCCGACACTCATGGTCAGCAGGTCGCAAACCCGGAGCTCAGCCAGGAAGGGAGAAACATTCGGGGGCAGGTCATTGGGAAAAAATGAGACCACTTTATCGCTTAGCTTCAGCCGGTTTTCCGCTACGGTAAAAGCTATTGCCGTGGCAGTAAAAGTCTTGCTCACCGAGTTCATGATATGTGGCTTGCGGGGCCCGTTGTCTCCCGTCCAGGTTTCAACCACTACCTTGCCGTGGCGCAGCACCATCAGGCTGTGAAGGTCCTGCCCGCTTGTCTTCACGGCTCCAAGGTAATCGCTGATGCCTTTTGCGTTTAGGTTCTCTTCTTTGGGATTGGCCCTGGGAAGGGCTTTGGTCACATCATTATAGCTGACCAGTTCGATATTTTTCTGTCGGATCAGTTCTTTGATCCTGCTGCTGGTAAAAAGTTCAGTTACCCCCTGGCGGTCGGCACTCACATTCTCATATCCAATATGATGCTGCGCCTGCATTTCTGCATTGTCATATGCCGGGTGGTCAATGAACACGTATGTCTTGCCGGCTTCAAGGCTGTCGAGCATGGTACTGAATCCATTTACTTTTTCCGCTGCCGTGGTATGTTTACCCCCGTATCCCAGCTCCAGTATACCGAACCTTGAGAGGGGATCGTTGCTCACGTCAGCCAGGTTATACTCATCGGCCAGCCGGTTTACTATGGCAGAGACCCTTTTGTCAAAATCGGTGGCGCCCATATGGCCCGAGATATGGCTGAGCCCTGGAATGTTTTTAAGGGCCAGTTCGATCTGGGCTCGGAACTCCTGTTCTATCTCCGCGGGTTTCCAGTTGTTTTCTTTCAAAGCCAGGCCCGGATAATTCGGATTGGGCCAGAGCTGGGGAAAGAAATACCCGTTTGGATCGGTGAGGCTGGGGCAATGAGTGAGGGGCCTCCATTTGATATTGTCCCACTCACTTGTTATTACAAGGTGCAGGCCAACGTCAATACCCGGATTTTCTTTAAGCAGTCGCGCAGCTTCAGGGAACCAGGGGGCTATGACCATGACCTCCACCGAGGTCTCTATGCCATCCTTAAAACATTCAATGCAGGCCAGGTTGCTTGAATGGGATGTACCCATATCATCTCCGCGGACGATGAGCCTGGGATTCGCCGGGTTCCGGGATTGTGCAGCATTAACAACCATGAATAAAAGTATCAGGTAAACAGATTGTCTCATAATGATGATTTAAAAAACTGGTCAGGTCACTCAGTCCCCGGCCTGAAAGTAAGCCTGATCTTCACGGGATGTTTCCCCCTGGCTTTCACATCGTAACTGCTGGCAACAGGCAGAGCAATGTCGCCTGCCGAGGGCCCGCTTAAGATCTCATAATCCCAGCTTTTTGTGGTCCACGCCAGGCTGTTCCGCGTATCGGGATGCAGGCTGCAACCGGGAACGGAAGCTATGGTAACCCACCTTCCCGCCGGGATAGTAACATCGAAGGCAATGAAGACCTCTTCCAGTTTGTCGAGGTTCCAGCCATCATCTCCCATGAGATAGATGGCAAACGCCTGGATGTCATACTGTGTTTCATCCCTGGTATTGATGGGCAGCATGTGCAGGTCGAGCCTGAAATCTATCCTTGTATCGGTGCGGGCAATACTGCTGATCGCTGCCTGCCTGAATTCAGAGAGATTGTCGAAACTCCAGCCCGGGACCTGTTTCCCGATCAGGTCTGATTTGATCCTTTCAATTCCCGGTTCTGTAAACTTTTTCCCTGAAGGCCGGCGAACTTCTTCCTGGTAAACAGCCTCCCCGGGGGAAGACCCTGATTGCACCATTGAAAGCGCCTGGTTCCGGAGGCCCCGGTTTAAAATAAGGGTCCTAAGGGCCGGTATGGAAACGACCACAACCGCCACCACAATGATCATCAGAATAAAAAAAAGAAGGAATTTCCTCATCGTCAGAATGCGTATTTTTGCATTTCCTCATTCAAAGGTATTAATATTATCAGTCATATGAAACCTCTTAGAATTATTGTTATCATGAGCATTGCAGCAAGTTGCATGTCCTGCGGCGGACAAAAAACCGTAGAAAACCCCGGCGGGGATAAATTTAAATACCTCACCGAACAATTCGGAGATTCGAAGATCCTCAGGTACCAGGTTCCCGGTTTCGAAACCCTGGACCTGAAACAGAAAAAGCTCATTTATTACCTCAGCCAGGCTGCGCTTTGCGGCAGGGATATCACTTACGACCAGAACTGCAGGTACAACCTGCTTGTGCGTAAGACTTGCGAGGCGGTGTATGCTGATTTTAAAGGGGACCGCTCATCCGCCGACTTTATCGGTTTTACACTGTACCTGAAAGAATTTTGGTTCAATAACGGGCTTCACCATCATTATTCCACCGATAAGACCCAGCCTGAGTTTTCAAGAGATTTCTTTGTCTCGGCCCTGAAAGCCGAGGGTGAAGGCAGGCTCCCGCTGGCAAGCAAACAGTCACTTGAACAGTTCACTGCTGAGATGGTAAAGATCATCTTTGACCCCTCGGTTGCTCCAAAACGGGTTTCCCTTGACCCTTCGAAAGACCTTGTGCTTGCTTCGGCATGCAACTTCTACGTTGGGGTTAATCAGAAGGAGGCCGAGGAGTATTATGCACGACTGAAAAAAGCCGATGCCAAAGCAAAAAAGGATACCAGGGTTTCATACGGATTGAATTCAAAGCTTGTCAAAGAGAGTGGAACCATTAAAGAGCTGACCTGGAAGGTTGGCGGATTGTATTCCCCTTCTATTGAAAAGATCGTTTACTGGCTTGAGCAGGCCCTGCCTTTTGCCGAAACCCCTGAACAGAAAGCTTCTTTGGGGAAACTGATAGAATACTACAAGTCAGGCAGCCTTGTCGCCTGGGATGAGTACAATGTATTGTGGGTTAAGGATGTTGTTGCACTGGTCGATTTCGTGAACGGATTTATCGAATCATACGGCGACCCCATGGCTAAGAAAGCCGGATGGGAAGCCGTGGTGAATTTCAAGGACCTCGAAGCCACAAAACGCACAAAGATCATTAGT
>Ga0194053_10000661_pt1 | contig 25007 bp, 19 predicted proteins | sample SepL228m_MetaG_FD_161684 | JGI IMG/M metagenome (GOLD analysis project Ga0194053, IMG submission 161684) | Anoxic zone freshwater microbial communities from boreal shield lake in IISD Experimental Lakes Area, Ontario, Canada - Sep2016-L227-8m | ecosystem: Environmental > Aquatic > Freshwater >... | reverse complement strand
GCAGGAGGGTCTCGTCTCCGGTCCAGGGGTAGTGCGGGGCAGGGCTGTCGAGGCGCAGGGGCTGGGCCGGGATGCCCAGCTCATAGGCCGCGTGAAGGCCCCCGGCGTAGAGAGGCGCCAGCCGCCCGCCCCGGGTGGTGGTGCCCTCCGGAAACAGGAGCATGTCGCGGCCCGCTCGAAGGGCGGCACAGAAGCCGACCAGAGCCGCGGCCCGGCTGGTGGGTTCGGCCCGGTCCACGAACTGGATGCCGGACTTCCGGGCCCAGCGCCCCAGGATCGGGTAGCTCAGCACCTCGCGCTTGGCGATGGTGCCCATGGGCCGCAGGCTCATGAACACCACCGGGTCCACCCAGCTGAGGTGGTTGGCCACCCAGAGGGGGACGTCGGTACGGAGGCCTCCCTGGATGGTGAGGTCCACCCCCAGGGCAGGCAGCAGGCGCTGAGCCCAACGGTGCAGGTCAGGTTGGGTCTCGGCGCCTGCTACCAGGCGCGGCAGCAGGGCGGCGGTGGGCCAGAGGACCCCGGCCCAGGTCATCAGGAGACCAGCTTGAGGCGGGTGTAGCGAGCCCGGACCCGCTCCAGGTCGTCCTTGGTGATGGCGGACCAGAGGCGCGTGTCGCCGGGGGCGTAGAAGTCCTGGACTTCCTCGATCACCCGGGCGCCAAGGGCGTTGTGGACGCTGCGGGCGTCGTTGTTGCCGGGCTCCACCAGGAAGCGGCACTCCTCGACATTCTCGTTGAGCAGCTTGGAGACCATGGCGCGGATCAGCAGGTAGTTGACCCGGCCCTTCTGATACTCGGGGTGCACGGCCAGGGTGGCGCAGTAGACCGTCTTGCCCTGCACGAAGTTGAGCACGTAGCCCACGGGGCGGTCCCCATCGAGGGCCAGGAAGCACCAGTCCCGGTAGAGCTCGGTGCAGAGCCGGAGGTAGTGGGGGCAGAGCTCGCCGGTGCTGTCACCGGACCAGATCTCCGCTTCCAGGCGGCGGAGGTGGGTGAAGTCCGCGCTGGTCAGCGAACGGACTGTGTAGCGGGCGCCCTCGGGATGGGGGGTGAGGGTTTCGATCGTCATGGCGTTCCTCCCTGAGTCTCACGAACAGGGTCGGGGGTGCGGATGACGGGGGTGTGGCGCGAGTGCCAACTCTGCGCAAATAGGCTGAGACCAAGCAGTGACGGGCATCTGCGGCGTTGGGACACCCATCATCTGCGATCGGTGTGACGACCTTGAGCCGGCCTCGTCACTTCTCAGGAACAAGCCTCAGAAGAAGGGTGTGACCAGCTTGAGGAAGCCCGCCGCCAGCAGGGCGCTGATGGGAATGGTCAGAATCCAGGCCACCATGATGTTGCCAGCCACGCCCCAACGCACGGCGCTGGCGTTCATGGTCGTCCCCACGCCCATGATGGCACCGGTGATGCTATGGGTGGTGCTGACCGGGATGCCGAAATGCGCGGTGGTGAACAGCACCGCGGCGGCCGCCGTCTCGGCAGCGAACCCATGGATGGGGCGCAGCTTCACGATTCGTGAACCCATGGTCTTGATGATCTTCCAGCCCCCGGAAGCGGTGCCGAGGGCCATGAAGGATGCGCTGCCGATCTTCACCCAGAGGGGAATGACCACCTTCAGCTTGGCGTCGAGGGGGAGGTGAAATTTGTAGGCGATCAGGGCCAGGCAGATGACCCCCATGGCCTTTTGCGCGTCGTTCTGGCCGTGCGTGAAGGACATGGCCGCCGCGCTGACCAGCTGCGCCTTGCGGAACACCCAGTTGACGCGGTGTCCCGAGAAATTGCGCACGATCCAGAGGATCAGCAGGATGAGCAACATGGCAACCAGGAACCCCATGAGGGGGGAAAGGATGATGAAGAGGCCGATCTCCTGGAGCTTCTTGGTATGGAGGGCGCCGAAGCCGGCATGGGCGACAACGGCCCCAGACAGCCCTCCCAGGAGGGTGTGGCTGGTGCTGGAGGGGATACCAAACCACCAGGTCAGGAGGTCCCAGGTGATGGCGGCCATCAGGGCTGCGGCGATGACAGCGGGTACCACGTGCTGACTGTCGGCTATCCCCTTGGCGATGGTGGTGGCGACGGAGGTGCCGGCCAGCGCCCCAGCAAAGTTCAGAGTGGCCGACATGACCAGGGCGTATTTGGCGGGGAGGACGCCGGTACTTACCACCGTGGCGATGGAGTTGGCGGTGTCGTGAAACCCGTTGATGTAGTCGATGCCCCAGGCAAGCAGGATGAGAATCGCCAGGGACGGGATGAGGAAGGCTTCAAGCATGGGCTGCTCAGGCGTTTTTCATGACGGTGGAGCCAATGACTTTGGCCACCAGCTCAACCTTGTCTGTGGCGTGCTCAGCCTGCTCCAGCAGTTCCTTCCACTTTATTAATTCGATTGGATCCTTGGGGTTCTCGAAGATCTGGGCCAGGGCCGCATGATAGATGGAATCGGCCTTGGTTTCCAGGGCGTGCACCCGTCGGATGCGGTCCCGGATTTCCTTCTGGTGCGACATGTCCCGGAGTGACTTCGTCAGGTGGATCAGTTCCCCCACGCCCTCGACGATGATCGAGCTGATCTCGGTCATCGCCGGCATCACATGGGTGATCCGGTAGAGAATCAGCCGCTCGCAGATGCAGTGGATGCGATCGACCACATCGTCGATGGCGAAGGCAAGGTGGAGGATGTCCTCCCGGTCGAGGGGGGTCACGAAGGTGTGATTCAGACGTTCGATGATCTGGTGGGTGAGATCATCGCCGGTGTGCTCGAGTTCCTTCATCTGGCGGCGCAGCTCGGCAAAGCGGGTCGGATCGTTGCTGCGGATCTCCCGGTCGAAGAGCTGAGCAGCCTGGTAGGCATTGGCCGTGGCAGTCTCCAGGAGGTCAAAAAAGACCATCTCACGGGGTTTCAGCCAGCTCATCAGGGCGTTCAAGGACATGGGGTCTCCTGCATCGACATCCAACTCTACAGGGTGCACGGGCGTAACTGCAGTGTAAAATTGAAGTCTGGCGCTGGGCTCCCAGGCCCTGACGGTGTATGGTTTGGAGGCATGGAGCCGCATCACCTGGAGCGAAACGTCAAGTCAGGAACACCTGTTTTCCTGGGCCGGGCCCTGATCTGTCTGGCCTCCATGCTGTTCCTGGGCGTCGGGTTGGGTACGAGCTTCCACAAGGGTGTCTCCTTCCTCTGGATTCTGGGACTGCTGGCGACATTGGTCATCGTGATGGTCCTCATGGCCCGCTGGCAGGTGCGGCCAGTGGCCGCACCCCTCGAACAGCTGCTCTCTGGCATTCGGCCCCGGGCCATCCAGGACCTGCCCAGTGCTTGGTCCGCCTTGGAGCGTGAGAACGTCGAATTGCGCGAACGGGCGACCCGAGAAGACCGCCTGCTGCCGGGCATCATGGCGAGACTTGAAGAAGGGGTCCTGCTGCTCGGTGCAGGCGGGCAACTGGAGCAGTTCAATCCCGCCGCCCAGCGCCACCTGGGCCTGAGCGCCCCACTTACGAAGGGGATGCCCGTGACTGACGTGTTCCAGGACCTGGATGGGCGCACGGCCGTGAAACGGGCCTACCTGGGAACCAGTGCCGAATGGCGGCTCACCCGGGCGGCTCGGTCCCTCAGGGTTCGGGCCATCCCTTTCGCTCCGCTGGGTCCCGTGAGCGGCGTGCTGCTCACGCTGGACGACATCACCAGCCAGGAGGCCCTGGAGACCACCCGGCAAAAATTCATCTCCAACGTGAGCCACGAGCTGAAGACGCCCGTCACCGCCATCCGCATCGCCGCCGAGAACCTGCAGGAAGAGGACCTGCCCGAGGTGGCGAAGGGTAATGCTGCCTCCATCCTCCGCTCCGTGGACCGGCTGGCGCTGCTGCTGGGCGACCTCTCGGAGCTGAGCCGCATTGAGAGCGGCGCCCTGCGCCTGACGCCCGTGAGCCTGGATCCGGCCGCCTTCTTCGAGACAACCTTGCAAGACTTGCGACAGCAGCATGGTGGGACAGCGGTGGAGTTGTCTGGCAGCTTGAGTGCTCCGGCTGGTATCCGGATCCTGGCCGACCCGCTCCGACTGAACCAGGTCCTAGAGAACCTGGTCTCCAACGCGGTTAAGTTCACCCCGCCCGGTGGTCAGGTCATGGTCACAGCGACCCTGACAGATCAGGGCCAGACCTGGGAGGTGCGGGATCAGGGCCCAGGAATTCCCGAGGCGGAACAGGTCCGGATCTTCGAGCGCTTCTACCGGGCCCAGGCTGCCAAGGCCAAGCCTGGAACCGGCCTGGGGCTGGCCATCGTGAAGCACCTCTGCCGTCTCATGGGGGGAGAAGTTACCGTCGAGAGCCGCCCCGGAGAAGGGGCCACCTTCCGTGTCATGCTGCCACCCTCTCGTGAATCCGAGGCCTCCTGAAGTTCCCCCCGGGAGGTGCTCGGGTAAGCGACATCCCTGAAGGGGCGGAAGCGTGGACGCCCATCCCTGGGAACGAGAGCCATGGGTGCCAAGCAGAGCAGCAAGGGAGGAGGTTCCCTTGCTGCCACCTCACCCCCCGGAGAGGCTCTTAGAAACCGCATCCCCTTCGACATCAACCGGACGACATCGCGTGGGAAACCGCGCTTCTGTTCGAGCATAGTGCCGACGATCCAGGGCAGAAGTGAATTCCCTGCGACATTCCTGTGGGGTGAAACGCCAGGGTCAATCGGATGGGCTGATGCTTCCGTATCGGTAGCCACCACTCGCCTGATCAATGCGCCCTGCAGGAGCCCGGAGGTGGTGCATGTTGCGAGATTGTTACAGCCTATCCATCGGCTTAATCGTTACCCCAAAGCAGACTGACCACTGACTTCGGGAGTGGCCCATGCGTCGTTTGTCGTTGAGTCTCATGCTGGTGCTCGTATCGGGCGTTCCGGTATTCACACAGGCGCCCGCAACGGCCAACCTTCCCCTGGCAGTGCAAGAGCTGGCGACCTTCCTTGGGCCCTTCCCGCCTGCGGATTCAGATGCCGGGAAGGCAGACTTGGCCATCGTCCTGTGGTGCCAGCAGACCCGCACAACTCACGACACCCAGCTGGCTGCTGCGGAGGTCAAGCTCACCCTGGCAGCCTACGGAATGGCGGTTGGAAAACCCCTGCCCCCCGCGCAGTATCCGAAAACCGCTGCGCTGGTGGACAAGGTCGCGAAGGACATCAAGGCCCAGACCGATGCACTGAAGAAATTTTATGGGCGGCCACGCCCTTACCTGGCCGACCCACGCGTCGTCCCCGCCATCGAGCGGGAGACCAGCCCCTCCTATCCCAGCGGCCACGCGACACGTGGCCTGGCCATCGCCATCGTGCTGGCCGAGCTGGTGCCGGAGCGGCGGGAGGCCCTGCTGGAACAGGGTCGCCAAGTCGGCGTGCACCGGGTGGTGGGAGGCGTCCACTACCCGTCCGATATCACCTCAGGCCAGCGCCTGGGCGCGCGACTTGCCGAGACCTGGCTGGCCGAGTCCGGCAACAGGGACTTGCTGGAAGCCGCCCGGGCCGCTGAGTGGAACCTACCCATCAAGCCCTGAGCCACCACGAGAGGCGGTCCTCCGACTCGTTCCAATTCCTGACCTTCACCAAAGTCAAACGCCGATGCCCTCGCGAGCATCGGCGTTTGACTTTGGGATCCTCGTGGCTAGAAGTCGAACCCTATGGAGAACGAGACGCTGCGGGCAGGGAGCAGCGTCAGCACGTCACCCGGGGCCGCCACCGAAGTGGTCTTGCCAGCGGGTGTCACCGCCACGATGCTGTGCTTGTCGCTGATGTTGGTGACGGAGAGCTTGAAGCGGGTCTGCTTCATCCAGTTGGTGAGGGACTTTACTGTGTAGTTGACGAACAGGTTGGGGATGATGAAGGGGTCGATGGTGATGGCCTCGTGGATGCTGCCGTTGTCATTGAACATCTTGCCCACACGCTTGCCGAGCAGGCCCACGCTCCAGGCATCCTGCTGGTAATAGATGCCGAGGGACTCGGTGTCTTTCGGCGCGTTCTGGATCCAGAGACCAGTCGCCACATACTTGGCGCTGCCGATGGTGGCATTCCCATAGAGGTTGAAGCCACTGCCAAGCACGAAGTTGGCCTCGGCCTCAACGCCCTGGCTGACGGACTTGCCGTTGGAGTACCAGGTGGTGAGTCCACTCAGGTCGGTGGTGGATGAGTAGGCATTATCGAAGTCGATGTGGTAGGCATCTGCAGAAAAGGTCATTCCTTCGGAGGTGTAGACCGTCCCGACCTGGAAAGTCTTGTTCTTGACAGAGCTTGGCAGCACGGCGACGGCCGCGTTCTTCACGTCGAACACGCTGGAGGGGGGGATCTCATCGCCGGTGGCGTACTGGGCATAGATGGACCAGGTTCTCTGCAGCAGGTAGTGGACATCCAGCGAAGGCAGCACGGCCGTGTAGGTCGCCGAATGCTTGACATAGGGCGCGCCGCCGAGGCTGCCGACGGTCTTGCCATTGTCGGCGAACTGGGTGAGGTCCTGCTTGTACGAGGAGTACTTGACGCCCGGGGTGACCTTCAGATCGCTCGTGGCGTTGAACTCGTACTCCACGAAGGGCTGGAGGGTCGTGGTCTTGAAGGTCTCGCGGAAGTTCGGCAGGGCGGCGTCGATCCAGGTGCGGGGGTCCGTGGGAGTCTGATAACGGTTGGTGTTGGCGATCTCGGACCAGAGGCCGGTGCGCAGGGTGCCCGTGGCAGACTCCTGGTTCAAGCGGAAGATGTTGCCGGTGGTGCGGTAGCTATTCAGCTTATCCGTCCCGCTGGTGGCGGAGATGGGAGCCACGGTGTATCCCTGCATGTTCTTGTAGTGGTAGGAGTAGAGCTTGTCATCCAGCTTCCAGCCTCCGCCCAGGTTGGAATTGATGCCCAGGTAGGAGAAGTCCGAGATCACGTGGTAGATGTTGTAGGCCTGATAGTTCAGCTGGGTGGGATCGGTGTTCTGCAACAGGTAGTTGTCCCCGAACTGGCTAATCTGGGCGCGGGTCGCCCCCTTGATGTTGGGGGTGTTGGCGCGGATGTCGAGGTAGTCCGTGAAGGCCGTCAGCTGGGTATTGTCGGTGAGGGCGTACTGGTATTTAAGGGACATCGCATCCCGGTGCTGGGTGTTGAGGGTCTGGTAACCATCCGACTTCATCTCATGGGCATTGACGACGAGATTGGATTTCCCCACGTTGCCGGACGCGTATTCCAGACCGTAGATCGAGGTGTTCCAGGCGCCGTGGGAACCCTCGGCGCTGATGCGCTGCTCGGGCTCGAGTACCCGGGAGAGCAGGTTGATGGAGCCGCCGTAGTTGGTGGGTCCGAGGGTCGCGGCGGAACCGGGGCTGCGGTCGACGTTGGCGCCGCCCAGGAACATGCCCGGGAAGAAGGCCCAGGAATGGTGGGTCGGGCTGTTGGTGTCCTGGAAGGGGATGCCATCGAAGGTCATCGTGTAGTCGCCATCTGCGAAGCCGCGGAAGAACGTCTTGGTATCACCCAGGCCAGGGCCGTTGGGGCTGTAGCTGAACATGCCGGGGGCCATCTGGACCACCTGGGTATAGTCCACCACGGGGGCCGTGAACTGGCGGACGAACTCGTCCCGCACGTCCGATTGGGCCGAACGGGCCGTGAGCGAGCCCTGGGAGGGCGCGGTCCGGGTGGCGATCGTGTCTTCGCTGGCCACGATACTGACGATGGCGCTGGCATCGGCGCGGTCCATCCTGATCGCCGATGAAGTCGTCTGGCCTGCCGTCACGGTCACCCGAGTGCCATTCATGGGTTTCATGCCTGAGGCGATGGCCACGATTTCATATTCCCCGGCAGCAACTGAGGGGAAGTTGTATTCACCAGTAGCGCTGGTATCCATGGTGAAGGTCTGGCCGGTCTTGAGACTGCGCAGCAGCACGGAGGCGCCGGAAAGGGGTTGGCGCCCCTGGGCCCTGACGACACCGCGCACGGAGCCCGTGGGGCTCTGAGCCTGGGCGACCATGGCGCAGGCAATGGTTGTCAACAACGCCAACCGTGTCGAACGGATAAGCATGGATACTCCTGGGCATTGGCCCGGTGGACGTTCAGTGGGGGGCCGGAAGATCCACGAACGAATGGATGGTGGAACGGCCGTCATTTCCGGAACCCCTCGGCGGCCGCATGCTTGCTGCTAGAGGAAAGGTTCCCATTTCAATCGAACATCCATGTGCCGCTCGGGTAACGATTCCGAACCTTCAAGTCACACGATTAATCCGGAGGCGCTCAGGCCTCTATCAGGAGCTTCTGGCATGCCTCTACCAAGGCACTTGGCGTAAATGGTTTCTGCAAGGTGGGCACACCAAAGGCCCGTAATTCCAGCTCCATGTTCTGGCTGCCGCTGTCTCCCGTGATGACCAGCACACTGGGCAGGAGGCTTGGCCGGAAGTCCCGGATCCAGCCCATCACTGCGAAGCCATCCAGACCCGGCATGCGCAGGTCGGTGATGACCAGATCATAGGTCCCCTGCTCCAGGCGCTGGATCCCCTGCCGCCCGTCATGGACCCGCTCCACTCGCCAGCCCAGGCGCGTGCGTAGGAGTTCCTGCACCAGGTTGGTGATGTACTCTTCATCGTCAATAACCAGAACCTCGCGCCGAGGACCAGGCTCGAAGCAGGGCATTACCCCATCCGCTGGGCCAGAGGCAGCGCCGTCACCGGCGCGGGGGGCAGCCGCCAACTCACCGGATCGGGCCAGGGGCAACTGAACTCGGAACACGCTGCCCTCCCCCGGTGTACTCTTCACTGAGATCTCGCCGCCGTGCTGCCGCAGGATCCCCAGGCACACGCTGAGGCCAAGCCCCGTACCGCGTTCGGCGGACTTGGTGGTATAGAACGGGTCGAAGATCCGATTGAGCTTGTCAGGCGCGATGCCGTAGCCCGTGTCTCGCACCGACACGACTCCCCAGCCATCCTGGACCTCTGCCTGGACGGTGATCTCCTTGCGTTCGGCGTGCTCCAGGGCATCCACGGCGTTGATCATCAGGTTGATGAAGACCTGCTTGATCTGGGCCATGTCAGCCAGCACATCGATCACGGCGCTGGGGAGTTCAAGCTTCATGGTCGCCTCCGCCGACCGGAGGCGGAAGCGCATGATCGAAGCGGCTTCCCGGAGAACGGCGCCCAGATCCGTGGCGTTCAGTTCCATGGTCGGTGGCCGGGACAGCTGCAGCAGCTGGCGGATGATGCGGACCGACTCCTGGGCACTGCGGGAGATGGCATTGCAATAGGACTTGAGGGAATCTTGGCCTTCCATGCCCTCAAGGCGCATGGTCAGGAGCTCCGAGAAGCCCAGAACCGGGGAGAGTTTGTTGTTCAGCTCGTGGGCGACGCCCCCCACCAGGGACTCGAAGAGGGCGGCCTTGTCGTTGATAGCCATCTTCCGCTCCACGGCCCGCTGCTCGGTGATGTCATGGAGGATGGTGCAGATCTGTCCCGTTTCATGGACCAGGGAGGTGTGGAGTTTGAACAGCCGCTCCCCCAGGCCTGGCAGCTGGAGCGAGAACTCGTTCACATGGTTCCCCGGCAGGGAGGAGCCCGAGTCGTGCAAGCTCAGCAGCTCTAGGAACGACTCCCGCTGCCGGATGGGCATCAGATCCGCAAGATTGGGCGAGGTGTCCCCCAAACCCCCCCGGGGCCCTAGCAGGGACTGGAACTTCGGGTTGCAGGCTTCGATCCGCCCATCCGGATTCAGCAGCGCGACGGCGAGGGGGCTCTGTTGGAAGAGGGTCTCGTAGCGCCCCTGGGATTGCCGCAGCTGGTTCAAGCTGCGGAAGAGATCCTGGTTCTTTGCCTGCAGCTCGCTTCGCTGGGATTCGGCCAGGTGGAACTGCTGGGCGATGAGCGTCGATTGGGCCCTGACCAGGGATGGTACTGGGATAATCCCCAAAAAGCGCCCCTCATGGTCCACCAGGGGGACGTCCTGGTAGAAGGCCTCGCCGCTGCGGGCCAGGGCCTGCTCGAGCAGGTCGAACAGGGGGATCGAGGGACTGGCGATCATCCCCTCAGGCAGAAGGTGCTCCTGGATCGGATGGCGGCTGTAGAGGGTGAACCCGAACCGGGTGCCGAGCAGAAAGCCCAGCTGCCCCCGCGAGAGGAGCCCGGCATAGGCGTGCCCGTCCACCACGGCTGCGAACTCATGGGGATGCTGCTTGAACCACGCCGAGACCTGCTCGACGGTCTCGCCTATTTGCACACATTCCTGGTGCTCCACTAGGGACACTACATCAAACAGGCTGCCCGGAGCTCGCTCCTTGCCTGGGATCAGGCCCTTGCGCTTCTTCATACCGCATCATCGACAGGGGATCCCGTTTTCAGAACTCCCCGGCCGTAAAGTTTGGGTAATTTTGTCTATGCAATAAATTGGACAATCTCGATTCTCTCCCCGTTAAAGGTGGAAGCGAGAGAAAGCGGCAGGAGAGGGGCAACTCCTTTCCTGGGACTTGCCGACCTAGGTCTGATGGCATCGGAAATTCTCAGCCTATTTACCGGTGCTCTGCCTTTGGAGTGTTATTCCTGATCTGGGGCGCTTCATGGATCACGGCGAACGGTTGAACACCCTTACCCACCTGCTGGGCCTAGCCCTGGCGTTGGTCGGGACGGCGGTCTTGATTCGGGAGGCGGCCCACGGGGGCAGCGCCCTCAAGCTCCTGAGCTTCTCCGTGTTCGGCCTTTCGATGGTCACGCTTTACCTGGCCTCCACGCTGTTTCACAGCCTTCGCGGCCCAGCCAAGGAGAGGTGGGCCAAGGCCGATCACTGCGCGATCTACCTCCTGATCGCTGGCACCTACACGCCCTTCAGCCTCGTCACCTTGCACGGCCCCCTGGGCTGGGGCCTGCTGGGGTTTGTGTGGATTCTGGCGGTGGTTGGGATCACCAAGGAATTGTGGTGGCGGCCCGATGGCGCGCCCTTGGTCCTGCTATACGTCGTGATGGGGTGGTGCGGCGCCGTGGTGGGCCTGCCCCTGGTCCGAGGCCTCCAGGCCCATGGCTGGATGTGGCTCCTAGCGGGCTGCCTGCTCTACACGCTGGGGGTTTGGTTCTACGCCGTAGGCAAGCGAGTGCCTCACGCCCACGGCATCTGGCACCTCTTCGTGTTGGGCGGAAGCGTCAGCCACTTTGTCACCGTGCTCAGGTTTGTCTCCTGAAGCCCCAAGCACACATAGAGCCGGAAGCCGCATCGTTACATCGTGTTTCCGCCATGGCGGAGGGGCCGCTGAGAGGATGAAATGGGAGGCCTCCATGAAGCACCAGAAAGCCATCGCCCTTGTCGCCCATGACAACCGCAAGCGGGACCTCATCGAGTGGGTCTCCTGGAACCACGCCATCCTAGCCGAGCACAACCTGGTCTGTACGGGTACCACGGGCCGCCTGGTGGAGCTGGCCTTGGCCCGCCAGGCGCTGGAAACGGAGGGAACCTTCCCCACCCCCGGCATCCGAAAGCTCAAGTCCGGTCCCCTGGGCGGGGACCAGCAGCTGGGGGCCATGATCTCCGAGGGCAAGATCGACGTCGTGATCTTCTTCTGGGATCCCATGCAGCCCCATCCCCACGACGTGGACGTGAAAGCCCTTCTGCGCATCGCGGTGGTCTACAACATCCCCATCGCCTGCACCCGCAGCACGGCGGATTTCCTCATCTCCTCCCCGCTGATGACCCGGCCCTACGAGCCCGCCGTCACTGACTACACAGCCTACATGGGGCGCAAGGTGGAGGGGGACGTGGTCCAGGCGGACGCGACCTAGCTGTTCAAGAACCAGGCGCGGATCTCGGCCGCTACCCAGGCCGGGTCATCCAGAGTCAGGTCGTGCCCTGCCCAGGGGTGGACCGCCAGGGGGCAGCCCCAGTGCCGGGCGATCTCCCGCGAGCACTGAGGATTAACCAAGTGGTCCCCGGCCCCCAGGAGCAGCAGGGTCCGCACAGGAGCCTGCTGTGGGGCGCGGAAGCGGGCCGAGGCCACCAGCTGGCGGAGGGTATTGCCCAGCCGTACCGGATGCGATGTGCGCAGAGCGGTCCACTGGTCAACGATCTCAGGGTGGGTTTCCCGGGCGAGGTTGCTGGTGAGGTCGAAGATGAGCTCTTCCCGGCCCCGGTCCGAGGGTTCCCGAAGCACCTTCAGCAGGTACGGCCAGGCACCGGGGCGCAGCCGGTGATGCAGCGGACTGAAGGCGCCGAAGCTGGTGTTGAGCAGCACCGAGGCGCTGATCTCCTCCGGATGGGCGACGGCCCAGGCTGCGGCGACCATCCCGCCCATGGACATGGCCAGCAGATGATAGGGAGGAGGCACGCCCTGCCTTGCCAACTCGCCGCGGCAGTGTCCTGCCATCGCTTCAATGCTCACGGGGCTGAAGTGATCGTTGAGACTGCCATTCCCGGGAAGGTCCAGAGCGATGACCCGGGCCTCTGGCAACTCGGCGGCGAGCAACTCTGGGAACCCTCCCCAGTGCCCTGCCTCGCGCACCAGCCCCCGCAGCAGAATCCAGGTGCTCATAGGCTGGTCTCCGTCACCTGCTCGGGGTACCAGTTCGACATTGCCTGGTGACGATGGGACAGGCGCTCGGCCCCGCGGGGCAGCCAGCGTTCGGAACTGATCGCGGCGCGGACGAAAAACTCAAGGAGGGGAAGGTGCCGACGGAGGACACGCTGCTGCCGGTGTTCGATCAAGGGATTAAACATTCCAACCAGGGAGAAGAACTGGCGTGGGTTCTTCTTCACCCAGGTCCACGAGCCCATCTCCAGGGTCATGGGCATGAGGACATGGTCGGCCTGGGCTACGGACTGCAAGTACAGGTAATCCCATAAGTCGCCGTGGGCCAGGTACTGCCGGCTCTGGGGCTCGAAGATGTACCGATAGTTGCAGAGGGTGTCCTGAAGGAGTTCCTTGAGCGCGTGCATCTCCGCCAGGTGCTCAATCGGAACTCGCGTGTGGGCGTAGGGGAACCAGACCCTGTCACTGACGCCGAAGCCGGAATGGCAATCCACGGTAAGGGCGAAGCGGCGCGGCAGAAATTCGGTCTGAATAAGCTCACAGATCGCCTGGTTCTCCACTTCCATGGGATTCCCTGCGCAGCCGCGGTACCACGGGAACTGGGGGCCATGTCGCTGGCCGCCGATAAGCCAGGGTACGCGCTCCTTGGAGTCGACAGGTGCATTGCGCATCAGGTCCACCCCGCTGGGATTGGCCCTGGTTCCGAGTCGGATCCCTCCCGGGTTCACCAGGGGTACGAAGACCAGTCGCACTGCTTCGAGCTGCTGGTGCAGGGTGTTGTCCCATTTCAAACGGGAGGTCAGGTTGCGCAGATAAGCCAGCACCACTTCCGCGCCGATCCGCTCCAGTCCATGAAACCCGCCGAAAAAGCCGACCGCTGGCAGGGAGGGATCAGGGTTGCCCAGGAAGACAGCCTGGACGGGCATACGCTGGCCCAGGCACTGGATTTCGCAGAGCGTCCGCGACTGAAGATCGGCACCACCCGTGTCGATGATCTTCGCCAATTCGTCGAGATAAGGCAGCGGCTGCATGCTGGTGATTATGGAGTGAGAGCTAAACAGGGACGGCCAAAGATGCACTTGAAACCATCGGGGGATGAGTCTGAGAGCTTGTTACAGAAATGTGACATCCAAGGCATCTTGGGTGTGCCCCTGGACCTTATCCTCCGAGTTGCCTGTTGACCGCCAGTCCTGGCGCCTGGCTGCAAACATCCATTGGAGGACAGTGGCATGCGAACTCCTTCCGCGCGCTCAGCACTCATTGCTATTGCGGCCATCAGTGGGGCGGTGCTTTGGGGGATGGCGGAACTGCTGGCCCTTCAATGGGCACGCTTCACAGGTCGCTTCCGGGCATTCAGCACCTTTAGGGTCGGCTGACCGTTCGCGATCAACTGCGGCTTTGATGGAAGCTGGGATCTTTGCTCCAGGCCCAGCAGGCCAGGGCTTCTGCGTGCGGATCCTCGACCATCCGTGGTTCTCCGAATTCGATTCGGGCGGTGATCGGGCCGGCTCGAAGAAGCCGATATAGGTGGGGCAGCAGGGCGTCCTTGCCAAGGAAGGCAGCCTGGGCCCTAGGCTCATAGGTCAGGCGAAAGGGCTGAACAGGGAGCCTTCCCGCCTTGGCAATCCGGAAAGCGCCAGGGCGCCACGGCCGACCCTCATCGAGCGTGGTCGTGCCGGCAGGAAAGAGCCCCAGGCTCAGCCCGCGGGTCTGCAGGCATTCGATGATGGCCCTGGCAGCCTCCCGCCTGGAACCATCCGACTCGCGCTTGACGAAGACCACCCCTGCGAGCTTCCCAGCGGCTCCCAGAATCGGCCACTTGGCAATCTCCGCCTTCGCCAGAAAGACGACCGGCACTTGGCTCATGAGCAGAGGAATATCGAGGTAACTCAGGTGGTTGCCCACAAACAAAGTGGGCTGCTGAAGCGGAAGGATTGGGCCGACTCGCTGCAGTTGCAGGTTCAGCAGCGGCAGGGCCTGCTTAGCCCAGGAGGTGATGAAGGCCTGCAACTCTTCCAAGGGAAGTTCACCCCCCTGATCGGATGCAGACCTGGTAGCCATCCGGTGGTACCGAATTATGGAGGCGAAGACTCGGTAGAGGCTGCCCCGGGCCGGGAGGGACCCGGCCACGCCTGCCCTGAACTCGCCCCCTACTCCGGGGCCAGCTAGGCTGGCTGGTGCCTCACAACCAAGGGACAGGGCGTCCACTCCCAGCCGACCACGATCAGCAAGATGGGGTGCGGGCGCATGGGCATGGATAGGCACAGGCCTCCTTGGACAGGGCAACCCGTGAACCCAGAAGGAAGCACAGCTGCCTCGACAGGACTATGGCGTGGCTCCGTAAATTGGAAGTGACAAGCAGGTAGCTGATCTGTGTTTCTGGAATGGAAACAAATAGTGATCCGTTCACAGCGTCCCATGAGAAGAATTTTCGGGCTCTTTCCGGCTCAGCGGAGTGGCAACTCGCTATAATGAAACCGTGCGGTGTATCACCCTGAGTTGCCTTGACGAAACGCCCCGCATCCCGATTCAAGGCCCAGGCGGCTTGTGATGAATGTTCGGATGGCGATCTCCGAATGACCGTTCTCCCACCCAAGGTGAACCGATGATGGCTCTCTCTACCCCTCCCATGAATCGTCAGACCGGCCTTGCTGAATCGAAGGGAACCCTCGAAGCCTTGATCAAGGACCTCGAAGAGGGTGTGGCCCGTCTCGGTCATGCCACCCTGTTCGTAGGAGAGACTCCCAGACTGGACATCGTGTTGCAGCGGAAGGAGGGAGACGGTCACCTCCGCTGGGGCCTCAAGAGCCATGAAGACTGGGCTTTCAAGGCGACGCTGCTCCGCTTTGCCAGGGGAACAGAGCCCGTTCATCTGCTCGTCGAGTCAGTCCAGGATGGCGCTGAAGCGACACGGGTCTGGGTGGTGCGTCGCGGCATGGAGACCTTCTGGGCCTCGCCCTTGTCTCTGGAACAGGCGCATGACTTCAAGGATCAGCACAAGAGCGCTACCTTCAGTCATTGAGCCGGCACATCAAAATCTCTAGCCCCTTAACCTCTCGCAATTGGCAACGCCAATTGCGAGTTGGAGGGATGACCGGCAGAGGATGACCCCCCTCCCTCAGTCCGCGGGCCCGCCCAGGCGGTAGCCGACGCCGACGACGGTCTCGATGTGGGCGGCGGCGGCCTCGCCGAGCTTGGCGCGGACGCGGCGGACGTGGGCGTCGATGGTGCGGCTCTCGCCGAGGTATTCCAGGCCCCAGACCTGTTGCAGGAGCTTCTCCCGGCTCAGCACCCGCTTGGGATTGACCAGGAAGTAGGCCAGCAGCTCGAATTCGCGGCGCGTGAGTTCCACCAGGGCGCCATCGACCCGGGCCACATGCATGTCCAGGTCCACCGTGATGGGGCCATAGCTCAGGGTGGCGGCCTTCTCGCTGACCTCGGCGGGCGAGCTGCGGCGCAGGATGGCTCGGAGCCGGGCTGCCAGCTCCCGGGCCGAGAAGGGCTTGGCGATGTAGTCGTCGGCGCCCAGCTCGAGGCCCAGGATGCGGTCGATCTCCTCGCTGCGGGCGGTCACCAGCAGCACGGGCAGGGCCTTCAAAGTGGGGTGGCTGCGGATGGCGCGCAGCACATCGAGGCCGTCCATGTCCGGGAGACTGAGGTCCAGCAGGGCCGCATCGAGCTTGGGTCCCGAGGCGTTCAGGGCCAGCAGGGCATCCCGCCCGGTGCCCACGGGCAGGGGACTGAAGCCCTCGCGCCGCAGGTGCTGTTCCAGCCCCAGGCGGATCTCAGTGTCGTCTTCGAGCAGGAGGATGCGGGGCATGGGTGCCTTCTACTCCGAGTCTAGCGGAGCGGAGGAATTCTGGAGGTAGGTGTGCTTGGCGTTGCGGCCTTCGAGGATGAAGAGGACCTCCTCGGCAATGTTCGTGGCCTCGTCCGCGATGCGCTCCCAGTTCTTGATCACCAGGATCAGGTGGCTGGCCCGCTCGATGCAGAGGGGATCGGCGAGCATCAGCTGTAGCAGCTTCCGGTAGATGGAGCCATACAGCTCGTCCACGGAATCGTCGGCCTGGATGACGGAACGGGCCAGGCCCGCGTCGCTGCCAATGAAAGAATCCACGGCCCAGCGAACCATGGCGCGGGTCTCCTGGGCGAGCCGCTCCAGGAGGCCTGCGGGCAGGATGGTCGGATGGACATAGGTGGCACGGCGGGCGATGTTGCAGCAGTGATCGCCGATGCGCTCCAGCTCGGGCACGATCTTGAGGCTGGAGGCGATGAGACGGAGGTCTCGGGCTGCCGGGGAGCGGAGGGCCAGCAGGTCCACACACAGGCGATCCAGGCGCAGCTCCCACTCGTCCAGGGTGCGGTCCATGCCCTGGACCTGCTCCACCTTGGCCGCGGACCGCTCGGCCAGGGCCTGGCTGGTCAGGTCGATCATCTCCTCGGCGATGCCAGCCATGGTGAGGATGCCATCCCGAAGCTCTTTCAGTTCCTGATCGAAATGTCGCATCAGCCGAACCTTCCCGTGAGGTAATCCTCAGTCATCCGCTGCTCCGGTGTGGTGAAGAGCTTTTCAGTAAAGCCGGTCTCGATGAGCTTGCCCATCCAGAAGAAGGCCGTGTGATCGCTCACCCGGGCCGCCTGCTGCATGTTGTGGGTGACGATAACGATGGTGAACTCCTGCTTGAGCTCCAGGATCAGTTCCTCGATCCGGGCCGTGGCGATGGGATCCAGGGCCGAGCAGGGCTCGTCCATGAGGATGACCTCGGGCCGCACCGCGAGGGCGCGGGCGATGCACAGCCGCTGCTGCTGACCGCCTGAGAGGCCTTGGGCCGAATCTTTGAGGCGGTCCTTGACCTCGTCCCAGAGGCCCGCACCTTTGAGGCTCCGCTCCACGGCATCGCCCAGGACGTGGGCGTCCTTTTCGCCTTGGATGCGCAGGCCATAGGCCACGTTCTCGAAGATGGACTTGGGGAAGGGATTCGACTTCTGGAAGACCATGCCCGCCCGCTTCCGGAGGGAGATCACGTCGGTGCCGGGGGCGTAGAGATCAGTTCCGCCCAGGAGCACCCGACCCTCCACCCGCACGTCGTCGATGAGATCGTTCATGCGGTTCAGACAGCGGAGCAGGGTGCTCTTGCCGCAGCCTGAGGGGCCGATGAAGGCCATGACCGAGTTCTTGGCCACCTTGAGGTTGATGTCCATCAGGGCCTGTTTCTGGCCGTAGAACAGGTTGAGCCCTTCCACCTCGAGCATGGTGGGCGCCGAGAGCACGGAGGGATCCGTGAGTGGCAGGTCCGCCTTGCGCGGAGGCGCTGGCCGAACGGCGAGGGGGACATACTCTGAGGTCGCCTGCACCGGTTCGGCCACGGGGCGCGGATCTTCGATTTCCATGTCAAGGACTCCAGTGGATGGCATCAGAAAGTACTCCCTCCCAGGCGGGCCCGCAGTTTCCGGCGGAGGTTCAGCGCGAAGATGTTGAGGATCACCACCACGGCCAGGAGCAGGAGGCTGGCCATGAAGACCATGGGCTTCGCCGCCTCGGAGTTGGGGCTCTGGAAGCCGACGTCGTAGATGTGGAATCCGAGGTGCATGAACTTGCGGTCCAGGTGGAAGAAGGGGAAGGTGCCATCCAGGGGCATGGAGGGGGCCAACTTCACTACGCCCGTGAGCATGAGCGGGGCCACCTCGCCGGCACCGCGGGCGACGGCCAGGATCAGGCCCGTGAGGATGCCTGGCGTGGCGGCGGGGAGGACCACATGCCACAGGGTCTGCCACTTGGTGGCCCCCATGGCCAGGCTGGCCTCTCGCTGGGAGCGGGCGACCGAGCCCAGAGCCTCCTCCGTGGCCACCACGACCACTGGGACGGTGAGCAGGGCGAGGGTCAGGGAGGCCCAGAGAATCCCGCCGGTGCCGTAGGTCGGTGTCGGCAGGCTCTCCGCGAAGAACATCCGGTCGATGCTGCCGCCGAGGGTGTAGACAAAGAAGCCCAGGCCGAACACGCCGAAGACGATGGAGGGGACTCCCGCCAAGTTGTTCACAGCCACCCGCACAGCCCGGACCAGCCAGCCCTGGCGGGCGTATTCCCGCAGGTAGAGGGCCGTGACGACCCCCAGGGGCACCACCATGACGGACATGACCATCACCATCATCACGGTGCCAAAGATGGCCGGGAAGATGCCGCCTTCGGTGTTGGATTCCCGCGGGTCGCCCGCGATGAACTCCCACAGCCGGGCCAGGTAGACCCCCAGGCGTCCAGGGGTGCTGAGGTCGTTGGCGGGCACGATGCGGACCACCGAGGCCAGCGGCCACTCCTTCTTCTGGCCATCGACCGTCTCCAGGCCCAGCACCCAGGCTTTGGCGTTCGTCCGGGTTTGTTCCAGCGAGGTCTGAAGGGCCTCGTAGGAGGTCTGAAGGCCGACGACCTCTTCGTCGAGAAGGGCCAGGCGATGCACATCTCCTTTCAGCTCGAGGCCCTTTCGGGTCACCCGGAGCTTTTCGAGGCGGCGATTGAGCTCGCCCACCTTGCCCACTTCGATGCCGTGGATCTGGTCCAGGAGGCGGTGACTCTCCGACAGGCGGGCCTTGGCTTCGGCCAGGGCCCGATCTCCTTCGGCGACCAGAGTGCCCAGGTGGCTGATGGAGGCCACTCTGCCGATGAAGGGGCCGTATTCCGAGCGCTCCAGCAGCACCGCTTCCCGGGGCTGGGTCGGAGTGCTCATGCCGGCGGCGGGCACCCACCGGAAGTCCTGCCCATAGATGTCGCGGTTGCCCACCCGGAACTGCACCTTCGCGGATTCTTCCCCCCGGGCGGGCTCGCGGTCCGTGATCTCGCCAAGCACCACGCCCTCCGAGGTCTGCACCTGCAGCAGAGGACCGGGCCAGAAGAAGCCTAGGCCGCGGGCGGCGATGTAGCCCACGAGGCTGATGATCATGGCCAGGGAGAAGGCCAGGGTGGCCCCGGAGAACCAGACGAAGCCGCTGCCCCGACGGAGGTGTTCAGCCAGGCGACTCATCAGATGGACTCATAGCGGCGGCGCAGGTGCTGGCGGACCAGCTCAGCGACGGTGTTGAGGACGAAGGTGAACAGGAACAGGAGGAAGGCCGCCAGGAACAGCACCCGGTAGAGGGTCCCGTGCAGGGGCGCTTCGGGAATCTCCACGGCGATGTTGGCGCTGAGGGTGCGCATGCCGTTGAAGGGACCCCAGTCCATGACCGGCGTGTTGCCCGTGGCCATGAGCACGATCATGGTCTCGCCGATGGCCCGGCCCAGGCCCACCATGGTGGCCGAGAAGATTCCAGGGCTGGCGGTGGGCAGCACCACCCGCCAGGCGGTCTGCCAGGGGCTGGCGCCGCAGGCGAGGCTGGCCGAGGTGAGGGAGCGGGGCACGCTTGAAAGCGCATCCTCGCTGATGGTGAAGATGATGGGGATGACCGCGAAGCCCATGGCGAAGCCCACCACCAGGCTGTTGCGCTGGTCGTAGGTGACGCCGAGCGCCGACTGCAGCCAGGTGCGGTAGCTGCCACCCATGAGCGCATGCTCCACCCAGGGGCCCACCAAGACGGCAATGGCGACCGCCAGCAGCAGCACCGGGGCGATCCAGAGGGCCTCCTGGCCGGTCCCGAAGCGATTCCGGAAAGGCTGGGAGAGGCGGCTCCAGAAGGGGGCGGCGATCAGGACGGCCAGCAACACGCAGAAGGGATAGACGAGCACCTCCACGGCGCTGCGCTCCAGGAGGGGCGCCATCACGAGTCCCGCCAGGAACCCCAGGACCACGGAGGGCAGGGCGGCCATGATCTCAACGGCGGGCTTGATGACGTTCCGGAACCGGGGAGCCGCGAACTGAGAGGTGTAGAGGGCCCCGAGGACGGCCATGGGAAAGGCGAAGAGCATGGCGTAGAGGGTGCCCTTCAGGGTTCCGAAGACCAGCGGCACCAGGCTGAACTTGGGCTCGAAGTCATCGGTGCCGCCCGTGCTCTGCCACACGTATTCAGGCTTCCCGTAGCCTTCGAAGTGGGTCTTGCCCCAGAGGACACCCATGCTGACCTCGGGGTGCGGGGCGTCCAAGGTCCACAGCTGCAGGGCCCCGCTGTCCGCCCGGGCGTGGAGGATCAGGTCCCCGCGGGGGGCCATAGCCGCCAGGCCGGTCCCGCCAACGGCTACCGACATCAGGCGACGCTCGGTGGTGAGGTGATCGACCACGGCCTCGGTGGGGGTCCAGACCAGGAAGCGCTTGTCCCGCAGGCTGGCCTGGAAGCCCAGCACCGGGCCGGAAAGGCGGGGGAACTGGTGGAAGGGCTGCAGCTGGAACTCCTCGCCCAGCCGGGCCCGCTGGAAGGCCACGAGCCCACCTCGGCTGCCGCCCACCAGGATGCTGGACTGGCCGAGGGCATAACCCAGGGCCGTGATGGGCTCACCAAAGACCCCTGAGGCCAGGACCTTGCCGGTCTCCGGCTCCAGGATCAGCAGACGCCCGTCCTGGGTGCCCACGGCCAGGGAAGCTCCGTCAGAGCTCCACACTGCTGCGGTTGCTTCCAGGCCCGCTTCAAGAGGAATGGTCTTCCAGGAGGCAGGAGCTTCACCCGCCATGTCCGCTTCCAGCCAACCCAGGTCGGTGCCGAGCTGGGCAGCGATCAGGAGCTGGGGTGCTGCGCCCAACCCACCACCTTCCTTCAGCCGGAAGTGCAGGATCCGGGTGGGCGCAGGGGTCGGGAGGAACCCGCCCTGCCATTGGGGGTTCAGCTCCCAGTGCGAGGGATCATTCTCTCCTGCGGGCTTCGTCCATGTGAGTCGGGCCAGGAACAGGCGTCCGTCCGCACCCGTCACCAGGGACTCGCCCCGGGTGTTGGGCACCGTGACTTCCCGCCAGGGCAGGGTGGGGCCCCCGCCGGGCACCGGTAGGGATGTACCTTCCGGCAACCGCAGAGCCTTCAGGCCCGTTTCCCGGGAGAGCAGCACGGCGGCCTTCCCGGACTCGTCCAGCCAGATGCCATTGGAAGGGGCGCTCTGGACGGTGCTGGCCTGGCTGACCCGGGGCGGCAGGAAGAGGGGGGCGGCCTCTTTCAGGATGAAGAGCAGCATGGCCAGCACGGCCCCGATAATCAGGAGACCCCCGCCGGAGATGGCGAAGGTCATGAAGCGATCCACGCGTTTGGCGCGGGCCTGAATAGCTGGGTTGCTGGCCATGGAATCCCGTGGGGAGAACCAGGCGGAGAGGACGGGCAACCCGATCCCTCCGCCTGCGGTTGGCGACTACTTAAGCTTTGAGTTCTCTTCGCCTTCCATCTTCGCGGTCAGGGGCAGGAAGCCGTCCTTGACCACGATCTCCTGGCCCTCTTTGCTCAGGACGAACTTGAGGAACTCGCGGGTCAGAGGATCGATGGGCTTCTTGGGATCCTTGTTGATGTAGACATACAGGAAGCGGGAGAGGGGATACTTGCCGCTGAGGGCATTCTCGTAGGTGGCCGGGAAGGCGGTGCCGCCGTTCTTCTTCTCGTCGGACAGGGGCACGGCCCGGACGCCGGAGGTGGCGTAGCCGATGCCGCTGTAGCCGATAGCGAAGCGGTCGGAACCCACGCTCTGGACCACAGAGGAGGACCCGGGCTGCTCCTTGACGGTGTCCTTGTAGTCCCCCTTGAAGAGGGCGTGCTCCTTGAAGTAGCCGTAGGTGCCGCTGGCGCTGTTGCGGCCGTAGAGGCTCAAGGTGCGGCTGGCGGCCTCGCCGGTCAGGCCCAGCTCGCCCCAGGTCTTGATGTCCTTGGCGGAGCCACCCTTCCGGGTCTTGGAGAAGATGGCGTCGACCTGCTGCATGCTAAGGGACTTGATCGCGTTGTTCTTGTGGACGAAGACCGCCAGGGTATCGATCGCCACAGCCACCTTAGTGGGCTGATAACCCCATTTTTTCTCGAACTTGTCAATCTCCTCGCCCTTCATCTCCCGGCTCATGGGGCCCAGCTGACTGGTGCCTTCGATCAGGGCCGGGGGGGCGGTCGTGGAGCCCTTGCCTTCGACCTGGATCTTCACGTTGGGGTATTTCTTGCCGAACCCTTCGACCCAGTAGGCCATCAGGTTGTTCAGGGTGTCGGAGCCGATGGAGTTGAGATTGCCGCTAACGCCGGAGACCTTCTTATAGCTGGTGAGCTTGCTGTCGAGCTTGACGGTCTGGGCCTGGACGGTGACTGCGAGTAGCAGGCCCGCCACGACGGTCTGGGCCAAAGTTCGGATCCTCATGGATTCCTCCTGTGTGACCCTCAGCCTGGGTGCGCCGGGTAAAGGAGGGTGCTCAGGCGTGTTACATCGGTGTAACTTCACCTTCCGCCGATCGCGCTTGCCCTCGGGAAAATAAGTGGGTTTAATGTTTATAGATCCCGCGTGCCGTTCGAGGCGCAGCCCAGGTACGGGGGTCGCGACCATCCCGCTTTTTCTCCCCCGGGTGGCCGAAGTCAGGGCAGGGCCCCCTTCGGTTTCCCGATTCACCCATCCCAACCCCATCAATCCCCAGGGCCGCTGAGCCTGCCGGGCGTAAGCCGCAGCGAAGCCCCTGGCCCCCGAGAGGAGGCCCTTTGAGCCCCAAAAAGACCATGATGATCAACGCCACGGATCCCGAAGAGATCCGCGTGGCCACCCTGATCGACGGTGTGCTGTTCGATTTTGATGTTGAATTTTTACACAACGAAAAGATCAAGGGCAACATCTACAAGGCCCGGGTCGTCCGGGCTGACACCAGCCTGCAGGCCGCCTTTGTGCACTTCGGCGGCCAGAAGAACGGCTTCCTGCCCATGGGCGAGCTGCCCCGGGACCTGAGCGGCGATGGCCGCCGGGGCCGCATCCAGGACGTGCTGTCCCGAGACCAGGAGATCCTGGTGCAGGCGGTGCGCGAGGAACTGGGCTCCAAGGGCGCGATGATGACCGGCCAGGTCAGCATGGCCGGCCGCTACCTGGTGATCACCCCCGGGAACCCCGTCAACGGCATCAGCCGCAAGATCGAGAGCACCGAGGAGCGCCGCCACTTCAAGCAGCTCATCGACACCCTGGAGATCCCCGAGGACATCGGCGTCATCGTCCGCACCGCGAGCCTGGGCGTCACCAAAGAGGACTTCCAGCGCGATTTGGACTACCTCCTGGACTCCTACAAGGAAGTGCTGGCCCGCTACAAGCACCGGCAGGGACCTGGCCTCGTCTGGCAGGAGGATGACGTCGTCACCCGCACCCTGCGCGACACCTTCAGTTCCGACGTGGAGGAAGTCCAGATCGACGACCTGGACACGTTCCACGCCGCCCAGTCCTTCTTCAAGCGCACCATGCCCCAGTACCTCGACGTGCTGAAGCACTACACCGGCAAGAAGCCCCTGTTCTCCCGCCACCAGCTGGAAGAGCAGATCGACCGCATCTACGGTCGGAAGGTGCCTCTGCCCAGCGGCGGCGCCCTGGTGTTGGACCAGACCGAGGCCCTGGTGGCCATCGACGTCAATAGCGGCAAGACCTCCGGCGACGGCGTCGAGGACATGGCCTCCAAGACCAACCTGGAAGCTGCGGAAGAAGTGGCCCGGCAGCTGCGCCTGCGCGATCTGGCGGGGCTCATCGCCATCGACTTCATCGACATGAAGCGCGAGAGCCACATCCGCGCCGTGCAGGACCGCCTGGTCGAGTGCCTCAAGGCCGACAAGGCCCGCATGGAAGTCGGGAAGATCAACCGCTTCGGTGTATTGGTCATGACCCGCCAGCGCATCCGCCCCAGCCTCCAGCACGTGAACCACGAGACCTGCCCCACCTGCACCGGCACCGGCAAGGTCAAGACCATGGAGGCCCTGGTGCTGTCCGTGATGCGCCGGGTCCACGGCATCCTGGCCAAGGGCGGCATCGGCGAGATCCGCATCAAGCTGGCCCCTTCCATCGCCGCGGCGGTGCTGAACCAGAAGCGCCGTGAGCTGATCGCCATGGAAGAGCAGAGCGAGGCCAGGATCCTCATCCAGGCCGACTGGTCCATGAGCTACGGCGAGATGGCCGCCGAGATCGAGCGTGCCGAAGAGGCCCCGGTCGAGAAGGTGACGACGCCCAAGCCGCCCCGCGAGAAGGGCTCCCCCGAGGACGAGACCGTGGTCCTGGGTGGCGACAGCCCCATCTCCTTCGAGAAGGCCCTGGGCGAAAACACCAAGGACGCCAAGAAGGAAGCCTTCAAATACGACCGCCGCGATGTGCAACGGGCGGCCCTCGATGAGCGGGAGCGCCTCCGTGCCCTGTTCGAGAGCGCCAAGCCCGAGGATGAAGAGTCCGAGGAGAGCTCCGAGGACTCTGCGGACGAGGCCAAGGGCGATGGGACCAAGCGCAAGCGCCGCCGTCGCCGCCGCAAGGGCGGTGCCGACCGGGCCGAAGGTGCCACCCAGGCCACGGGTGCCGAGTCTTCCGAGTTCCAGGACGACTCCCAGCCGGAGCCGCCCACCTTCTCGGCCGACCTGGTCGCTAGCCTGCTGACACCCAGCCCCCGGCCCCGGATTGGCGCCGCTGCCGTGGCCGCCCCGGCCG
>Ga0194053_10000660_pt1 | contig 25018 bp, 24 predicted proteins | sample SepL228m_MetaG_FD_161684 | JGI IMG/M metagenome (GOLD analysis project Ga0194053, IMG submission 161684) | Anoxic zone freshwater microbial communities from boreal shield lake in IISD Experimental Lakes Area, Ontario, Canada - Sep2016-L227-8m | ecosystem: Environmental > Aquatic > Freshwater >... | reverse complement strand
GCCACCCAATCCTGAAAATTCCTGAAAAATATATAATAACGGGACTTTCGCTTAGAATTATGTAGGGGCAATCCCTTTGTGGTTGCCCCTTCGCCTACTGCATTAATTCAGATAAGCAACTGCAAAAATTGTTACGGATGAAAATCATACTGTAGGCGCGGGCAACCACAAAGGGATTGCCCCTACAGTCAAGAAAAAGTCCTATAATAATCAAATATTTGAGTAATGAGAGTAAATTTTTTATGACACAAGATGCACAGAGAAGACACAGAGCAAGATACACGGAGGTGGGAATTTAATTGAGAATTGAGAATGGTACGAATAATTAAAATGCAAAATTAAAAATTAGAGGGGTGGGAGAAGGCTAATTAAATTGTCTGAACCATGATTCACTGGATTAACAGATTAAATGATTGTTAAAAAATCTTCCCAATCCTAAAATCCCCCCAAATCGTGGTTCAGACAAAAAAATCGCAGAGTCTTATAAAAATAATTTTTAATTTTGCATTTTTAATTTTTAATTTTTAATTTAAACTTACTTCTGCAGTCTTGCCAAATTGTGGTTATGGCCGAATAGCACCATGATATCGCCTTCTTTCAGCTCTACATCCGGACCGGGGGAAGGGATGAATTTGTCGCCTTGTTTCAGAAGCAGCAATTGCAGACCGCGGTTGGTTGGCAGTTTCAGGTCGCCGATTGTTCTTTTTACCCATCCGCGCGGAGCGTAAATTTCATGGATGCCAAAGCCGTCGGGGATATCCAGAGAGTCTATCATATCGGTAGAAGTGCCTATCATGTGGGCGAGTCTTTTTGCCATATCGCGTTCAGGCTGTACTATTTCATCAGCACCGATGCGTTCCAGCACTTTGCGCTGCTGGTCGGTGAGTGCCTTGCAGATTACACGGCGCGCGCCTAATTCTTTCAGGTTAAGGGTAATGAGTACACCTTCCTCAAGGTCTGACCCGCGACCAACTATGCAGATGTCAAAGCTGGTAATTTCCAAAGAGCGCAGTGCAGTAATATTGGTCGCGTCCAACTGCATGGTATTGGTCAGCAGCGACGAATTGCGTTCCACTACTGCCATATCAGTATCAATACCTACTACATCATGCCCCATGTTAACTAATTCCAGGGCAAGGTTTTCGCCAAAATAACCAAGTCCGATAATCAATATATTTGATACGCCCATTTATTTTGCCTCATTTTAGATTAATATCAGGTTGTCGCGATGCACCACTTCATCATACGGGTGAGTGCCGAGGATTTCCTCGATTTGCGCAGTTTTTTTGCCGGCGATTTTTTGCAGTTCTCCGGTCGGATAATTCACCAGTCCACGGGCAATTTCGCTGCCGTCCAACCGGCAAACAGAGACCACATCGCCAGAGAAAAATGACCCGGTTATCTGCTTTATACCTACCGGAAGCAGACTGCTGCCGCGCTGCAGCATAGCATTTGCCGCCCCGTCGTCAACCGTAAGGGTTCCTTTGGGTGCCGCCGCGAATCCCAGCCATTGTTTGCGCGCCGCCAGTTTCTCATCCATTTTAGCGGCAAACAGCGTTCCTGTCACTTCTCCGCTTAAAATCTTTGCGATAATACCAGGGGTATGCCCCAGTGCCACTACGGTATGCGCACCCATGCGGGTGGCTATTTTCGCCGCTGTAACCTTTGACTTCATACCGCCGCGGCCAACGCCGGAAACGCTGCCGCCCGCCATCGCTTCAATCTCTGTGGTTACATCAGCGACTTCATCAATCAATTTTGCATCCGGGTCGATTGATGGATTAGCGGTATACAAACCATCAACATCGCTGAGGATAATCAGCAGGTCGCACTGCACCTTGCCGGCAATCAGTGCCGCCAACCGGTCGTTTTCACCTATCTGTACGCCTTCAATTGAAGTTGAGTCGTTTTCATTTATGATTGGCACAATATTGTGACGGTGCATCATCGGCAACAGGGTGTTGCGAATATGCAAGTATCTCTTACGCGCGGAAATATCGTCGCCGGTGAGGAGCAATTGCCCCACCACACAGTCGTGACTGGTGAATAATTCGTTATAACAGGCGATTAAATCGACCTGGCCAACCGCTGCCGCCGCCTGGCGGGTGGATAAATCCGGTCGCGGACCGCCGATAAGCCCCATACGGGCAAGTCCCAACCGAACGGCGCCGGAAGTTACCAATAAAACTTCGCGTCCCTCTGTCACCAGCGCCGCAATTTCTGCGACAATGCCGGATAACAAAGCGGTATTGAATTTGCCGTCAGCCGTCGCCACCAGATTGCTGCCGATTTTAATAACAATCCGCCGGGCATCAGCCAATTCGCCGCGCGCGGAATCACCTGATTGTTTAGTCGATTTTATCATCACTATAAAATTTCCGGTAAATAGGCGAAATATCCTTTTTTAACCACAGATTAAAATAATTTTGAGTGATGAGGTGACTAAATGAAACTATTGAGCTAATCAAAACCACCGGAGTTTTGTTACTTTTGTCTTTTAAAAATCTTATAAATCAATGTAAAAATTCTCAATTCTCAATTCTCCAACGGGGTCTTGACACCCTATTCACAACCCGCTATAATTCTTTTCGGTTTGTTCCGCCGGAGACAGCAGGTGCATTTATGCATAAAGGTTTCTTACCGCCTGCCGAGGTTCGTGTACAGATAATAATCTTGTCTACGCTATAACTTCGTGTCGCTGTTCCGTATGGTTCAGGGGCATTATTTTTTTTATATGGACGGGCGAACCAAAAATCTTGAAAAGGAGGTGAGTACCTGTGCCAACGACAAAAAAAGCGGCAACTATTACCCAGTTGGAAGAATCCATTGATGCAAGTCAAGGTTTGATTGTGACTGATTACCGCGGTTTGACTGTAGAGCAAATCACGAACTTACGCCGCAAGTTGCGCCCAGCTAACGCGAAATACGTTGTATGTAAAAATACATTGTTGAAACGCGCTTTAGCAGCAAAAGGTAAACCAACTCTTGATTCGATTTTGGAAAATCCATCAGCGATTTTATTTGCTGAAGGTGATCCTGTTGAGGCGACAAAGATTCTGACCGCATTCATCAAAGAACTGCGCAAAGATATGCCGCAAATCAAGGGTGGAATCCTGGGCACCAGCGAGTTGAACGCCAAGGATGTTGCAAATCTTGCCACATTACCGCCGCGCGAACAGATTCTCGCAAACTTACTCGGCACACTGCAATCGCCGATCGCCAACACAGTATCCGTACTGGGTGCTGTAATGTCCAATCTGGTAGGTACCATCGAAGCGTACCACAACCAGAAAGCCGGGTAAAGACTGGCAACGTATTGAATGCCGCGTAATGCAGGCAAGGCGGATAAACCGCTAACAAAAATTTGAGGAGAATACCACAATGTCCCTGACAAAAGATCAAATCATTGAAGCCATCGAACAGATGAATCTGTTAGACATCGTAGACCTGTACAAAACCATGCAGGATAAATGGGGCGTAACCCCGATGGCAGCCGCTGCTGCTCCTGCCGCTGGTCCTGCTGCTGAAGTTGAAGTTGTTGAAGAGAAGACCGCTTTTGACGTAATTCTGACCGGCTTTGATGCTGCTAAGAAAATCAACGTTATTAAGGTTGTTCGCGAAATCACCAGCCTGGGCTTGAAAGAAGCCAAGGATCTGGTAGAAAGCGCACCTAAAGCTGTTAAGGAAGGCGTTACCAAGGAAGAAGCCGAAGAAATCAAGAAGACCCTTACCGAAGGTGGAGCAACCATCGAAATCAAGTAGTCATCTCTTTGTTGAGTATGATACTGCCGCGACACCGCGCAAGCGGGGTCGCGGCTTAAACCGTTTTTATTCGGGCATTTTTTTGACATCATCATGACCGAATGGTATATTATCCGTACCGCCGCGGGACAAGTAATGTGCCGGGGCGTAAAGTGTCAATAATAACCAATGTTTGAATCATTATCAGGAAAATTACAGAACTTATTCAGCGCGTTATCCCGCAAGGGCCGGCTAACGGAGGCAGATGTCAACGAAGCCGCACGCGAAATAAGGGTTGCATTGCTGGAAGCGGACGTCAATTACAAGGTGGCGAAAGATTTTATCGCAAAGATAAAAGAATTGGCTGTCGGTTCGGAGACGTTGTCCGGCTTAAATGCGGCGCAAAATGTAATTAAAATAGTTCGCGACCAGTTAATTGAGTTTTTAGGCGAAAATGGCGGTCCGTTAAAAACTGCGCCGAAATCGCCGTCAGTATATTTAATCGCTGGTTTGCAGGGTGGCGGTAAGACTACCACCAGCGGTAAATTGGCAAGCATGTTGCGAAAACAGGGAATGAACCCGCTGCTGGCAGCAACTGACGTAACCCGCCCCGCGGCGGTGACCCAGTTGCAGGTGGTTGGCGAAGCGGTACATGTGCCGGTTTTTCAGATGGGAACCCGGGTATCGCCGGTGGATGTGGCGCGCGGCGCGTTGATATACGCGCGGGAGCATGGACACACTCACCTGATTATCGATACCGCCGGACGTCTGCATGTGGATGGCGAATTGATGGATGAAGTAGTCGCCGTACGCGACGCTGTAAATCCTGACGAGATATTGCTGGTGCTGGATGCCATGACCGGGCAGGATGCGGTGAACGTCGCCGGACAATTTAATGAACGGCTGGATGTAACCGGATTCATATTGACAAAGATGGATGGCGATGCCCGCGGCGGTGCCGCCCTGTCAATACGCCAGGTAACCGGAAAGCCGATTAAATTTTTCGGCATGGGCGAAAAATATGACGCCCTGGAAGTTTTTCACGCCGACAGGCTGGCTTCGCGAATTCTGGGGATGGGCGATGTATTATCGCTGATCGAGAAGGTGGAAGCATCTGTCGACGCGGATGAAGCGGCAAAGCTGGAAAAGAAGATGCGCAACCGCACCTTTGACCTGGAAGATTTTCTGGGGCAATTGGAGCAGATGTCGAAACTGGGTCCGCTGGACCAGTTCATGGATATGATTCCCGGCATGGCGCAGATAAAACAGCAGGCGGGACCGATAACCATCGACCCGAAAAGAATTGCCCACATGCGGGCGATTATCCAGTCGATGACGCCAAAGGAAAGGCGCGAACCGGAACTGGTGAGAGGCAGCAGACGCCGCCGCATCAGCCGGGGAAGCGGCAGGCCGTTGGAAGAGATTAACATGCTGCTGAAGCAGTTTGACCAGATGCGCGAAATGTTCGGAAAGATGGGTGGCGCGTTTATTCAAAAAGGCGGCAAACCGAATCTCGGTAATTTAGGATTGGGTAAAATGGGCGGCGGGAAGTTTAAGTTGCCATTTTAAAAAGATTTCAGCTGTTGAGCGCGTCAGCGTTCCGGCAAAAAGTATCGCAGCAGCGAGGTCGGCACGGCGGAATAATCCGCCCCTCCGGCCCGGGGAGTTACCCCGCAAAAACTAAGGAGACAAGACCATGGCAGTAAAAATGCGCTTGCGCCGTATTGGTGCAAAGAAACAGCCGGCTTACCGTGTAGTAGTAGCCGACGCCCGTTCACCACGTGATGGCAGATTCATCGAAATCCTCGGTCATTACAACCCGCTGACAGAACCAGCAACCATCCATTTCGACACCGAAAAAGTGTTGTATTGGTTGAAAACCGGCGCTCAGCCGACTGATGTTGTTGTCCGCTTGCTGAAAAAAGCTGGCATTTGGGCTGTATACACCGGCGATGCCACCGAAGTTATCGCACCAGCAGTACCTATTGCTCCAGTAGCCGCCGCACCGGTAGTTGAAGAAGTTATCATTGTTGAGGAAGTACCGGCAGTTGAAGAAGTTCCTGTAGTTGAAGAAGTTGCAGTCGTTGAAGAGCCTGTAGTTGAAGAAGTGGCTGTAGTTGAAGAACCGGCAGTTGTAGAAGAAGTAGTTGCTGAAGTTGCCGCCGAAGAAAAACCTGCAGAGGAAGCCGTATAACGGCAAAATATTATTTGAATGTGCGGCGAGATTTTTCGCCGCACGCTCGAAGTTATGGAGGCCGATGATGAAGAACCTGTTAAATTATTTAGTTACTTCCCTGGTTGACCAGCCGGAAACCGTAAATATTCGCGAGCAGGCAGGCGACCAGAATATTGCATATATGGTATATCTTGAAGATGAAGATATGCCCCGAATAATAGGTAAAGGCGGTCGGGTTGCTAATGCGATACGTATTATTATGCGTGCCGCAGGCGGATTATCCGACAGGTCAGTTTGGGTTGATTTTTCTCGCCATGGCGCTGCAAACACAGACCGCCGCGGTAGATAAAGAGGGTATTTAAAGATGGATAGTTTAGTATTACAGCAAAATGTGCGCATGGTATTTATAGTAACACCAGAGTTGAAAAACGCCCTGGTTACCGAAATAGATAACGCAATCGCTGAAGCCACCCGCCAGTCGGAACAGTTCGATTTCCGCGCCCGCCAGGCATTAGCCGAAATTCAGCGTACCGATCTGAATCGCGCCATGCAGGCACGTCAGCAAATCGAAACTGAAAAGCGCCGCATGGACGCCATCAAGTCTGAATTAACAGCTCAGAAAACGCAGATTGACGCATTGGAAATGGGTGCCGAATACCAGCGCGGCATGATTCATGGCCAGGTAGAAATCAAGGTTGGCGATAAGATTTTTGACAAATTATCTGCTATCGATTTGATTATTGAAGACGGCGTGGTGAAAGAAATCCGCGAAAACGACCTTTCCGCCGCCGGATTCATTCTGCCGCAAATGGCAAGTAATGAGCATGGTGAATAACGAACCTTACGATTGGCTGATTGGCGAAATCACCTCTCCCCTCGGATTAAAAGGCGAGATGAAGGTCTATCCGCACACAGATTTTCCGGAACGGTTTGATAACATTAAAAAAATTGGTATTGAAATCGATGGCGAAGTGCGGGTGGTTAAGGTGAAGTCTTCCCGGTTCGCATCAGGCAAAGTCATGATAGCGCTGGAAGGCGTTGATACCATTGATGATGCAGAAAAACTGCGGCACGCAAAGCTGTACGAACAGAAGTCAAAAGCTGTTAAACTTGAAAAAGATGAGTATTATTACGACCAGCTTATCGGGTTGCGGGTAGTCACTGATACCGGCATAGAACTCGGAAATATTAAAGATATCTTGCGCACCGGCGCAAATGATGTCTACGACACACCGTTGGCATATATTCCGGCAGTGAAAGAATATGTGTTGAAAATTGATTTACAGGCCGGGGTTATGACGGTGCTATATCGACCCGGTTTATTAAAAGCTGACGACGGTAATTAGTTAATAGTTATATTGTAGCCAGCCTATGAAAGGAGGCAGTTAATATGCAGACAGCTAACCAGTTGGACTGGAAAAATCTGTCATTCCAGTATATACCGACAAATTGTTTCGTCCGGGTAGAATGCACGGGCGGAGTATGGGGTACTCCTGAAATTATTACAGACCCGATGATATCCCTGCATATTGCCGCAAATGTGCTGCATTACGGTCAGGCATGCTTTGAAGGATTAAAGGCATTCACCATGAAAGACGGAACCATCGCAATGTTCCGCCCGGAGATGAACGCCCGGCGATTGGCATATTCAGCAGGAAGATTGTATATGCAGGCGCCATCGGAAGAACTTTTTATTGAAGCATGTACACTGGCAATTAATAAAAACCGCGAATTTGTGCCGCCTTACGGCACCGGCGCGGCATTATATATACGACCGCTGATTATCGGTACCGAACCGATGGTAGGCATCGCGGCATCGCACACATATTCATTTTACGTCATCGTTACTCCGGTAGGACCTTATTACAAAGAAGGTTTCTTCCCCGTTGAAGCAATGGTGATGGATGAATTTGACCGCGCTTCGCCTCGCGGGACCGGCAAGGCAAAAGTGGCAGGCAACTACGCGGCGTCGCTGAAACCATATTACACCGGCAAAGAACGCGGTTATCCTATCATACTTTTCACCGACCCGGCAGAGCATAAATACGTTGACGAATTCGGAACATCAAACTTTATCGGCATCACTCCTGATGGAATTTACAAAACTCCGTGTTCATCATCAATCTTGGAAAGCATCACCAACCTGAGCCTGCAGCAATTGGCGACAGATATGGGATTGACGGTACATTGCGAACAGATTGAAGTTGCCAGTCTTGACCAGTTTGAAGAAGTCGGTGCTTGCGGCACTGCCGCAGTTGTTACCCCGATATACGCGGTACATTACGGCGACAAAGTATTCAAGTTTGGCGATCCTTGTTGTGCCGGCGAAAAACTGACCCAGTTATTCACTCAACTGCAAGGTATCCAATACGGCGACGTCGAGGATAAATACGGCTGGATGCTGGCGGTAAAATGAATGAAATGACATCCGATAATTCTCCGCGTATGCGGTTTGACGTAGTATCTTTATTGCCATCGGCATTCAATGCCTACTGGAACGAAAGTATGCTGGGCAGAGCGCAAAAAGCGGGAATTATCGAATGCAATGCGGTGCAATTGCGGGATTTTACCCACGACAAGCACCACATCACCGACGACACTCCTTATGGGGGTGGAGTTGGAATGGTGATGAAACCGGAACCTATTTTTGAGGCAGCGGAGTCGCTGGCAATCGGCGGAGATGACGAATTAATCATCGTTATGACCCCCACCGGCGAGCAGTTTACCCAGGCGCTGGCTCAGGAATTGACGGCGTACCGGCATTTGATTATAATTTGCGGGCGATACGAGGCAATGGATGCCCGGGTTCACACCCATCTCGCCCAGCGGGAAATATCTGTAGGTGACTACATACTCACCGGCGGAGAATTGCCCGCCATGACAGTCATTGACGCGGTGTCGCGATTGCTGCCCGGGGTATTGGGCGGCGAAGGCGCGGCGGATGGCGAAAGTTTTGTTGCGGGGCTTCTGGAGCATCCGCAATATACCCGCCCCCCGGTTTTTCGGGGATGGGCGGTGCCGGAGGTCCTTCTCTCCGGTCACCACGAGGAAATTCGGAAGTGGCAGCGGATGCAATCGCTGATGCTGACACTTGAAAAAAGGCCGGAACTGCTGGAAACAGCGGAACTGACCGCCGAAGATCTCAAAATGCTGAAAAGCATTAAAAAATAATGTCGGGAGAAGGAAAAATTACCCCGACCGCTTTAAAAAAGGGGACCCATGAAAAAGGTCAACTTCAATTTAATCAAGGAATTAGAGGCTCAGCAGGTTATACCTGGGCGCCCAGAATTCCGTACTGGCGACACCTTGAAGGTTCACTTGAAGGTAAAAGAAGGCAACCGTGAACGCATTCAGCTATTTGAAGGCGTGGTTATTCGTCACCAGAAAGGCCTGCTCGGGGAAAGATTCACCGTTCGTCGTGTAACCCATGGCGTTGGCGTTGAAAGAGTATTCCTTGTGCACTCGCCAATAATCGACAAACTCGAAGTGGTACGTTTGGGTAAAGTACGTCGCGCACGTCTTTACTACCTCCGCGATCGCGTCGGTTCACGCGCAACCCGCATCAAAGAGCGCGGCCGCATCAAAGGGTAATTATATTGCCCGTACAAATTGCCCGGATACCTGCAAAGGTGCCCGGGCTTTTTTTTGTTGGTAGAACCGCGGATTTACAACCTTTGGGACAGACACGGGTTGCCGTTCCGGCACATCCATGTCAGTCCCAAGGCACTACCGGGACTGACATCAAGCGGCGAAGCCGTATAGGTGTCTGTCCCAAAAAGCAGATTCTGTATAAATATATTACCAATTCTCAAAAGTAGTAATTATTCTATCATTTCATTTATTTTATCTATAAATTCTTTTGAACCAACTGGTTTTCCGCTAATGGTATTAGTCCTAATCTTTGATATAATTTCAAAATTCTCAACAGTCAACCATTCAGTCCAGTTGGGAATTTCATTAGTAATTGGAAATTTGTTTGACAATAACATGTCAGCACTTTTATTACAGTGTGTTGCCGCACTGCTCCAATTATATTCTGCTGCAGTAGCTACAATTTTTGCTCTAACAGGATTTCGTTCGACATATCTTATAGCATGCCATAAATGCTCTTCATCCATTACACATGAATAAAACCTTCCATGCCAAATATGACCTGAAATATTCTTACTTGAATTGAAATATTTGGAATATGATGTGTTTATATCTCGAAATGTATCGGAGAAACTTTCTTCTGATACAGGAATAGCAACAAGGTGAATATGATTTGACATTAAACAATATGCCATAATATCAACTCCATATTTCGCACAATATTTAAATACAAAGTTTTTATAAATATTATAATCTCTGGTGCAAGTAAATATTTCTTCTCGATGATTACCCCGTTGAGTTATATGATGAGGTAATCCTGGTAAGATTATTCGTGCAGAACGAGCCATTTGAATATCCTTTTTAAAGTATTTTTTACCGGTTCTTAACCTTTGGGACAGACACGGGTTGCCGTTCCGGCACATCCATGTCAGTCCCGAAAATCACTTTTACTTAACAACTGTCTTATACCGCATATATGCGTCTGCCCACATGTTCACATCCTGCGGTTCGTAAGTGGTTAGTCCAGTGCTGCGGCGTACAACTTCGCGGCATTCGTCAAGGTTTTTCAGTTCTCCCAGTGCCATCAGTTGTACCAGCATATTGCCAAGGGCAGTACCTTCAACAGGACCTGCTATTACCGGGCGCGCCAGCGCGTTTGCTGTCCATTGGCAAAGAGCTGTGTTTTGCGAACCTCCACCGGTGATATGGAGTGCCGGGATGGTGATGCCGTATATTGCTTCCAACTGGTCAATCGCGTTGCGGTAGGAGAATACCAGGCTTTCCAGCAGGACACGCATGATGTCGTCTACGCTATTGGGCACAAATTGTCCGGTCTCGCGGCAATATTCCTGGGCGGCTTCCACCATGTTTGACGGGGCGTAAAACTTGTCGTCATTTACATCAACCCACGCCTGGAAAGGCTCCGCGCCGGATGCCTTGAATGCCAGGGTTGCATAATCATATTCTTCGCCTTTACGGGAAAATACTTCGCGGGTGCGTTGAATCAACCATAGACCCATAATATTTTTCAGGAAACGATAGGTTCCGCAAGCGCCTTTTTCATTAGTGAATCCAGCGTTCATTGCCTCTGGTGTTGCGCGCGGGGTAGTCATTTCCAACCCCAGCAGCGACCAAGTGCCGCAACTGAGATATGCCGCGTTTGGTGATATTAATGGAGTGGCAACAACGGCAGATGCGGTGTCGTGTTCTGCCGGGGCGATTACCTTCATCGATTTCAGTTTCGTTTCTTCAGCCACATCGGTGCGCAAGCTGCCCAGCACGGTTCCGCTGGTTACCACTTCAGGCAATATCGCCGGCGGGATATCAAGGGCGGCCAGCAAATCGTTAAGCCATTCGTCTTTATCTACCGACAATGCCTGAGATGTGCTGGCGATTGAACGTTCGGTGGTGCGTGAACCGCACAGCCAGAAATTCAGCAGGTCCGGGGTGAATAACAGGGTCTTGCCTTCAATGAATAAAGGCGATCCCTGTACCGCCAGGGCGCGCAATTGATACAAGGTATTGAATGGCCAGAATGCGATGCCGGATTGGTGATAAATGGTTTCGCGTTTTATCTCTTTGGTTACTTCATCAATCAGTCCATCTGTGCGTTTATCGCGATAATGCACCGGCACACCCAGCAGATTACCGTGAGCGTCCAATATGCCAAAATCGCATCCCCAGGTATCAACCCCGGTGGATGCCAAATCCGGTACTACTTCGCCAGCCTTACCCAAACCCGTTAAAATATCTTTGTATAATGACAGAGTATTCCAGTGCAGGGTGCTGTTTAGAGTTAATGGACTATTGGAAAAACGATGGACTACATCAATATCCAGGTGTTCACCGTCAAACATGCCCACGCTTACCCGACCGCTTTCCGCGCCCAGGTCGATTGCTGATACTGCTAAATGCTTTTTCATTTCATTTCACCTTGTGAATTATTACTTGCTATTACTTTAAAATTATACCTTAAAAATCAAGAAATAGTCACTTTTACTTACTGCGTTCATGTGCCATCCGCGTTGCAAATCCGCCTTCGCGGAATGCTTTCAGCGGGTCAATTGGCAGTCCGGCTTCTTCGCGCATTATCGCAAGCAGCGGACGGACATCTGTCTCGAATGCTTCGTGTATCATGCGGTGCGCACCCAGCACATCACCGGCAGCCTGCAGTTCTGCCAATGTGTTGCGATTAATGCACATTGCCTTTGCGTAAGCCATTTGCACATTCATGATGGACATTATCATCGCTTCAATTTTGTTTTCAATGTTATGGCTCTGATCCAGCATATATGCCGTTTCCGCTGCGCGGCCGTTGGTACCACCGTTGATTAGTTCATGGAATATCATGAACAGTTCAAACGGGTTGCTGCTGGCGACGATTAAATCGTCATCGGCATATTTGCGGCAATTAAAATGGAAACCGCCTAATCGTCCCAGTGCGATGAGCCACGACACGATATATTCAATATTGGTTCCCTGTGCATGATGTCCGGTATCAACCAGCACCTTTGCCTGCGGGCCTAACGCCTGACAGGTGGTCAGCGACGCACCCCAATCCGCCAGGTCAGTATGATAAAAAGCCGGCTCGAAAAATTTGTATTCCACCAGCAAAGTCATATTCGCCGGCATGTGGGCATAACATTCCTGCAAGGTTTCCAGCAACCGCAACCGGCGTTCGGCGATGTTATCCTGTCCCGGGTAATTTGTCCCGTCTGCCAACCACAGGCTGACTTCATTTACCTTTGCTGCCACTGCTATGTCGATACATTCCTTCACATGGTCAACCGCTTTCTGGCGGATTGCTTTTGAAGGGTTGCATAGGCTGCCCAGCATATAATCTTCATCCTGAAACAGGTTCGGGTTTATCGCTCCCAGCTTTACTCCCTGGGTATTGGCATAAGTTGCGAATTCATCCCAGTCATCCACCTTGTCCCAGGGTATATGCAATGCTACCGTCGGGCATGCGCCGGTCAGACGATGGGTCAGACCCGCATCGGCAATACGCTCGCGCGATGTTCGTGCCGCCGCCGCGTTATGAAACTTTTTAAACCGTGTTCCGCCATCACCATATCCCCATGCCGGGGTTTCTATAGCCAGCGACTGTACCGCCACGCGAATGCAATCAGGGTTTAATCCACGTCCCCGCAGATATTCCGCCAGCGCGGCATAGCCTAAATTATTTGATGATGACATTAAGTGCAGCCTCCCAAAAGGAATAAGTAACTGTCCCGAATGGTAATGTATATCAGTATGAGGTTAAAAGTCAAGGGGAAGCGAGGAAAAATTGACAATTGACAATTGACAATTGACGATTGACAATTTTGGTATGCATTTTTGCTGACATATTGCTATAATTCACCCTAACAGAGGTGATTGTTATGAGCGGTATGCAGGCTATTACGGGTGAGGTTACGGTTCCCAGTTGTTTGAATCTGTTGTTTTGGGTGCGGGAAGATGTTACTGAAGAAATGCTGCGGGGTGAGATTCGCAAGTTGAATGATAATGGTGTGGGTGGTTTTATTGACCTCATGAAGGTTTTTTGGGTCCGTCTTGATGGTGGATTGATGCAATTTTGATGCGTCAATATGTCGTTTTCTTGCCGTTCATCAAGTAAAATGGTAACCTCTTGGTGTGCTTTTTGAATTTGTAGACAAACCGGTATTTTTTGCTATTCTCATCCTGCTGTTAGTCAGTATAAGGTTGATTTTATCCTACCACAAGAAGGTTGAGGTAAAAAAGAGTTATTTTATTGCCGAGGATGGCGATGGTGATTGTGGGAGCGCGGATATTGTCGCGCCAGCTTTGGATTACGACTTGCCGGCGGATACTGATATGACGTATGCCGGACCGTCGGAGATTGTGCAGCCGCGAGGATGCCGGGGATATATCATTGATTTTCTCGACGCCGCCGCCATCGCCATCGCTTTGGTTTTCCTTATTATTCAGCCATTCATAGTCGAACCTTTTTTCATTCCGTCTAAAAGCATGTATCCCACGTTGCGCGAGGGTGACCGCGTGCTGGTGACGAAATACAACTACAATTTACGCCTGCCGCATCGCGGCGAAATGGTAATTTTTCACGCCCCTCAACTCGCCTTGATGTTAAACAGCGAGATTTACGACCCCGCCAAGCCGGTAGAGTTCGTCAAACGGGTAATAGGGTTGCCCGGCGACCATATTAAGATAAGCCCAAACGAGGGAGTGGTCATAAATGGCGACAGTATAACTGAGCCGTATCTCCGCGGCCTGAAGATGGACTACACTTTTCCACCCTCGCCATACGAAGACACGTCCTATCTGACCCCGATAGAACAGCGGGCATACAGTAAAATATTAAAAGATGTACGAGACTGGGAATACATTGTCCCCCCTAACCAAATTTTCGTCCTCGGCGACAACCGCCCGGTAAGCCTCGACAGCCACCGCTGGGGCAGCGTACCGCTAACCGATGTAATAGGCAAGCCAGTATGCGTGATAATGCGCGATAACAGAGTGAAGTTTTTGCTGGTGAAGTGAAGATTTAATTAACATGGATGGGCAGTTGAACGTGGCGTCACCGTCCCGGTGACGCTGGCTGCGCAGGAAGATGATAAACACTGAAATTTATTCTCGGTTCATCCTTTTTCCGAGCGGGACGCTTTGACCACCTCTCGGTGTGCCGACATGTATGATTTTGTCTGCTCCGGCTCCCGCGATGAACCGGAATAATGATGTAATAAAGCGAAGTAGCGATAGATTTCTCAGGTAGTGTTGTGTTTCGATTCGTTTTTATTAAAAGACGCTGTCGTGGGAGCTGAGGACAGCTCCCCATCCTCCAGTGGTAGGAAATTTTATTAAAATTTAATGGGAAGAATGGGAGATATGGGAATTATGGTAAAATATTCATACTTCCCATTCATCTCATTCTTTTCATAACTTTCATTAGTCTTTCACACTACGGCAGCGTAATCCCATACTTCTTTCCCAGGTATTTCTCTATTGTTTTTATGTCGCCTGGAATCAGTGGTTGCGAGTAGATGATGAGTTCACCCAGTCGGCCATAGAGCGAAGATGCATAATTGCGATCATAACCGATTGTCGACGCGGTCAGGTTGCCAGTGGTATTGGGTGACGGGTAATACCCAGCAGGGATGTTAATCGTTGCTGACGGTACAGATACCAGAGATATCACAGCGGGAGTTGTTGGAAATCCTAAAGCTGTATGCGCCATTGCCACACCATTTTTACGCACAGTTCCTTCCCGCAAAGAAGGATTGGTATATTGATTGAGTATAGATGAGCCATTCCAACCGCGGTCGCCGCAAAAATCGTAGGCGGTAGCGTCGCCAAGTATCATTCCTGTATAATATATGCCGCTTGGCATGTTGTCATAATAAACGAATAAGACGGAGCGAATGGTGGTTAACCTGGTGAATTTAAGATAGTTAGTCGGATAAAATCCCCCGACAACCGGCACACACCCGTCGGTAAAATCGATATACGAATTGCCGTTATATGTTGCCGTGGTCATGATGCCCGCGCCTACGGTGGCGTTATTCTTTTTGCTGCTCTGGTCTGCCCATCCGGTAACATTGCTGCCGGTTACTGTTACTCCGGCATCAGCCTTGTACCATATCTCCAGCCCGGTCATTGGTATTGTTACGGCGTATGGCGAGTATTTCTTCGCTTCGACATGTCCGTCCATGCATGAGTAAATAACCAGCCCGCTGTGGCGAAAATCGGTTTCATCCTGGCTGATGGCAACATTAGAATTGTAAGTAGTGTTTGGATTGCCATCTTCTGACAGGAATACTGAGGTTGGGTCTGGCGTTGCGCCAAGTGATGTCCCACCGATAGCATCATTATAATCATAACCGTTGGGGACAGCCTTGCCTTTGGTCGGACAAACCAATACAGCGGGATCGACTTTGATATCCTGCCAAACTGAAATGGTTGCCGGCAATGTCTCTTCATGGTCTTGCGCATACATCTGGATTAATGCTGCTATCTGCCGTTGATTGCTGGTGCAGGTAGTTTGACGTGCTTTTTCGCGGGCGCGGGCAAATACCGGAAAAAGAATAGCGGCGAGGATGGCAATAATGGCAATTACTACTAACAATTCGATAAGAGTAAAGCCTTTTTTAAACGATTGTCTATACATTACTTATCTCCTTTTATTAAAGCATTTTTAAATATAATGTTAATCTTATTGCTAATGTTGATATATGTCAATAATTTCATGAAAAAGTCTGGAATTTTATAAAATATTTATAATTAATATCAGGCAATTGCAAAACCTTGCGATACCCCGATGGGACAGACACCTTCCTGGCTTCGCCACTCGGTGTCAGTCCCTGATTTATAATCAAAATTTCAATGTAAAATAATGAAATATCAGGTTTTACAAGAACCTGAATATAATCCTCATTAATCCTGAAAATCGATGTAAAAAATCTCTTGTAATCATTGACAAACTGTATTAATATAAATACAATCGTATCAAGTAGTCACATTGCATTTTCTCCCCGTTCCATGTGACATTATTGTAGGAGAATAAACATGTTTTTCGATCATCTCATCGGGTATGTTGGCCGCACACCTTACCTTGGGCATATTTTGCTCTGCTGCCTTGCCATTGTTTGCTGTACTGCGCCGCTGCAGGCGCAATCAACTGCTGGATGGCAGGCGAAGTTTGCACCGGTTGGCGGCGCTTTCAGGATGTTTAACCGCTCGCTGCCGGTACGCGGACAAGAGTTTGAACCGGTGGTTTTGCGATTAACCGCGCAAAGCACTGACGGATTAGCACACATTTTGACGGTTTCATGCAAGGCTACCGATATTTTCGACCATCCAGTTGCCAACTGGGACAAAGCATTTACCTTCACCGTCGGAACCGATAAAAAGCCGGTTACCCAGGATGTTACAATAGAACAAATGGGATATTTCCGCATCAACGTCATCATAACTGAAGGTGATGTGGTGAAGAAATTAATGACAGATGTCGGCATCATTCCTCCATCGCATCCCGGCATTCGCAAAGATTCTTTCTTTGCGTCAAACACCTCCGGATTGCGATCTGATGCGGAATTAGAAATGCTGCAAGCTGTTGGCATGAAGGTTCAGAGGGCGCATTTCCAGCCTGATATTGCCAATCCTGACAGATTATGGGCAAGCAAACCAGCTACAGGCGAGGCGCAGCCATTGAATTTCACCCGCAATGATGCCGCTTTTAAAGCCAGCAAGGCACACGGCGTGTGGGTTTTGCCAATTGCAGGATATGCGCTGAGTGGTGACGCTAAAACAGAAAACGCTAAAAAAACCGGCATGCATGGCCCGCCGCGTGATAATGATGAATTTGTTAATACCTGGGCAGAGATAATCAAACATTATCCTGAAATAGATACTTATGAATTCTGGAACGAGCCGTGGATATTTGGGTGGACTTGGTGCGACACCCCGGGCAATTATCGCAAACTTCAGACACAATGGTGCAAAATGGCACTTAAGATAAATCCGAAACTGAATATTATCGCCGGCAACAGTTCCATGTTCACCGAAGATAATATTGAACCTGATAAATCAAGCTGGAAAAACCTGATTGTCGGCACCACCCATCATCCGTATGGTTGGGGAACCGGGCAGGCAAGCTGGCGCGAAGCAGACCAATTCCGCTCGCAGGATTACGGCATGCTGGTGACAAAGCGAATGGGATTGAAAAAATATTACCTTACCGAAGGCGGCACCGAATACCGCACCCCACCGCCGGCAGCATTGACCGATGCCACCGCGCAAATGAAGGACGTCGACACAAAACTGGCAGCATTGCCCGATACCCCGGAAAATGCCGCGGCACGCCAGCCCTTAACCGCTCAAAAAACTGCATTGGCAGCACAAATAAGCGCAATAAACGCGTTAACTCCGCTTGTTCAGAATAACCTGGAAAATGCCAATAAAATAGTTGCTTACAATGTACGCCAGGCATTATGCGGTGGTTATCAGGGAAACGCGCAATGGGGAATCGGTTATGGCGCAGACTGGACAAAACCGAATGTCGCATATGCCACTATGACAAGTATGCTGGAAGACCGTCCCATCGTGGCAGAGATATGGCCGGCTCATGAATTGATCACCGGCGCGATTTTTGCCAATCCATCGCAGGTAACCCCGGAAGTTAAAGCATTGCCGCGGGCTGACGAATTATCAGTTCGCTGGTCGGTGCCAATACCAGAAGATCGCGCTGGCGACATCACCAAAGTCGCAGTGTTATGGAGCCTTACCGGAAACAGCGTAAACAACCTTGACCAGACCGGCACTATTACCATTACCCGCGCTCCGGATTTACGTGCATTCGATATTTCCGGTCGTGAAATTCTGCCGAAAGGCGCGACCCTGACTGTACCATTAACCGCAAGTCCGGTTTATATCACTTCAGATAAATTAAGCGTAGTTGAATTACGCCAGCAGATCGCTGGTGCTGGTATTGATAAAATTACTCCGGTGAATATGTATGCGCAGTCACTGGCACAGCCAGCCAATTTGCCGCAGACATTGACTGTCCGCATTGAAAACCAGATGAATACGGACATTTCAGGCAGCCTGATTCTTAAAATTGGCGGTAAAGATGCCGGTACAACACCATTTGTCATAGATTCCGGCAAATTAGCTGATGTTGCAGTAGCCTGGCCGGGAGTTGAGTTGTCAGCGAATAACCAATACGGCATTACACTGACAGCAGAAACCGCAACCGTAGTTGCAACAAAAACTCCGCAATTGGCATCTGTGCAGGCACGAAAATTAACAATAGTTACAGCAACCCAGCTTATTCAGGCGGCAAGTTTTAATAAGCGAACTATAAAAATGGATGGGACACTGGATAGCTGGAAGGGAATTACTCCGGTAATTTTGGACAGCAGCGTTATTGCAAGGGGCTTTGATCTGACCCAATACCTGTTGAACCCGGGAATGGAAAAACCCACTGGAACAGCCGCAAACCAGCGCATTGTGGCACGGGTATATACCGCGTATGACGATAAGAATGTTTACCTTGCCACTGCGGTGAATGAAGACAGCTTTAAATGCAGCGCCGGGCAGCCGGTTATTAAAGGACGCGGTGAAACAAAAATAGAATTGCCATATAAAGAAGGTATGCCGGGTGGATTGAATTATGTTATTAATTGCGGCGATGTATTCCAATTCTCCTTTGGATTCTGCGACCACGTACCGGGATATGGCCGTCAAATGGATGACCCCTGGGCATGGAAAGGCATGTTTTACGATACCGATTATTGCTATGTCGCACATACATCGACAGAAGGCGACCAGTTAATACGCCTGTGGGGTGATAACACCGAACGCCGCAATGGCTACCAGACCGAAGATGTCCCGAATATGGGGCCGCTGAAAGATGGTAAAATAAAAATCACCCGCAACGAAGACGCGAAGTTAACTCTGTACGAAATCGCTATTCCGCGAACGGAATTGAAATTGTTTAATCCAACCGCCGGAAAATGCCGTTTCGCATTCCGTCTGTACAACAGCGAACACCTCGGTTCCTCCAACTGCCTTAGTTGGGCAGAAAGCGCTGGAGTATTCGATTACTGGCGCAATATGGGTTCAATGCCCCCCACCTGGATGCAGGCTCTGCCTTGCCAGACCGAGTTTGGAATAGAGAAGTAAAACCTTCATACTGTCTCAGATAGCGTCTTTATTATTGTATAGGGAATACCGGTAACGGCGTTCCCTATGCTTTTAAGTTTTAAGACCTTATATATTAACAACGTTGAGATATAACAAGTAATTTATAAATTAATATAATTGGCTGGTATTCACCGCAAAGGAACACAAAAAACACAAAGATTTTTTATAATCTTCTTTTGTGGTCTTTGAGTTCTTTTGTGGTGAATTATAATGGGTTGTGGGTAAAACCCACATTGGTTATATATATTGAAAAAAACCTTCTGCAACTACGTTGTAACCCCATTTACCATCAACACCGCCTGCAAATCTTTCACATCCAATTGCCGGGGTAATACATCTTTCTTCACACATAACGCGGCGGCGATGCCGGCGGCCTGGCCCATGTTGGCGCATATCGGCATAACGCGGAAGTTTGAGTGAGCCTTGTGGGTTCCGCTGATGTTGCGGCCAGCCAGCAGCAGTCCTTCTACCTGCAATGGCAGCAGGCAGCGATATGGTATGGAATAGCCATTTTGCTGACGGAAATGGCGCTGGGCACCATCTTTGTCCAGACCGGCGCCGTCGATGTTGTGAATATCAAAATTGAAATGCGCCTTGGTTACTGCCCAGTCATCAAAAAGTATTGCTTCATTGATGTCATCTTCGGTAAGGGTATATTCGCCATGAAAATGCCGGGTTTCACGAACACCGATTTGCGATGCGGATGATATGATGTAGCAATTTTCAAATCCAGGGGCATTTTTACGCAGGAACGCGACGATATATTCCATTTGCCGTCGGCAGGTAAGGTCAGCCTTCGTTAAATCCTCGGCACTGGTGCCATCAACGTTTATACAATTCGTCATGTTAATAGTTACCACGCCTGGCAATGTCGAGTGATACAGCAATACATGACCGGCGGGATGCGGTATTTCCCTACGGGCGATTTGCTGCAGGTTGCCAACCGGCACATCGGTAGAATCCTCAAAACCGCCGGGAAATGAAAATTGCGTGGTATCAACGCCGCCGACCTTAAACATCAGCGTCATCGGCTGCATTTTATTATCCTGCGGTCTGCCCTTGGTGAATGGCGCGCCGGTCTTTGCCGCGATATCGCCGTCACCGCTGGCGTCGATGATGATTTTGCCAATGAACGCCTATCTGCCGGTTTTGCTTTCTGTTATCACGCCAGCGGTGATTCCTGAATAAAGCCTGACATAACAAATATCCTCTGAATTTTTACAAAAAAAAGGACGGTAAAAAATACCGTCCCTTAAAAATGGTGCCCGGGGCGAGATTTGAACTCGCACTCCCTTAACGGGAACCAGGCCCTCAACCTGGCGCGTCTGCCAATTTCGCCACCCGGGCAAACGACTTATCTTGCTAAACCGTGGCGTATCTGTGCATCAATGATGCAAACGATAAATGCCAGGCTGATAAAGGTTACAGCGAGGATTGTGGTGATTTGGCCAAGTTTTGCTTCCAACCCAAACTTCTTGATGCTGGTTGATGCTTGACCACCGATGGTGCCCCAGCCCATGCCGGCTCCACCTTGTTCACTTTTTGTCGTCTGTATGGCGATGATTGTGATGAGTAATATGGATACTATCACCAATACAACTATTAAAATTGTCAGTAGGATGCTCATTTTTGCTCCTGAACGCATAATTTTATACGCGCGAGGGAAATAATAGCAAAATAATCCACACAATGCAAGAGGAGTATGCCCATCAATGGCAGGAATTTGATAATATTAGCAAGAAATGGCAAAAAAAGATGAAGGAAGTGGCGAATGTCGGCAGTTGATATGTGGAAATTTGAAAGAAAAGCAATATCTGATGGCTATACTTTGGTGGCAGGTGTGGATGAAGCAGGCCGGGGTCCGTTGGCTGGACCGGTTACTGTAGCGGCGGTAATCTTGCCATTTGAATGCAGATTATCCGGCCTGAACGATTCCAAACAAGTAACCGAAGCAGACCGGGAAAGGCTGATAGATGAAATAAAAGATACCGCCATCGCCTGGGATGTGCAGATAATCAGCGCGAGACAAATTGACGATGTAAATATATTGCGCGCCACCCATATCGGCATGCGGCAATCAATGGCTGGTCTTACCCCCAGCCCGCATATAGTGCTGATTGACGGCCTGGCAATACCCGAACCACCATTCCCGGCACGCAATATAATAAAAGGCGATTCACTGTCAGCCAGCATCGCCGCCGCATCGATCATCGCCAAGGTAACTCGTGACGCGATAATGGTGCAATTAGACGCGGAATATCCCGAATACGGTTTCGCCAAACATAAAGGATACCCCACCCCGGAACATCTGCTGGCACTGAAAAAATACGGCCCCTGCAAACACCACCGCTATTCATTCAAACCGGTACGCGATTGCCAGCAAGGGGAATTGTTTTAGATATTTTACATCAAGGTGTATTAAGCAACACTATCTGAAAACTGAACACTAAAAAACACTTGCTCAATTCATTGGGCTTAGGTATTATAAGTTCATGAAGGCTCTTAAACATCTTTTTGAGAATAATCAAAGTTGGGCAGCGAAGATTACGGAAATCGATTCTGCTTTCTTTGAACGGCTGGCGCATCAGCAGACGCCGGAATATTTGTGGATAGGCTGTTCGGACAGCCGTGTGCCGGCGAATGAAATTATCGGACTGCTGCCCGGCGAGTTGTTTGTTCATCGCAACGTGGCAAATTTGGTTATCCATACCGATATGAATTGCCTGTCGGTGATGCAATATGCTGTTGAAATTTTGCTGGTAAAACATATCATCGTCTGCGGCCATTACGGCTGCGGCGGCATTCAGGCAGCCATCGACACCAAACCGCATGGACTCATCGACAACTGGCTCGGTCATCTGCGCGACATTTATCGCAAATATGACGACGAGTTTAAAACCATTGAAACAAAAGAAGAAGCACTGGACAGATTGTGCGAACTAAACGTGATAGAGCAAGTAAAAAATGTCGCCCAATCCACCATAGTTCAGGATGCATGGAATAGAAAACAACAATTATGGGTGCATGGCTGGATATATAGCGTGAACGACGGCTTGCTGAAAGATTTAGACGTTACCCAATGCGGGGAAGAGGAATAAGGGATTAGTCAGTGATTAGAAAAATCTGAGTGAAAAATTTTTATATCAAATTGAATTTTAATGAAGCAACTCTAACATGATGGTACAGACACCTTCCTGGCTTCGCCACTCGGTGTCAGTCCCTGATTTATACCCAAAATTTCAATTTGAAACAATAACAAATTAGGTCTGCAAGAACCTGCGTAATTTTTAATTTTGCATTTTTAATTCTTAATTCTCAACTAACCCTTACATTCCATACAAACTCTTGAAATATTGTTCTACTATCAGTCTTTCGGCGTCGGATAATGCGCGGTTGTAGATGACTATTTCTGCTATATGGCCTCTTATAGGCGCGGAGTCGCCGCCGCTGCCGAGGGTCATGGTGGTGGGAGCTAAAAAGTTGGGGTCGCGCGGCGGTTGTGCATTGCCGTTGATATAGGCGGTATATTTATCGCCGGAGATCAAGGTAAGGGTTGTCGGGCCGTTATTCGGCATTTGCGATGGGTAATTTTCGTGGCGGTTTGGCATGAATAAACCTACGTAACCGTCGCCGTTACCGTTGTACCGCCAATGTTCGCTGCCGCCGCCATTATTTTGATGAATTATAGTGTAGCTGTCCGCGCTTACCGGGGAATACAACACTATAAAAGTCCCTTCGTTTTTCGTCCAACCCGGACTAAGGTCGGGGAGATATAATCTATTATTGTCAAAATAAACTGTCGGGTTGCCATTAATGCCATCTGCCTTGTAATACGGACATTCGCCAATATTCGGCTGGGTGGCGGTCAGCACATTGCGATAGCTGTCGGTCCATGATGTTATACGTCCGGTTTCGTCAATTCCGAGAGAACTGGCGTCCTGGGCATTCAACCATATCACCAGGCCGTCGGTAATTGGTAATTGCTGAGAATATGAAATGGCGGCGCTGACCAGTTTGCCATTTGCGGTTACCTGGCATGGGATACGGTCGTCTAAATCCATCGCAAACATGTCAGTTTTCCCAGCGGCATTTTTCTCTAAATACGCCATAAACTCAATATTAGGGGTGAAAAAAGGCTGGCTGACAATGCCCGGGGTAGGAATAATCGTTTGATTGGCACCATCAATCCCCATTGAATACAATTGCGGTCGCCCGCTTCGCGATGAAATAAATACTATCTTATCGCCGCGGCGGTTTATGGTCGGTTCGGTTCCTTCCAATGTGGTGAGTTGTTTTTCAGTATTTCCATCATCACTGATGGTAACGCTGTAAAGGTTCCACACGCCGTCGCGCTTCGACTGGTAAATTATTACGCTGCCATCAGCATTTGCCACCGGGTGCCGGTTTTCATAGTTATCGGAAACTATCTTTGTTCTGCCGCCGCCATCACTGCGCATGGTATAGATTTCATAAACAGTACCAATCTGGGTGACAAATGCAATGGTTCTGCCATCGGCGCTGAAAGCGGGATCGTATTTATCGCCTTCCGGCTTGGTCAGCCTTATTTGCTCCATGGTACTGAAGGTAAGCCGGTAAATGCCGGGATTTGAATATGACAGGTTCTTGAAGGTCTGAAAAAGAATCTTCTTGCCATCCGGACTGAATACCGGCTTATAACTTCCTTCCACGGTCAGCTTTTTCGGGGTATCCATTAAATTAGTGCTGTAAATCGCGCTGGTGCGAATATCCGGGTTATCACAATAAACAAATTGATCAGGCGCGAAAACCGGCGGATACATACGAACCGCGGGGATATTTTCTATCGGCAAACTGGGACTTGACCACTGTAATTGCACTGACCCGGCGCCGGCTGGCTGGGTTGTCTGGAAAACTATATAAACTAATTTATCCGCTTTTAGGTCGACCGTTCCGGTTCGTATAGGAGTGTCCTTTGCCGACCAGTCATCGAATACCCGTTTGTTATTAACTATTAAACGAACGCCACCGGTAGCGGTAGCGGTGAAGGTATAAGTTTCTGAAAATGCGGGCAGCAAATATCCGCGCCATAATATTGAAAAAGCACCGGGTTTGAAATCTGTTATCGGACCGGCATCTTCTTTCCACGCCATATTAATGGCAGTATCATACTTCACCACCCGGGTTCCCGACATATCCGGCTTGGAATAATAGGTGCCGCGCAACCCGATGCCCGGAGCCAGCATCCCGGCAAATGACAGCGAAACCATTATTGACCAGATTGTTATTATATGAAATATACGCATTTATTAGCCTCAACATCCAACGCGGTTTCCCACAGTATATAATTAATTT
>Ga0194053_10000657_pt1 | contig 25071 bp, 23 predicted proteins | sample SepL228m_MetaG_FD_161684 | JGI IMG/M metagenome (GOLD analysis project Ga0194053, IMG submission 161684) | Anoxic zone freshwater microbial communities from boreal shield lake in IISD Experimental Lakes Area, Ontario, Canada - Sep2016-L227-8m | ecosystem: Environmental > Aquatic > Freshwater >... | reverse complement strand
AGATAAGCTGGAAGTGTATACTTGTAGTCATTATCGCCATCGCGGTAATAGTGCCAAGTATTTATCCATTTCTTCACGACTATCAAAAAGAAAGAATTCTGGTCTTTATGGATCCTGAAAGAGATCCTATGAATCAGGGGTGGACGAGCAGGCAGACTCTTCTTTCTGTCGGAAGCGGGGGAGTAACAGGCAAGGGGCTTCTTCACGGCACCCAAAATCTATTAGGTTTTTTACCCAAGAGCGTATCTAATTCAGACCTGATTTTCTCTGTGATTGCAGAAGAGTCGGGATTTATGGGTTCACTATCAATGATTCTGATGTATATGGTGCTTATTTTTTCTATGATTCGAACGGCATTTATAGCCAAAGACAGCTTTGGATACTACTTTGCCGCCGGTTCTGCGGCTCTATTCTTTGAACATCTTTATATAAATATCGGGATGAATATCAGGCTGATGCCTATAACAGGAATTCCTCTCCCTCTAATAAGTTATGGCGGCTCTTTTATGCTTTCAGCTATGATTTGTCTAGGGATTCTTCAGTCAATCTATATGCGTAGCAAAAACAGCGAATTAGTTTGATCCTTTAATCTTAAAATAAAAAAGGCCGGCGAACCGGCCTTTGAAATCGAATCTATTTGAAGTATTTACTTCAGATTGATAACAGGATTGATCTTCTTCATCTGTTCGTCTATAAGAGTATTAACTTTCTTAAAGACTCCATCCTGCTGAAGTTTCTGCTTGATTTGAAGAGAGAGTTTATCATCAAGAGGTATATATCCACCTTGATCATAAGCTGTTACTTTTATTATGTGCCAGCCGAATTGTGTTTTCACAAGTTCAAAGCCTTTCATCCCATTTTTAGCTAATTTCCAGCTTGAGACCTCGAATTCAGGAACCATTTGACCTTTGGCAAACGAACCTAGCTTTCCACCATTCTTTGGACCTTCATTGTATTTATCTGCAAGCTGTTCAAAGTTTCCGCCATTCTGGAGTTCTTTATATATTTCTTCAGCCTGAACTTTTGCGGCAGCCCATGAAGCTTCAGTTTCATCTTTAGGTTTAATTAGGATGTGAGAAGCTGTAACTGTTTCAGGTTTCTTGAAGTATGTTTCTTTATTAGCATCGTAGAAAGCCTTAACATCTGCATCAGATACTGTAACAGTAGGCATAACTTTAGCTTCAACCCAGTTTTGAATGACTTGACCTTCTGCCATCTGTTTTTTTACATCTTCGAGTGTAAAACCCTGCTGTTTAACTATGTCTTCGAAGTTGAAATCCTTATCAGCTCCTGGAGGCATCTGTTTCTTCATGTTATCAATAAACTTATTGTAAACATCAGCTTCGAGTTCAGGAGTAACTTTAAATCCTGCATCAGCGGCCATGGCTTCAAGGATTTTTGCTTTAACCAATTCAGAAGTCATAGTCTTGGCAAGTTCTTGATATTGTTTATCATCAGGTTTCTGTCCCATCATCATCATCATCTTAACTTGCGGATTGAGTATTTTTACAAGCTCATCCTTTTTTATTTGAGTGCTACCTATAGTAGCCACAACATCTGGAATAAAATTCCATATTTTTGGATCCAGTTCAGGCATTTTAGGCATTTCAACCTGGCCTGCTGAAGCTGTGAGAGCCTGAGCATTAGGGTCTGGGGCTTTTCCTGTGTCAGCGCCTGCAAAAGCAGAAACGGCAAAAACAAAACAGGATAAAGAAGCCAGCATTGTGAATTTATTGTTCATTGTTTGTGTTCCTTTATTTTGTTTAATTATTGGGCTTTAATTATAGCATTTTGATTACAATAAATGAAAAAAGGATTAATTATTAAGGGATTTAAACCTGACAAAGAAGAACCTTTTGATGTTAGTGAAAACCATGATTTGTAGATATTATCCTGTACATTTAATTCATTTTTCATAGAGGACAGCATAGCGTTAGATTTTTCAACATTTCCTGTGACATTAAGCATTATTGATTTTGCTAACATATCTCTGTAGTTATTGGGTTCAAATGATGCAATCTTTTTTAACAGATTTTTATTCTCAAATGAAGAACCAGCCATAATTCTGAAAATCAGAACTTCTGTATTTGTACTCAGATAGTTAGCGCTTATATCAAATTTATTCCAATCTTCAGACATGGATTTGCGGTAAGCTGCCACTAATGAGTCAGCTGGGTTTGCCACTTCCAGAATAGCAAGCAAGGTATCTAAATTCTCATCCCCCATAACCCATGCAATGTCAATATCAGCCTTGAGATTCTCTAGAGCAAGAGCATCTTCCTGGGAGATAATTCTAGGAAGGAATGAATGGGAGCCATCCTGAGAAATATTTGAAAATCTTGAGTTGGAATTATATTGGGCGACAGCATTGTTAATGGCAGTCTTTATATCCTTAAGTACGGTTAGCTCCCTGACTGCGTCTCTTAAATCTGAGGTTTGACCATTTTTCACAGAAAAATCATCAATGATTTTTATTGCGGTGTCAATTTCACCCTTATCTAACTCCGTTTGAACTCTTTGCATTACCAGATTGTTCTGGACATTTATCTGAATAGATTGGAGCGCCACATCATCAGGGTCAAGCTCTCTTAGTCGGTCTATTCTATTAGATGCCATTTCATAGTTTCCCTGCCTTAAGGCTGAAAAAAGCTCACTGACAAGCAGAGCCTTCAGATGAGGAGGCTGAGGTGCATTGTTAGCTTTAGAACAAGATAAAATTAGACAAAGACCAGCAATAAAAAAGGCAAAGGTTAACTTGTAAAGGGATCTTTTATTAAAAATAGAATTCACAAAGTTGACTCTTCGTTTTAGAATCATTACCACTTAAGGACAGAAGAGCCCCAAGTCATTCCGCCGCCGAATGCGGTAAGAAGGAGCTTGTCTCCTTTTTTTACCTTGCCACTTCTTATAGCTTCATCTAGAGCCAATCCTATCGATGCCGCGGAGGTATTTCCGTATTTATAGAGATTTGAAATGACTTTTTCATCTGGAATCCCTAGTCTTGAACCCACGGCGCTTATGATTCTCATATTTGCCTGATGAGGTATGAGCCAATCAATATCTTCGCATTTAAGTCTTGCAAGGTCTAACGCATCTCTGCTGGAGCTAACCATTGCATTTACCGCTAGCTTGAAGACTTTATTGCCTTCCATCTTAATGAACTGTAATTTTTTATCAATGTTTTCGGCTGTGAGAGGCGTTTGTGTTCCGCCTCCTGGAATAGATAAAATTTCATGTTCTGAACCGTCGGCTCTGATGATACTTGATAGAAGCGAATCTCCCGCTTCTTTAGTTTTTTCAAATACAAAAGCCGCGGCGCCGTCTCCGAAGAGAACACAGGAGTTTCTATCTGTCCAGTCCGTTACAGAACTCAGTCTTTCGCATCCAATTAGAAGGGCTTTTTTATAGTTGCGGGAGTATTTCATCATTGAAGTGACTATTTCAAGACCATATACAGTTCCTGAACAAGCGGCCTGAAAATCAAAACAAGCAGCAGAATGAGAATTAATTTTTCTTTGGACATGGCATGCGGTGCTTGGCAGCTTGGTGTCAGCAGTAACGGTGGCAAAGACGATCAAATCAATTTCCTCAGGTGAGAATCCAGCCATCTCAATGGCTTTTTTAGCCGCACAGACACCCATATCAGAAGTAGTTTCGTCATCTTTGGCGATCCTTCTTTCTTTTATTCCTGTTCGAGTGCTAATCCACTCATCGCTGGTTTCTACTATTTTCTCCAGATCGAGATTAGTTAAAATCCTTTCAGGAGTGTAAGAACCTATCCCCGATATTTTTATACCCATCTTGTATACCGCGTCACAGTTAGTTGTTTATCTTAAGTAAGGCGTTAGATTCTTTGAGTTTATTAAGAATTTGTTCGTTCATTTTCTTGCTTACAAGATCAGCAGCTACGCGTATGGCATTCCTTACTGCCTTTGGAGAAGATGAACCATGCCCTTTGATGCAAATTCCATTGATTCCAAGTAAAGGAGCTCCGCCGTACTCTTCGCCATTTCCCATTTCTTTTAGTTCTTCGAATACCTTTTGCGCTAAAATAGCTGTGGTGATTCTGAAAGGATTTTTGGTAAACGCTTTTTTAAGCCAATGTATTGCCGCTTTGGAAATTCCTTCGCAAGCTTTTAAAACAGCATTGCCTACGAACCCATCGCAAACGACAACATCCACTACATCATTAAAGATATCAGAACCCTCTACATTTCCTGCAAAGTTAAGAGGCATTCCAGAAATAAGACGAAAGGCTTCTTTGGTTACATCATTGCCTTTAATGGCTTCATCGCCAACGCTTAATATTCCTACTTTAGGATCGCTTATGCCTAGCACCAATTTTGAATATATTGTTCCCATTATTGCAAATTGAGCCAGATGTTCAGCTTTGCACTCAACATTAGCTCCTGCGTCAAGCAAAACGACCTTGCGATCCTTAGAGGGCATTATTACTGCTATTGCGGGCCTTTCAACTCCGGGAAGAGTTCTCATTTTAACTATTGTTGCTGCAACTGCCGCTCCGGTATGTCCTACAGTAACAAGCGCATCGGCTTCACCTCTGCCGACAATTCCAGCTGCTACTGTAATTGACGAGTCTTTTTTGGCCCTTAATGCTACAGTAGAAGATTCGTCCATTTTAACGACTTGTTCAGCATGAACGAATTCTACTCTCGGATTATTATTGAGACCAAATCTCTCAACTATCGGCTGCATCAAAGGCAAGTTGCCTACAAGAATAACATTAAAGCCATCATAGCTGCTCAAGGCCTCAGCTGTTCCTTCTAGAACAGATAAAGGAGCGAAATCGCCTCCCATTGCATCAATGGCTATTTTCACTAACTTATTCCTCGATGGTAATTACTTGCTTTCCATTATAGTTTCCACATGCCGAACATGCTTTGTGTGGAAGAACAGGGGCTTTGCATGCTACGCAAACTCCGACTTCAATTCCTTTGTAACGGTTAGCGCCCTTGCGAAATCTGTTTTTCATCTTAGAAGTTTTTCTTTTAGGTACACCCATTTTTTTCTCTCCTGAAACAAGTTTTTTAAACTTTCAATTTGTTTAGCTCACTCCAAACTGAATCTGTTTTTTCAGCATTACTGCATGAGCACTTTTTAATATTAAGATTTTCACCACATTTAAAACAGATGCCCTTGCATGATTCTGAACACAAGAGCCTATGCGGCAAAAGAATTAAAATATCTTCGCGAATATCTTCTGTCAAGTCAAGTTCAGAGCCATGATAGTCTTCGTACAAGTGACAAATCTCCGAAGTAATGATTTCTAAATCAAAATTTGACAAACATTTGTCGCAAGCAAGCTCAAAATTTGCCTCTGCCTGCCCGGTTGCCAAATATGCATTATTTATTAGAGAAATCTTTATTTTATATTTTAATTTACCAGCAGAGATAACACCGTTGCCTTTTTCGACATTAAATATTGATGAAGGTTCCTCTCCTTCAATAATAAGACCATCTACAGAAATTCTCGATGTAAATACTTTAATCATAAAGCGTTTTTAATGTTTTTTACCAATCAAAGCATTGCTAACTACTAATGGCACGAAAGCGGAAATGTTTCCGCCTAATCGAGCTATTTCCTTAATAATACGAGAACTTACAAATGAATATTCAGGGCTGGGCATCATAAATATAGTCTCACAAGCCTTATCTATTTGTCTATTCATAAGAGCCATCTGGAGTTCAAACTCAAAATCTGTAATAGCTCTCAGTCCTCTTACAACAACATCAATTTTAAGCCTAATTACAGCATCTACAAGAAGGCCTTCGAGGTTTATTATCTCAATATTTTTAACATTTATTTCTTTGCAGGAAAGAGCAATAAAATTTTTGCGTTCCTCTACTGAGAACAGTGAACATTTGCTTTCGTTAATGGAAACGGCGATAATTAGTTTATCAAAAAGCTTTGATGCTCTTTCTATTACATCAAGGTGACCATTTGTAATCGGGTCAAAACTTCCAGGAAATAAAGCAGTTTTCATTTATTTCATTCCATCTAATTTTGCAACTTTCAAAAATACAAAAATCGACTGACCTATTTTGCGGCTGCTATTTATTGTCCATAAATCTATGGTTTCAAATTTTGGCTTTCTGCTTTGTTCAGAAGGCGTTTCGAATACAAATAATGCACCTGTTGCCCACTTGGCAAAAGCCTTATCGGCCAATAATTTTTCAACAGCCTCAGCGGAATCATTGTAGGGCGGATCCGCGAAAATTAAATCAATTTTTCCTTCTAGCTCAGGAAGATTTTCATGCGCTTTGAGCGCATCTGACCTAGATATCTTAAGCGTAGCTGAAACGCCGGATTTGACAACCTTGTCTATATTAGTTTTTAGAATTTCGCAGTGTATTTTAGAATTTTCAAAAAAATAAACAGATGCTGCTCCTCTGCTTGCTGCTTCAAGTCCAAGCGAGCCTGCTCCCGAAAATAGATCAATTACAGTCAATCCATTAAAGATTCGAAGGGAGTCAAAAATTGATTTTCTTGCCATAACAGCTGTAGGTCTGAGGTCTAAGCCTTTGGGAACTTCTAGCCGAATTCCTTTTGCAATTCCTGATATTATATTCATAATTTAGTTTGAACTTCTATTGTTTATTTTTTTATAAAACAAGCACAGAAATGCTCTTGAGTATCTTTTAGCTCTTCGAGATTTGGCTCTTCTTTAAAGCATCGGTCAATAGCGATGGGGCACCTAGTATTAAAGTTGCATCCAAGCGGCAGGTCAATCGGAGATGGAATATTTTGTTTCATTATATTTTGCATTTTTCTGTTTACATCCGGTACAGGAATAGCTTCAATTAGAGCTTTAGTATAAGGGTGCGACGGATTTTTGACTATTTTTTCAGCAGAACCAGACTCAACAATTTTACCCAAATACATAACCATTATTCTATCACAAATACTCTCAACTACAGCTAAATCGTGAGATATAAAAAGAAATGATACGCCCGTTTCTCTCTGGATTTTTGAGAATAAATTTATTATTTGAGCTTGGATGCTTACATCTAAGGATGATACTGGTTCATCCGCGACGATAATTTTCGGGTTTACCGCCAAAGCTCTGGCTATTCCAATTCGCTGTCTTTGCCCACCGCTAAATTGGCTTGGATATCTAAATAAGTGTTCTTCTTTTAATCCGACAATGTTTATTAACCGTAAAATTTCGGCATGTCGTGCAGGAGGGTCAGGGATTGAAAATAACCTAAGAACTTCATCCAGTACATCATAGATCCTTTTTTGCGGGTTTAGCGAGTTATATGGATCCTGAAAAATCATCTGATAAACGCCTTTAAAATTGAGTAAATCAGTTGACTTGGAAGTCCAGATATTTTTTCCATAAATCAATATTTCTCCTGAAGTAGGTTTTTCGAGTTTTACAATTAGCTTGCCTAGAGTCGATTTACCGCAACCGCTTTCGCCTACAAGGCCAAGAGTTTCTTTTTCTTTTATGTGAAAGGAGACGCAATCCACAGCTTTGAGAAGTTTTGAGCGTGAGAAAGCGGATCGCTTAATTGAGTAACTTTTGCTAATATTTTTAAGTTCAATAAGATTCATGATTTGTAAAAGCTATTTGCCTGCTGAAACATAGTAAACTTTTTTGAACTTGCCTTTCTTAAGGAGTCCATTCAACCTGGTTTCGACAGTTTTACTATAGAAGTTTTTAAGTTCGCTTAACCAGGCGCTATTCTTAGCCTGAATGGTCAGAACCCCATCCTTGAGTGAAAGAGGTTTTGAGTTTGCGCTTACTTCTGAACCTACAATATCGAGCCAGGATTTCTGGAGCTTTACAAGCAGCTCAATTTCCTCATAATTCTCATTTGATACAATTTTTTTAAGAACATCTTTTACTGCCACTACTTTCGGGAAATAAGCCTTCAGTTCTTCTTTACCGATGTTCTCTCCGTACCAGTCCTTAAGAATTGAACCTATTTCGTCTATTCGTTTTCGCTTCATTCTATTAAATGAAGCGTAGTATTCATCATTGTTTTTATAATCATTCATTAGCTACTTATATCCGAAAAAATACAGAGGTAGCTGGAAGAATTCCAGTAAGAACATAAATGGAGCTATTGCGCCTTTCCATGTATCCTGGAGTCCACTCCAAAAAAAACCGAATGGAGCGCCGAGAGTAACCTCCAGAAGACCAAGCGGTAGGCGCAGAATATTCAGAAGTTCAAGGCCTTGATTAATCCAGCACGGCCCAGTTCTTATCAATCCATTTGCGGTGTACTTAGCTGCCTGGATAGCGTACGGCATAGCTATTGACGCTAGAATACTCATGCTTACAGGTTCAAATGCTTTTGCTTTCGGGATAGGGAAAGCAAATACCAGCATACTTGTGAAAAGGAAAACAAAAATGGGTTTTCTGAGGCATGCGTTCATGATCTACGGTCGCCGTACAGTTTTTTAAAGTTAATTGAAGTTAAAATGTTCAACTATTTCCCTTTCTTCTGTAGAAAATATTCAACAGAATCAACAAGGGCTTCCCATGAAGCTTCAATAATATTTTCACTTACTCCCACTGTTGCCCATGAAGTATTTCCATCAGTTGATTCAATTAGCACTCTTGTTTTTGCAGATGTGCCGTCTTCTCCATCAAGGATTCTGACTTTGAAGTCATTTAAACGGATGCTTGCAATTTCAGGGTAGAATCTCTCAAGCGCTTTTCTAAGGGCTTTGTCGAGCGCGTTAACAGGACCTTCTCCTTCTGCAGCCATTAATTCAAGTTCATTATTGACATTTACCTTGACTGTAGCTTCTGTCAGGCAAGGTTCACTGTGACCTCTTTTTTCGACTATTACCCTATATCCTTCAAGATAGAAATTAGGCTTATGTTTTTTTGTGGCTTTGCTCATCAACAAACTAAATGATGCATTGGCAGCCTCGTATTCATAGCCTTCATTTTCCATTCTTTTGAGTTCAATCAGTACTTCACTTACTTCGTCGGAGGTCAACTTTTCGAGTTTATGTTCAGCTATTTTTGTCATGATATTGCTTTTTCCGGCCAGATCTGAAACAAGTATTCTTCTCTTGTTGCCTACTTTAGCCGGATCAATATGTTCAAATGTAATTGGATTTTTGTCAACGGCATTTACATGCATTCCGCCTTTGTGAGCGAATGAGCTTTTGCCGACATAAGGGAGGCGATTATTTGTTCTGACATTAGCTATTTCATCGACAAACATACTTAGCTCTTTAAGCTTGGATATATTTCCGCCATGAATTGTTTTTTTGTTCATTTTTAATTCAAGGGCAGGGATAATAGAGCACAAATTAGCGTTGCCGCATCTTTCTCCATAGCCGTTGATTGTGCCCTGAATGTGTCTTATTCCACATTCGACAGCCATAAGAGAATTGGCGACTGCTAGCTCAGAGTCATTATGGCAATGTATTCCGACGATGACTTCAGGCGGAAGGTTTTTAACCACATCTTTGCAAATATCAGCTATTTGAGAAACTAATGTTCCTCCGTTTGTGTCACAAAGAGCGACAGTCGTTGCTCCATTCTTAACGGCTGTTCTAAGGACTTCTTTTGCGAAATCAGGGTTATCCTTATACCCGTCAAAAAAATGTTCAGCATCGAAAATTACTTCACGGCCTTTTGAATCCAGGTACCCGCACGAATCAGCAATTATCTGGAGGTTTTGTTCAGGGGTTATTTTTAATACGGCGTTGACATGAAGCAGCCATGACTTCCCAAAAATAGTTACTACCGGCGCTTCTGATTCGAGCAACTTCAGAATGTTGTCGTCAGATTCTACGGGGTTAGAAAATCTTCTAGTACTCCCGAAAGCGGCTATTTTGGCGTGTTTAAACTTCATTTTTTTTGCGGCATCGAAGAAAGCGATATCTCTTGGATTGGAACCAGGCCAGCCTCCTTCTACATAGGAAACGCCGAAATTATCCAGAGCTTCGGCTATTCTCACTTTATCATTTTTTGAAAAGGATATTCCTTCAGCCTGAGAGCCGTCTCTGAGCGTGGTATCATATATTCTGACTTGGATTAGGTCTGACATAATTCAAATTCCTCTGTGTTCTTGATAATGTTATATCTTTTTAACTCTCCGCCATAATGACTCGAGTTCGTCTAAAGAGTAATCGTTAAAAGTTTTATTTCTATCTTTAATTATCTTTTCAATTGCCTGAAATCTCGATGTGAATTTATCAGTACTTGTATGGAGAATATTCTCTGCAGAATTGAAGTTTTTGAATCTGCATAAGTTTACGATTGAAAATAATAAATCCCCTAATTCTTCTTCAATATTGGCAGAATCCCCAATTTCTATAGCCGAACGCAACTCCTTGAATTCTTCTTCTATTTTATCTAATACACCATCATGATATTTCCAGTCAAATCCAACTTCAGAAGCTTTCTTTTGAACCATCTCTGCTCTAACTAATGCAGGCATGTTCTTAGGAATTTTGCCCATGATAGATGTGATTTGTTTGGATTTATTTTTTGCTCTCTCCTCAGCTTTTATCTCCTGCCACAATTTTATAACTTCATCAGAATCATTTAGCTTTGGGCTGTTGCCAAATATATGGGGATGCCTGCGTTCCATTTTATCAGAAATTTCATTGACGACATCCTCGAAGGTGAATCTCCCTTTCTCTTCAGCCAACAGGGAATGAAACACTATATGCATCAGCACATCGCCAAGTTCTTCTTTGATATTCTGAATATCGTCCAGATCTATAGCATCAAGCAGTTCAGCAGTCTCTTCTACAAGCATGGGCTTCAGCGATTCGTGGGTCTGCTTTCTGTCCCAAGGGCAGCCTTCAGGCGACCTAAGATGCCTTACTATATCAACAAGCCTTCCGATATTCTCTTTAGAATCAGACATGATTTTTGATTATGAAAATTTAAATTAAAAGCAAAATTATGTTTAATTATACTCAACACGCATCTCAAAAGCTTTCAAAAGAGTATAGATTTTATTTTTATTTTAAACTCTCTAGCTATATTAGTCAGAGTTTAACCAACCCAGCCTTCAAATACTAATTGGAGCTAATTTATGTATAGAATATGTAAGACCTTATGGATTGAAACAGGTCATTTTCTTACAAGCGATAAAAATAGCGGTAACTGCAAAGTCCCCCACGGGCATAGCAGAAAAGTCGAGATAGTTCTTGCCGCCAAAAAACTCGATGATTGCAACATGGTCTGTGACTTCCAGGTTATAAAGGCGGGGTTTGGGGAATTTATAGATTCTTTTGACCATGCCATGCTGATAAACAAGAATTCCAAACACTTTGCCTATTTCAGAGATAATTTTGACAGGGTAATCCCTTTTGACAAAGACCCTACTTCTGAAGCCATAACAGAGTATTTTTTTAATCACATTGATAAAGAACTGAAGGCAAACAAGATTTATACCAACAAAGAGGGGTTAGTTTACCAGATTAGCGATTTCGTTTATCTGGAAAGAGTAAAAATCTGGGAAACATCGACCTGCTGGGCAGAATACTCAGTTGACTGATCATAAAATGGCTCAAACTTCAGGTAAAGGTTTCAAAAAAAGCACACTCTTTGGCGTTGCTGTTCTTCTGCTGGCTTCGTTCTTGTGGGGAACCACATTCGTTTCGGGCAAGGTGCTTGTGAAAGAACTTTCTGTCAGCAATATTCTTTTTTACAGAGTCATTATTTCCTGTCTGGCAACTTTAATAATCTTTCCTAAGATACTTCGAACAGAACTGTTAAATGCCTTTAAGAGCAAAGAAATAGCAATGTTTTCGATTGTCGGGGCTTTGGCGACAATCATCCAAACTGAAGCGTTGAGATTCTCTTCTGCCTCGAATGTGGCTTTTTTGTCTGCGATGTTTGTTGTGTTTGTACCTATTATTGACTTTGCAGTTTATGGAAAAAGGCTTAAATATATTTTTTATTTTGCCGTATTCCTTTCTATAGCGGGCATATATCTAATTTCATACGGATTTAGCGTTCCGACAGGTTTCAGCCTTGGAAATCTTTTTGCATTATTGAGCGCCATAGGCTATGCGTACTACTTTCTTCTTTTGGAGAAAATCCCGAATAGCTTCTCAAGCCCGACGATCATTTTTCACTTCTTTTTTACAATGGGCGCGATGTGCTTTGTTTTATGTTTTTTTACAGGCGGGTTCGGAAATGTTCAGACTTTATCAAGTCCGGTAGTTTTTCTGAACATCATAAGCCTGGCTGTTATCGGAGGAATAATCCCATATATGCTGATGGTTATCGGGCAGAAAATTATTGCGCCGCACTTTGCTACTTTGGTCTATAATTTTGAACCGGTTTTTGCTACAATACTGGCATGCATAGTTTTGGATGAATCATTTCATTTCTCTGCGATTCTTGGATGTGTCGCCATCTTTGCATCTCTAACAATCGGAGCAAAAAACAGATAGGCCTTTTTGGGATAATATCTACTTTATATTCTTCAGAACCAGGCAGACAAAATCAAAGAATTTTTCCACGGACTTTATCTCTACTCTCTCATTAATTGAGTGTGCGTCCTTGATTGTAGGTCCGAAGGAAATCATATCCATCTGAGGATAAACAGCTCCGATCAGCCCGCATTCTAATCCGGCATGAATTGCGGTAACGAGCGCATCGTAATTAAAAAGTTCTTTATGCGTATCTTTAACTACCTGGAGTAGTGGTGAACTGACATTTGGTTTCCATCCGGTATATGCTCCGTCAATGATGATTTTTTCGGCCCCAGCGAGTTTGAATACTGATTCGATCATTGTGGATGTCAGGTTTCTTGCTGTGTCTATGGAGCTTCTCTGGAGACATTTTATCAGAATTTCAGACTCTGTTGTCTTTATGATTCCCATATTGGAAGAGGTTTCGACTATTGGAAGATTATCATCCATTCTTATCACGCCGTCAATGCATCCATGAACAGCGTTGATCAGGTTTAAACTAACCTTCTGGTCTAAAGCAAACGAAGGTAATTTTTCTTGTTCTAAAGTCAGCGTCATATTGGGAGCGGCAAATTTGTATTCTTTCTTAATTGCAAGACTCAAATCGTTTACTTTGTCCTTGAAAGCTTTGTCGTCTTTCGAACTAACTATCAAAATAGCAGAGGCTTTTGAAGGGATTACATTGCGCAATGTCCCGCCAGTAATTTCGCATAAACTCAAATCTGCAACTGCTTTGGCTTCGTAAAGCACTCTGGCTAACATCTTAATCGCATTCCCTCTTCCTTCATGGATATTACAGCCGGAATGTCCGCCTTTAAGCCCTAGTATGGTTAATTTGTAGGCGTTGAATCCGTTCGGAACAGGAACATTTTTGTAATTAAAAATGGCGGTGGTATCAATGCCCCCTGCGCATCCAATAAAAATCTGCCCTTCCTCTTCTGAGTCGAGATTTAAGAGATACTTGCCTTTTAGAAAGCCAGGTTGGAGATTTTTTACTCCCGTCATTCCTGCTTCTTCGTCTATTGTAAAGAAACCCTCTATCGGGCCGTGTTCAATATCTTTAGCTTCAAGAAGAGCCATGATTGCAGCAACACCAATTCCGTTGTCCGCGCCAAGTGTAGTGCCATCTGCTTTTACGAATTCCCCGTCAACGAAGGCTTTAATAGTATCCTTGGCGAAGTCAAAATCCTTACCGTCAGCTTTTTGAGGAACCATGTCTATGTGAGACTGGAGAGTAACCATATCTTTGCGAGTTAACTCAACCTTAGACGCGCTCTTTCTGATTACTACATTTCCAACCGCGTCTCTCTCTGTTTCGAGGCCTAGTTCTTTCCCAAAATTGAATATAAAGTCAGCGAGTTTCTGCTCATGCTTTGATGGATGAGGAAATCCCAGTATCCTGTCAAAATTTTTCCAAAGCAGAACAGGTTTTATATTTTCAGCGCCTTTAAGGTTATTCATAATTAACTTCCGTTAGTTTTAACTTTTATATAGGTGTAAATGTCTATTTTATGGAATTGGCGACAAAAAAAAAGGCTCTGGTGCACCAAAGCCTTTTAAATAGTGATTTATAAGAAATTTACTTCTTCGGCATTTCTATTCTTATATGAAGTTCGCGAAGCTGTTTTTCTGTAACTTCTGACGGAGCGTTCATCATAAGATCCTGTGCCTGCTGATTAAACGGGAATGCTATAACTTCTCTGATATTAGGTTCATCGGCAAGAAGCATAACCATTCTGTCAATTCCAGGGGCAATACCTCCGTGAGGCGGAGCGCCGAATTTAAAGGCGTTAATCATCCCGCCAAACTTATTGTTCACGACATCTTTTGAATATCCGGCAAGCTCAAAAGCCTTGTACATAACATCAGGTTTGTGATTTCTTATAGCTCCACTGGATAACTCTATGCCGTTGCAAACTATATCATATTGGTAAGCAAGTATATCTAATGGGTTTTTGTTCATGAGAGCATCCATCCCGCCTTGAGGCATAGAGAATGGGTTATGGCTGAATGTCACGCTGTTTGTCTCAGGATCGAGTTCAAACATCGGGAAGTCAACAATCCAGCAGAACTTGAAGCAGTCTTTTTCTATCAGACCTAATCTGTTGGCGAGTTCTGTTCTTACTTTCCCGGCTATTTCAGCTGTTTTCTGTGCTTTGTCGGCAACAAAGAATATTACATCTCCATCGGTTATCCGGGCAGAATTTCTGATGTTTGATATTTCAGCTTCCGATAAAAATTTGGCAATCGGGCTTTTTACCTGTCCAGCTTCAAATACTATGTATCCGAGCCCTTTTGAACCCACTTCCTGTGCAAATTTAACCATATCATCAAAGAACTTTCTTGGTTGTCCTGCAATTCCGGGAACCTTTATGGCTCTTACGACTCCGCCTTTTTTGATTACATCAGCAAAAGCGTTAAATCCGCTGTTGACAAATATTTCCGAAACCTCTTCTATGATAAGCGGATTTCTCAGATCGGGCTTATCACAACCGTACTTGAGCATTGCATCTTTATAGGTTATTCTCGGAAAAGGAGCGCTAGTGACTTTTTTAGTTGAGAATTTTGGGAATATGTGGGTCATCAACTCTTCCATTGCCCCAAAGACATCGTCCTGCGTTACAAAACTCATTTCCACATCAAGCTGGTAGAACTCGCCTGGAGACCTGTCGGCTCTGGCGTCTTCGTCTCTGAAGCAGGGAGCAACCTGGAAATATCTGTCAAAACCTGCCACCATAAGAAGCTGTTTGAACTGCTGAGGAGCTTGCGGTAGCGCGTAGAATCTTCCCGGATGAAGTCTGCTTGGGACAAGGTAATCTCTTGCGCCTTCAGGTGAACTGCTTGTGAGAATAGGTGTCTGGAATTCAAAAAATCCAAGCTGTCTCATTTTGTTTCTGATTTCAGCAATGACATTGCCTCTTAAGAAGATGTTGTTACGCAGTTTTTCTCTTCTCAGGTCAAGAAAACGGTATTTAAGTCTTAAATGTTCAGGAGCGCAATCGTCTTTAGCTATCTGGAAAGGAATGACTTCAGCTTCGCCAAGGATTTCCATTGTTTCGGCAAAAAGTTCGATCATGCCAGTGCTGAGTTTTGAATTTACTGTTTCTTTACTTCTGGCAATAACTGAGCCTGAAAAATTCACTACAGTTTCAAGTCTCCAGTTTTCCAGGCTCTGATAAAAGGCCATTTTAGGTTCAATTACTACCTGTATCAGACCGCTGTAATCTCTGAGGTCTATGAAGATGATTCCGCCGTGATCTCTTACGCTGTGAATCCATCCGGCGACTTTGATTTTCTTGCTAATATCTGATTCCCCAACTCTGCCGCAAAGGTGAGTTCTGTATTTTTGTGATGTTTCAGTCAAGTTGATTTCTCCTATTATATTGAATTTAGTAATATCAATGAGCGCTTAATTTATTGTCATTTTTAGATAACTCAAATTAAGGTTTAAGGATATGCGGTTTTTGACCTCATCCATACAATAAAAATCGGCAATACCTTTATCCTCAAAACAATTTTCTTCTTATTATTATTAGAAAAAAGTTAACAGTAAGCTAATTTAAGGACTTTATTTTATTCTTGAATATACTGAAAATTTAAACTTATATACAAATTAGGAAGGTGTTTGGGTCTTATGCAAATCTCCAATTTAATCTCAGAATCCGTAAAAATCGAAAAACAAACTATCGAACCATGTCTTCAGGAAGTGTCTTACACAGTTCCTTCTGACAAAGTTCAGCAGTGCTTTGATGTAATGGCCGCTGATTTTGCAAAACATGTCAAAATGCAGGGTTTTAGAGAAGGTAAAGCTCCAATAGCAATTGTTAAGAAAACTCACAAGAAAGGCATAGAGGAAGAGATGCTTAAAGAATTGGTATCAACCTCTATAAGAAAATCCATGACAGATTCTAAGGAAGATGTGCTTACATACACATTTGTCAAGGATAAAACTCCGGCTCTGAATGTAGGCAGCGATTTTTCATTCGCTGTAAGGTTTAATGTCGCTCCTGAAATACAACTTCCTGAATACAAGGGGATAAAAGTCCAAGTCGAGCATGACCTTATTTCAGACGAAACTGTTCAGAAGAGATTAGAATATTATAAAGATGTTTATGGAAAACTTGAGAAAGTTGAAGATGTCGCTAAAGAAGGCGATACAATGAAAGTTTCCTATACTTCAGACGCAGTTATTAGCGCTGATGCTAAAGAGAGCCTAAAAAGGCTTGCCAATTCAGAATTGAACTATTTCTGGATTAACCAGAATAATCATATCCCAGGAATTGACAAAGCTTTGACTGGAACCAAAAAAGATGATTCAATATCCTGCAAAATAGACTTTCCAGCCGACTACGAAGAAACTGAAATTGCCGGCAAATCAGTTAACTACCAGATAAAAGTTTTGGAAGTCCAGAGAAAAGCTCCTATTACATCTGATGAAGAGCTCGCTACAAAGTTTGCCTTAAAGTCTATAGATGAAGTTAAGGAAAGAATCAAGAAGCAAATGGAAAAGGAAAGCGAAGGCGCAATCAGCTATCAGAAGAAAATGAAAGTACTCGAAGTTATTACGCAGAACCTCGACTTCCCTCTGCCTCCTGACATGCTTAATGATATGATTAATAATGAGTTGAATTATATTGTAAATAATAAGATCAATCAGTCTGCCAATAAAGAAGAGACAACTAAAGAGCTTCAGGAAAAGAAAGAAGAACTTATGCAGGAAGCTAAAGTCGGAGCTGTAAAGAGAATTAAGAATTTTCTTCTTCTAAGAAAAATCGGCAAACTTGAAGATATTAAAGTAAGCGAAGAGGAAGTCGAAAAGCACATCGATTCAATGAGTCACTACTATGGTTATAAACCTGAAGAACTCAGGAAGAAACTTGTTGATTCAGGTAATATCGAGCAGGTTTTTGACGAAGTGCTTATCAGCAAAGTAACAGATTTTATTGCCGACAATGCCGTTGTAGAGCTTGTACCTAAAAAAGCTTAAATCTTAGTTAAAAGAAAACTCTTTCAAGGAGAATTATTATGTCAGTACTTGTACCAATGGTGGTTGAACAGACCGGTCATGGTGAAAGAGGTTATGATATATATTCCAGGCTTCTTAAGGACAGAATTATCCTTTTGGGCACACCTATTGATGACCAGATAGCAAATCTAATTGTTGCTCAGCTTTTGTATCTTCAATCTGAAGACCCTAAAAAGGATATAGACATGTATATAAATAGCCCTGGCGGTTCAGTTACTGCCGGAATGGCAATTTATGATACAATGCAGATTTTGAGCTGCGATATAAAAACTTATTGCGTAGGTCAGGCTGCAAGCATGGGGGCAGTTCTTCTTTGTGCTGGAGCAAAAGACAAGAGATTTGCTCTTCCAAACTCAAGAATTATGATTCACCAGCCATGGGGCGGAGCAGAAGGAACAGCTGCTGATATTAGTATTCATGCCAAAGAAATTTTGAGAACAAGGGCAACTTTAAATTCTATTATTGCCTATCACACAGGACAGAAAATTTCTAAGATAGAAAAAGATACCGAGCGCGATTTTTTCATGAGCGCTCAGGAATCTAAGGAATACGGTATCGTAGATTCTGTATTAACTATCAAAACCAAGGCTGTTAAGGCTTAAACTTTAGGAAGTATTTATGACTCCCAGAAAAGGAAATGATGGAATTCCCAGATGCTCATTTTGCGGCGGCACGCCGGAGCAGGTGGGTCAATTTATCACAAGTCCTACAAAGTCCAATATCTGTAAAAACTGCTCTGAAGTATGTGTAAACTTGTTTGGCAAAACTGAGATTGCAGTTGACAGCAAACCAGGCTCATATATTTCAAAGCTTAAAATTCCAAAGCCTATGGAACTCAAAAAGTTTCTCGATAGTTATGTAATAGGGCAAGACAGAGCCAAGAAAAGCCTTTCTGTGGCAGTTCATAACCATTATAAGAGATTGCAGATAAATAGAGAGCGTTCTGCAAAAGGGCTTAATTCTATAGATTCAGATATTGAGATTGAAAAGAGTAATGTTCTTTTGCTTGGGCCTACAGGTACAGGTAAAACTTTATTAGCTAGAACTTTGGCTAAAATTTTAGATGTGCCTTTTACGATGTGCGAAGCAACTCCTCTTACCGAGGCAGGGTATGTGGGCGAAGATGTAGAAAATATTATTCTAAACTTGGTTCAGGCCGCTGATTACGATGTGGAGAAGGCGCAGATAGGCATAATTTATGTAGATGAAATTGATAAAATTGCCAGAAAGACTGAAAATGTGTCTATCACCAGAGATGTATCAGGTGAAGGCGTTCAGCAGGCATTGCTTAAGATACTTGAAGGCACAATTTCCAATGTTCCGCCAAAAGGAGGAAGGAAGCATCCTCATCAGGAATTTCTGAAAGTGGATACTTCTAACATCCTATTCATCTGCGGCGGCGCATTTGTCGGGCTTGATAAGATGATCAAGAGAAGAATTGGCAATCAGGTTTTAGGCTTTAACCTTTCCGAAGAAAAAATGAAAGAAAGAGATCTTCTCGATACAGACCATATTCTTAACCTTACAGAACCTGAAGATTTGATTAAGTTTGGACTCATACCTGAGTTTATAGGAAGACTTCCTGTAGTCTCATCTCTGCAAAAACTCAGTGAAGATGATCTTGTGAGAATATTAAAAGAGCCTAAAAATGCTTTGATCAAACAGTATCAGAAGCTTATGGAAATGGAAGGTGTGGCATTGCATTTTGAAGACGATGCCATAAGAGCTTTGGCAGAAAAAGCTGTTAAAAAAGGTACTGGCGCCAGAGGTCTTCGCTCTATAATTGAGGAATTGATGCTTGATATTATGTTTAGCGTCCCATCCAGAAATGATGTGAAAGAGTGCATAATTACCAGAGAGACAGTTCTAAACGGATCTCCTATAGTAAGGTAATATTGCTGGCATTATGAACCGAATTCCTCCTGATATAGTTGCTATTATAAGTGGTTTTCTTGTAACGCTTCTGCTCGCCTTGTTTTTTACTCGAAAAGCGATAGCAATTCTTCCCAAATTCGGGTTTACAGACAAACCTCAAAGAGACTGTAGAAGAATTCACACTAGGGAGGTTGCAACGGCTGGCGGAATTGCCATGTTTTTAGCCTTCCTCATAGGTGGTTTCTTAACCTTTAAAGTTTTTCTTCCCCATCAAAGTTTTGAAAATAGACCTTTATATTTTATTGCACCTATTATCCTGGTTGTGATATTTGGCCTCTTAGATGATAAATTTGAGTTCAAAGCGCTTACTAAATTGGTCTTTCAGATAATAGCGGGGCTGTTTTGTTTTTCTATAGGAATAAAGATAGATGCTGTATTGGGATTGATTTTGCCAATGCCACTCTCTTTGATCTTTACTGTTTTTTGGACAGTTGCCTGCATAAACGCCTTCAACTTGATTGATGGAATTGACGGCTTAGCCGCAGGCTTAGGCTCTATATCATCTCTTACTATAGGCATCTTCCTTTTTTCGATCGGTTCTATTCAGGATTCAGCCATGATGCTTTTGCTATGCGCCTCCTGTCTTGGATTTTTGAGGTATAATTTCAAGAGCGCCAAAATTTTCATGGGCGACACGGGGAGCGGTTTTATTGGAATAACTTTTGCAATCGTAAGTATTATATCATCTGGAAAACTTTCTACTTTCTCCTTACTGCTTGTTCCCTTGTTGGCATTGGGTTTGCCGTTTTTTGATACAATATTGGCTGTTGTTAGAAGAACTTTAAAGAAACTATTATTCAAAATGGCAGACAGCAAAGACGCAATAAATGTATTTACTGCTGATTCCGATCACATACATCATAGATTTTTAAGCTCTTTTAAAGATAACTACAAAGTTACATTATTATTATATCTCTCATCTTCAGTGATTTGTGGTCTGGCGTTATGCCTGGTTTTTATTCAGGATTATAATCAGTTCACGGTGATTTTAACTTTGGTTGTAATAGTGGTTGTACTTGGAAAAATATTGGCATTTATCGAAACAAGATTTTTGATGGATCTTATATTGAGTTTAACCAGAAAGACAAAATTCCTTAGATTCCTGCTTATTCTTGATATTATTTCTGACTTTGCCGTCGTCGGAGCTGTGTCATACATCTCCAATCGCTTATTTATTAACAGATGGAATAAACCGTTACTAGAAGTTTGTTTGTCTCTTGTTGTCTTCGGTTTGATACATTTTTCTTTTCCAAAACTCAGAAAATTTTATTGGGCTAAATCTACACTATCGCAATTCTTCTATCTTATGAAAGCGCTGGTTTGTTTTTCATTGTTAATGCTTATCCTTGATTACTATTTTTTTGGAAGGTATATGCATCTTTATACACGAGCGCAATATTGCCTTTTTATCGGAGAAAACCTTTTGTCTTTCTCATTGATTTTATTATTGATTTTAATAAAGAAACTATTCATTAAGTGGTCAGGTGAAATCGGGCAAAGAATTGCATACCCATCTTATCCGCCAACTTCTGATATTAAGAAAACTCTTATTTATGGAACGGACATCTTGGTTAAATATTTCAGAACCGATTTCATTAGAAAGAACTCTAAGGATAACAAAATAGTTGGTGTTATATCTGACAATATTGTTCTAAAGTCAAAAATAGTCTATGGGTACAAAGTTCTGGGAAGTTTGCAAAATATTGATTCGCTTGTAAAGAGCTATCATATTAACTCTATTCTTATTGATTCGAATATAAAAGAGAGCGACTTGGCGTATTTAAAGTCTTATTGCCAAAAACATAATATAGAGCTCAAGCAAATATCTCTTCATATACATAAGGTTTAGCATTATGTTAACTAATTCTAGAATTCTTATAACAGGCGGCGCAGGATTCATCGGTTCAAATCTTGTAGAGACATTTTTGAAATGCGGAAATCAGGTAATCTGTCTGGACGATCTTTCCACAGGAAAAAAAGAAAATATATCCGAATTCCTGACCAATAAAAACTTTACCTTTATTCAAGGGGATATAAGAAATTTTGAAACTTGCAGAAAATCTTGCGAAGGGGTCGAATTTGTATTTCATCATGCGGCGCTGGGTTCGGTGCCTCGCTCAATTAAAAATCCTATTGCTACATCTGAAGTCAATATAATGGGATTTTTGAATGTTCTGACCGCTGCAAGAGATGCAAAAGTCAAAAAAATCATTTATGCTTCAAGTAGTTCAGTTTACGGCGATGATGCTACTCTGCCTAAAATTGAATCCAGAATAGGCAAACCTCTTTCTCCATACGCAATAACTAAGCGAGTAAATGAACTGTTCGCAGAGAACTTCTCCAGGTTGTACGGTTTGGAAACCATTGGGTTACGCTATTTTAATGTATTTGGAAAAAAACAGGACCCGAACGGCGCATACGCGGCAGTCATACCTAAATTCATAGCAGCTTTGATTAAGCATGAATCTCCTATTATTAATGGTGATGGAACTATTTCCAGAGATTTTACTTTCGTTGACAATGTAGTCCACGCTAATCAATTAACCGCTATATCTCCAATTCCCCAACCAACAACTATCAACCAACAACTATCAACTATTTTCAACATCGCCTGCGGTCAAACAACCTCCATAAACGAACTCTTTCATATTATCCGCAGTGAATTAACAAAGTATGACTCTAGTATTTCTTCGATACAACCGATATATGGCGCTTCAAGAAAGGGGGAAATATTACACTCCAATGCTGACATAACCCAAGCCATGACGCTTATAGGTTACTCTTCCAAGTTTAGCGTTCTGGAAGGACTCAAAGAAATAGTCAAATATTATTTGAATCTTGCCAAATAACGGAAGATTTTGTTTGTTTTTTTTGAAAAAAAACTATAAAGTCATATTGTCTTTTTTATAAACATCCAAACTCTACAGAAAGGAGACTGCCATGCCTCAAAAATGGATAAAGAGATTTTTTGCAACTTCAATTTTATTTCTTACAGTTTCTTGTGTTATTGGCGCAGATGCAGGAGTTAATGCAGGGAATGCTACTCCCGCTGTTGGTATAAGCACTACAGATACTAGCCCATTAGTTGCTGAACAGGATAGTTCTAATGTTTCATCTAATGAAAATGAGAAGCAATTCAATAGTGTAGGAGTTATTGGGTATTCATTCTTGAAGTCGGATAATTTGGCTTCCTTGAATTTAATAAGCAATAAGACTGTTCAGCCTGATTACATTCTAAAATCAGGTGATGAAGTAGTAATAGATGTCTGGGGTGAACTGGATTTGCATTACACTTTAACGATTAATAATGATGGTTATATAATAGTACCGAATGTCGGAAGAATTGACTTGAATGGTCTGAGTTTTATTGAAGGAAAAAAAAGAATCCTTAACCAGCTTGCCAGTAAATACAGTTTCTATGTTGATGCAAGTAATCCAGGCGCCGGCAGAGCGCATGTTGACATCACGCTCGGAAAAGTGGCTGGTGTGGCGATATACATGACAGGAGAAGTGGCCCATCCAGGCATGATTTATCTTAATGGAAGCAACTGTTCAATTGTAAGCGCTCTAAAAACAGGCGGCGGCATTTCGCCTTCAGGATCCCTTAGGAATATAGAAGTAACATCAGCTTCAGGGGAAAAGTTTATATTCGACCTTTATACTTTTCTTTTTAACGGAAAAATGACAACTGCAGAAAAGTATCTCAAAGACGGGGATACCATCAATGTTCCTTTTAGAGAAAGTACTGTAGTGGTGAATGGAGCAGTATTAAGACCAGGAGTCTATGAAATAGTTAAAAATGAAAAACTCAGAAATCTTATTGGCCTAGCTGGTGGAGTGGCAAGCAATGCTACTGGCGAAGTTGATGTTTTTAGGATTCAAAAAGAAACTGAAGGAGATCAGGCAGGGGTCAAAAATAAAGAGATACTAAAAATAAATACAAAGAATTCTAATGAAGATTTAGCCCTATTTGATGGAGACGAAATCGTCGCTCTTAGAAATTCAGCAGCAAAGTTTTTTAATACAATTATTATCGCCGGCAATGGCATAAAGATGCCATCCGAACAAAAATATGTAAGTGGCTTAAAAATAACAGACTATATCGAAAAAACAGGTGGAATATATCCTGATGCGGCTGATACAGTAGAACTCATCAGAACAAATAAAGATTTGGCCAAAGACATAATTAATCTGAGCCTGAAAGAAATATTGGAGAATAAACCAAATCAGAATCTGGTATTAAAGCCTGGAGACAGAATCACATTCTTCACAAATGAAGACATGTACGGCAAGCGGTATATATATCTGGAAGGTCATGTAAAAGAGCCTGGTAAATATGATTATTATGACGGCTTGACAGTTTATGATATGCTAGTGAAACAAGGTGGTCTTAAAGACCCTGACTTCCAAAAAGAGACTTACCTTAAACAAGCAAATATAATCAGAATGAACCCTACTCAGACATTAGAGTTCCTGCCTTTTGAAATAGGGCTTTTGCTTAGCGGCGAAATGGATAAGAATATCAAACTTTTCCCTGGCGATGTAGTGAGAGTTTATGCTCGCAAAACTATGGTTATGGATAAATTTGTGACAATTCAAGGCAAGGTAAAAAAGCCTGGAACATACAAGGTTGATGACAATGCAAATCTTAATTCACTGATAATTGATGCAGGCGGCTTTGAACCTGATGCTCTGATAAACAAAATTGAAATAACCTCTAAGTCCAATGATGGATCAATGCAAAAAGTAGTGACGATTTTAGACTATAGTACTCTAGAAGCAAAAAATTATGGGCTTAAAAACAACCAGCTTATAATTGTTCCCGAGGATCCATATTATACTTTAAGGAATGCGACTGTTACAGTGGAAGGGCAGGTAAAAGTTCCAGGCGCGTATGGTTTTGTCCAAGGTGAAAAACTTCTTGACATCATAAAAAGGTCGGGAGGAACAACTGATGATGCCTTTATTGAAGGCGCCAGCTTCTACAGAGATGGAAAGAGAACAGAACTTGATATAGATGAATCTGTAAAGGATCCGAATGGAGTACATAATATTATCCTTTGCGCCGGTGACAGATTAGTAATACCAAAGATAAGTTATTTTATTCCAGTATCAGGCGCAGTAAAGAATCCAAGATTAATCACTTTCAAGGAAGGGCAAGCGGCCGATTATTACATTGATAAATGTTATGGTTTTTCTAAAGATGCCGACAGCCGCAATACTGAATTAAAATATCCAAATGGAGACACTAAAGATGCTTTCAGATGGTATTGGTTTGACCGCGAAGTTCCAATTGGATCGTCAATAGTAGTTCCTGCCAAGCAATAGAAAACTTTAATTCCTATGGGAAGTTCGAATATGAGTGATCAGAACAATAATCCAAATGTCTTGGCAGATAATAAATCTCAGGAAATCAGTCTGCTGCCATTAATTAGAATCTTTATAAAAAACCGCTACTTTGTAATTCTTTTTGTTTTTATAGGACTCATTTTCGGTTTGGCAAGAGGCTTCTTGTCTTACTCTAAATCATACAGAGCCGAATCTATTATACTTCTTCAAAGCCCGCAGAAAGTTACCAGCGGTGACTATAGTAAAATATATTTTGATCAGGTAGTACAGAATACTGCTCTTAAAGTCATTACTTCAGCATCGACTATAAGAGATCTGGTAATGCAGGAAT
>Ga0194053_10000654_pt1 | contig 25202 bp, 15 predicted proteins | sample SepL228m_MetaG_FD_161684 | JGI IMG/M metagenome (GOLD analysis project Ga0194053, IMG submission 161684) | Anoxic zone freshwater microbial communities from boreal shield lake in IISD Experimental Lakes Area, Ontario, Canada - Sep2016-L227-8m | ecosystem: Environmental > Aquatic > Freshwater >... | reverse complement strand
GTTTGTTGGTGTCGGAGCGGGTAAAACAATAGAATGGAACGAAGCCGAATGAAAAAGACGCTATCGATATGGATAGGGCTGAGCCTGATGTTTTGCGCTGCTGCGAAGGGTGATGAAAGCAGTCAGTGGGATGTGTTTGAAACCAGCTTCAAGTCCACCACAGCCACCTCGGGAGAAACGCTTGCCATTCTCATTTCGGCTTGCGCGAAGAAGCCCGCCATGCCTGTGCTGTGCGGCGAAACGTGCTATGAGGGGCACATGCAGCAGGGGTTCGGGGATGTTCAGCGGCATATATTCACCAAGGGGGCGGTCAATCTGCCGCCTCATTCTCTGACTATTGTCAAGGTGCCGCTGAAGTAACGAAAACAATTAACGCCACGCCTTGAACAACAAAACATCATGAAAAGCACTATCACACTGATTGCCACACTATTGCTCATGCCGATGTCCGGACTGTACGCAACTGATACGCCGCTGCCCGCAGACGGTCGTCGCATTGACCGTCATGCCCTCGTGACACGCCACAATATCGAGTGGAATGACCCGGCCGGAAACATTCCGCTGGGCAACGGTGAGTTCTGTTTCACTGCCGATGGCACTGGCCTCCAGACGTTCGGTGGAAATTCGATGGCCCATTGGGCCTGGCATTCCTTTCCGCTGCCCGCCGGCTGGACCGCCGACCGGGTTCCACCCACCGGTACCTTTCAAAAAGGGCGCAATCAAGGGCTGGATGAGTTTCCGCCGAACACGGACGACATCCGGAATTGGATGTTCGACAATCCGCACATCATGAATCTCGGCCGGTTGCGATTATGCCGGGCCGGAGGGGTGGAATTGAAACCGAAGGAAATCTCCGGCCTGTCGCGAACGCTCGATTTGTGGTCCGGCAAACAGGTGGCCAGCTACCAGATTGATGGCGAACCGGTGCGCGTCGAGACCTGCGCCGATTCCGCGCTGGACGCTGTCGCCGTGCGGATTGAATCGCCGCTCCTCGCGCGCGGCGTATTGCAGGTAGCGTTGGATTTTCCCTATCCCGCAATTCAAAACCGAGGGTCAGTCGGGGACTTCTCGCGGATTGACGGGCACAGAACCGAAATCACGAGAAATGGAACATTGCGCGCCGATTTTCTGCGGGTCGTGGATGCCACGACGTATCATGCCAGCCTCAGATGGTCCGCCGGTGGGGAATTGTCAACGGCAACGAACAATTCACCGCATCGTTTTGTCCTGTCGGCGCCGGGAAGCAAACGGCTCGAGTTTGTTCTGGCCTTTTCGCCCGCAAGATTATCCGGCTCAATGCCAAAGGTTGAGAAATCGTTTACGGCAACTTCGCGTCATTGGAAACATTTCTGGAGCACCGGCGGCGCGATAGATCTTTCCGGGAGCAAAGACCCGCGCTGGTTCGAACTGGAACGTCGCATCGTGCTCTCGCAATACCTGATGGCGGCCATGTCCGCCGGCAGTTGGCCCTCGTCCGAGAACGGCCTGCTGGGGGTCGATAGTTGGCGTGGCCAGTTCCACATGGAGATGGTGTGGTGGCACCTCGCTCACTATGCCCTCTGGAATCGCTGGGATCAGGCCGACAAGGCCATCGGTTGCTATCGGCGTTTCGCTCCAGCGGCGCGGGAACTTGCCGTGCAACTCGGCTACAAGGGGTTGAAATGGCAGAAGTCGGTCGGCCCCGAGGGCCGGACCGCGCCGTGGGTCGGCAACCAGGTGCTGCTGTGGAAACAGCCGCATCCGATCTTCTTCGCCGAATTGGAATATCGCCTCCGTCCCACCCGCGCCACTCTCGACAAATGGGCCGGGATCGTCCAAGGCACCGCCGAGCACATGGCCGACTATCCCGCCAGGGATGAAACGACCGGCATCTATTCCCTTATACCCGCCATGCCGCCCAGCGAACAGGGGATCACCCGCGACACCGTGTTCGATCTCGCGTATTGGCGCTGGGGCCTGGACAAGGCCCAGGAATGGCGGCAACGCCTCGGCCTCGAGCGCGAACCGCATTGGGATGAAGTCCGTGCGCGCCTCGCGCCGTTGCCGGTGAGCGGCGGGGTGTTTGTCCACTCGGCGGAATGGCTGGATACTTACACCAAGCGTGCTTTTGAGCATCCTGACCTGGTGGGTGTTTTCGGAATGCTGCCGCCCATCGCAGGTGTTGACCGTGAGACGGCCCATCGCACGGTGCTCAAAGTCTGGCAGACCTGGGATTGGAATCGTTGCTGGGGCTGGGATTTCCCGTGGATGGCGATGGCCGCCGCGCGCAACGGCGAACCTCAAATCGCCGTCGATGCGTTGCTCAAGGAGGCCGGTGACAAGAACCGCTACGACACTCGCGGCCTCAACGGGGGTTGGTATCTGCCCGGAAACGGCGGCCTCCTATATGCGGTCGCGATGATGGCCGCGGGCTGGGATGGCGCTCCGGACAAATCTGCTCCCGGCTTTCCCGCTGATGGAAGTTGGGTGGTGAAGTGGGAGGGGTTGAGGAAGGCACCTTGACACAAACGTATGCCGTTGAGGAAGAAAGGCGACGGGTGATATTTTTGCTCGCAAACCGTGATCAAAAGCGTAAATTGGCAGCCATGAGCGTGAAAGAACTCGAGTCGCAAGTGCTGGCGATGCCGCTGACCGAGCGGCGGGCTTTTACGCGCTGGCTCGATGACCACCGGGATGAAATCGAGCAACCCTCCCTGCTCACGCGCGCGCAAGAAAGCGAAGTGTGCCGGCGCTTGGCCGAAATGGAGACCGACCCCGCATTGCGGCTGCCATTTGCCGAAGCTGACGTCAAGCAGATGTTCAAGGAGATCATGGATGAGCGTGCTGCGAAGACACCCCCTCATTCGCGCTGACATCAGCGAGGCCGTCAACTGGTATGAAAACCAGCAGCCCGGTTTGGGGCTGGACTTCGGAGCAGATTTTCTTTCCCACTACCACAGGCTTGCTCGCGACGCACAGCTTTACGCCGTACGTTTTGCCGACGTGCGACGATTGAATCTCGACCGCTTTCCCTATGGCATCTTCTACGTCATCCGGCCGCCGGAAATCTGGCTGCTTGCCGTCCTCCACGCCAGCCGCGACACCGAAACCGTCCTGGCCGAACGGAGGTGCCATTTCCGTGGCTAAGCGTCGAAAGGCAACAGCAGTCGCTAGCGCTTGCCCAGTTTGTTGAGGCAAGCGAAAGGAATGGGGGTGAGATGGACCGCCTGGCCCCAGCCTTCGGACGGTATGCGCTCAATGGCGTGGCCCGCTCGAAACTCGTGGCTGTCAAACTCACCTTTGTGACCTCGGGGGTAGCGGCCTTCTTGGACTTGCCTGGCGGGCCAACCGACCGAGGTAGTCTTCGGGTCGCTCCAGGCCAACACGCGCTACAATTACCGGCTGCGTTTTAAAAGTGCCGGCGCCCCGACTTATCTTGCGGATGCGGAGCCCCTGATTCGATCCTGGCGGAGCATCAACCGGCTTCCAAAACGTTTTTCTCAGTCCACCTGTAGAAAACCGCTGAGACTTTCCGTTCATCCCCTTGGACATGAAAATGTGGCGGCGCTGGTTGCAGTGGCCGCAGTCACCGAAAGACGACAACAAACACAGCAAACTATATGAACTTTATGAAAACGAAACTTTTCCTATTCGCGCTGGCACTCGTCGCAACGACGTGCCTCCTCACCGCGCAAAACCAGAGATCACCTTCATCGCGCGACGGACAGCGTCCGCCTCCGCGCGATGGCGGTGCGGGCAACGAACGCGGCGGGAATGAGCCGGGGCAAACGGAAACCCTCACCGATGCGCAGAAGGCACAGGATCAGATGCCCGGCGGCGACGCCCGCTCGGAACCGCGCGGTCGCCAAGCCGGTGGACAGGGGGGATACTCGACTGAGCAGGCCATCTCGGATCGGGCGCAACTGAACACCATTGCCTTCGACGGCCTGGCCTTCCTGACCGGCGACTTCGGCTGCAACACGTTCCTGCCGCCCGGCAAGGTGGCGGATTTCTGCGGCTTCCAATACATGCGCGACGTGGACAGCAACGAACTGGGCCACAACACCTCGTTTGTGCCGCGCGCGGCCAATAACGTTCTCTACATTCTGACCGACGAACAAAAAGCGAAGTTGGTCGCCCTCGGCAAGGAGCAGGAAACCATGCTCACCGAGTTCGTCCAGAAGCGCTTTCCGTTGATCAAGGCTTTCTGCCGGCAGCTCGAGGGCAACTTTCCCACGGGTAGCGCCGGCCTCAGCCGCGAGGCGGTGATGAAGTACACGTCCAGCCTGTATGAAACCGACGGCCTGCTCAGTTACCGGCGCGCGGAAGTTCTGGGTGGCATCATCCGCTCGTTGACGGGCGCGCAGAAGGAACATCTGGCTAAGATGCTGTTCAACAACTCTTCCACCTGGCCAGAACTGGCTGACCAGGTTGACAAGCGGAGCCTGTCGCACACGGCCCACGTCGCCGTCATGACTTACGCCAGCGAGATGTTCAGTTGGTACGCCGGCAACGTGGAGGCGGACGTGTATTTTTGCCCCGAACGGCACGCGACCTATTTCGGGTCGTTTTACATGAAGGACATCCCGGCGATGGGCAACGCCAACTATTCCATCAGCACCTCGCTGACCGGCGACAGCGGCGAGGCGTTCCTGGCGGCCCTGACAGAATCGCAAGGTGGCATCGTCACGAGCCTCGTGGATCAGCAGCGGGTGGACCTCGACGAGATCGTCAAGACGCGCCGCGCCATCGCGACCGAGTTGAGGCGGTTCATGAAGGAAACGTCCGTGGACAGGGACAAAGTCATGGCGCTGTCCAAGCGCTACGGCGAGATGGATGGGGAAATCTCCTACTTCTACGCCACGGCGTTTGCCCAGGTGGCGAAGACGCTGACGGTCGAGCAGAAGGCGACGCTGCTCAAGCTGCGCAATCTCGACGCCAAGTTCGCATGCACCGGCGCTTACCTCTATTCGCGGGCCATCCCGATGCCCGAGGTGCCGAACACGGACTTCCTCTTTGGCGTTGGCGCTTCCAAAAGTCAACAAGCACGCAACTAGAACACCCGCCTTATGAGACACGCACTCCTGCTTCTGGTTTCGTTGGCCACGTCGTCTTTCGCCTACGAGGCGCTGCAAGGGCCGACCGAGCTTTTGTATTGGGACAAAACCAACACCTTCAACGGCTACACTTGGTTCGGGGTCCGGGGCATGACGTATCTGCTCGATATGGAAGGCCGCGTGGCTCACACCTGGCCGGTGGGCACAAATCCGCGTCTGCTGACCAACGGCAACGTGCTGGACGCCTCGAAGGACGATCCCAGCGGCTTCGGCGGACTGACGGAGGTCAACTGGAGTGGGTCCAATGTGTGGTCTTACACCGAGACGCGGACCAATTACGTGCCGCACCATGACTTCCTCCGCATCTTCAATCCGAAGCTCAACGCCTTCACGACCCTCTACATCGCGAACAAGACGGTCAGTTCCAACCAGTGCATCGCCGCTGGTTGCAATCCGGCCAGCGGGCGAAATTACACCAACGCGCAGATGGACGCGGTGGTGGAGGTGGATATATCGGGAAACATCGTCTGGGAATGGTGGTTCTTCGATCACGTCATTCAGGACTTTGACGCCAGCAAATCGAATTACGTCGGGGTTGGAAAAACCATCGCGGACTATCCGGCGCGGTTGAATGTGAACATCCCCGGTCTCCCGGTGCAGCGCGATTGGTTGCACTGCAACTCGATTGACTATAACCAGGCGCTCGACCAGATCGTCATCAACTCGGTTCGCGGCGAGTTCTACGTCATTGATCACGGGAACACCTTCATGGCCGGTAATCCTTCCAACAGCATCGCGCTGGCGGCGGGCGCGGCGGGCGATTTCCTGTATCGGTTCGGCGATGCGGCCCGCTACAATCAGGGCAGCCCGCCCTCCATCCTGACCAACTGGACAGTCTCCACGACCGGCAACAAACAGATTGGCGGAGCACATCACGCAAGTTGGATTCCGTCCGGGCTTCCCGGAGCGGGGAATCTTCTCGTCTTCAACAATGCGCAGAACTTGTTCGAGCACACGCAGGGTTCGTATGTGTTTGAGATCAACCCCTTCCTGAATGCATTGACGAATGACACGGGCGTCTATGTGAATCCCCCGGACGCCGGTTACAACACCTGGCCACCACCCGCCGCCACGTCCGGCAAGAATGCGAAACTAATGTCGCGCCAGATTGTCTGGAGCTATTCCTCCAAGTCCAGCCACGGCATGTTCAGTCACATCGGCAGCAGCGCGCATCGGTTGCCCAACGGCAACACACTCATCTGCTCGGACACGGAAGGCCACATTATCGAAGTCACGCCCGCCGGCGACGCCGTCTGGGAATACATCAACCCGGTGACATCGGACGGGATTCTCACATTCAAACGGGACAATTGGCCGATGTACAACTCAATTTTCCGCGCCTTCCGCATCGGCACGAATGATCCGGCGCTGGCGGGTCGCACGTTGACTTCGGGGAACACAATTACAGGCCGGACACCGTCGTATCACTCACCGTAACAGGCCACGCCTCATGACACTTCACATCTCAAAGCACAGTATGAAAACCCTTTCCATCACAGTCATCGCTGCTGCGGCGTTGTTCTTAAGTTCAGATCCACTTCCTGCCTACGAGCGGCTGCAAGGCCCGACGGAGGCGCTCTACTGGAACAAGACCAATGCGTATGCGGGTTACACCTTCTTCGGCGTCCGGAGCAACACTTACCTGATCAACATGGAAGGGCGCGTGATGCACACATGGCCGGTCGGGACAAATCCGCGCTTACTGACTAACGGCAATGTCCTCGACGCGGCTGGCGGGGATGTCACAGGATTCACCGGACTCAAGGAAGTGGACTGGAGCGGGAACACCGTCTGGCAATGCACCGAAGCGCGCACGAACTATGCGCCGCACCACGACTTCTTGCGCATCTACAACCCTAAGCTCGGCACGAATACCACGCTCTACATTGCAGCGAAGACCATTTCGTCCAACGCCTGCGTGGCGGCAGGCTGCAATCCGGCCAACGGCCCTTACACCAACGCGCAGGTGGACGCCATTGTGGAGGTGGACATGTCCGGCAACGTCGTGTGGGAATGGTGTTTCTTCGACCACGCCATCCAGGACTTCGATGTGAGCAAGTCAAATTACGTCGGCGCAGGCAAGAGCATTTCCAACTATCCCGGCCGGCTGAACCTGAATCTGCCCGGCCGGCCGGTGACCAATGACTGGCTGCGCTGCAACTCGATTGATTACAACCAGACCCTCGACCAAATCGTCATCAACGCAGCGGGCGGCGAATTCTATGTCATTGACCACGGCAACACGTTCCTTGCCGGCAATCCAACCGGGAGTATCGCGTTGGCCGCCAGCACGAATGGCGACTTTCTCTATCGCTTCGGCGACCCGGCGCGCTACAGCCAAGGCAATCCCCCTTCGATCCAGCAGAACTGGACGACCTCCACCACCGGCAACAAACAGATGGGCGGTTCGAGCCACGCGCAATGGATTGCGACAGGGTCGCCAGGCGCTGGGCAATTCCTCGTGTTCAACAACGGCGGCGACCTATTCGAAACTACGCCGCAGTCTTACATTTTCCAAATCAATGGCTACCTGAACGCCACCACCAACGACACGGGTACCTATGTGAATCCCCCAGCCGCCGGCTACAACAATTGGGCCGCGCCCGGTCACGACACCGACAAACGCACCAAGTCCATGTCGCGCCAGATCACCTGGATGTATTACTCGATGGCGAACCAGGGCATGTTCAGCCATCTCGACTCCAGTGTTCAGCGCCTGCCCAACGGCAACACGCTGGTCTGCGATTCCACCGAGGGCCACATTTTCGAAGTCACTGCCACTGGCGATGCGGTGTGGGAATACATCAATCCGGTGAGCGCGGACGGGATCATCACTTACAAGCGGGATAACTGGCCGATGCACAACACCCTGTTCCGGGCGTATCGTTACGCCACCAATCATCTCGCATTCACGGGCCGAATCCTCACCCCGCAAAGCACGATCACCGGTGAATCGCCTTCTTACATTTCCGCTCCCACCATCAGCGGCACGACGATCACGCCAGCAGTACCCACCGCGGCCAGCAACGTATGGGTAACCTCGCTGATCACGAACAGTCGCGGCGTCGCTTCGGCCACGCTGACCTATATCGTTGGGGGCGTTACCAACACGGTCGCCATGCTCGAAGATGGATTGCACCAGGACGGCACGGCAGGCGATGGCGTCTATGGCGGACAGATTCCCGCCTTTGCATCAGGCACAAACGTGAGCTATTACATTTCGGCCCAGGACGAATACGGCTTAACATCTGCCGATCCCGCTACTGCCCCGAGTGCGAAGTATTCTTACACGGTCCAAACCCAGGCGGTTGGCTCGTGGACCATGTTGAAGCTCCCGGATACTAGCCAGACCAATTCTTACACCGCAACTTTCGGGGAGGACTCGGACTATTCGATTAATCCTCCATCATTCACCGACAACGGCGACGGCACGGTAACTGATAATGTCACCGGCCTCATCTGGCAGAAGGCCGACGGTGGCGAAATGGCATGGTCGAACGCCGTGCTCTATGGGCAAACCAACCGCGTCGGCGGCCAGAGCGACTGGCGACTGCCTACGAGCCATGAAGCGTTCAGCATCCTGAACCACGGCACGGTCAACCCCGCTCTAAACACCGCCTTCTTCACCCTCTCCACCGCACAATACTGGTGGACGGCGGACTCACAAGTCGGCGACTCGAGTCGCATCTGGGCGATCAACGCCGGTGGTGGCATCGGCGCGCATCGGCAGGATGAAACGATCAGTGCCGGCGGTACGAATCGTTATCACGTCCGCTGCGTTCGCGGAGTGGCCCTGTCCAGCCAACCCGTGCATCACTTCACCAACAATTTGGACGGCACCGTCACGGACCTGGATACCGGCTTGACTTGGCAGCAAGCTGCCGGCGCCAGCGCAGCGTCATGGGAAAGTGCCTTACAATACGCGGAGAGCCTTTCGCTTGCCGGCCGCAGTGACTGGCGCCTGCCGAACATCAAGGAACTCCAATCAATCAACGACGAGACCCGGTCCAACCCATCGGTGGACACGAACTTCTTCCTCGGCGCAAACTCATCCCGCCACTGGTCCTCGACCACGGTGATGAACCTCACTAACCGCGCCTGGAACGTGGACTTCCAGCTTGGCCTGGTCAGTTACGAGGACAAGCTCACCAGCCTGTTCGTCCGTTGCGTGCGTGGAGGTGTGACCAACTCAACTCCACCCACCAACAACTTCACGGCACAATTCGTCCAGATCCCGCCCGGGCAATACCAGATGGGTGACCATTTCGGCTTTGTGGATCCGGCGCATCCGAGTGACGAAGTCCCGGTTCACACCGTAGCCGTGGATTCGTTTTACATGGGAACGACGTTGCTGACCTGCCTGGAGTATGTTCAGTTCCTCAACTCGGCTTTGTCACAGGGCTTGGTTGAGGTTCGGTCCAATTACGTCTATGGCGTGGGCGAGACCAACATATACTGCGACACCTACGGTTCGGATACCAACAGCCGCATCCAGTGGAGCGGCAGTGACTTCAGCATTCGTGACAATCGCGAGTTGCACCCCATCACGGGCATGCGGTGGTTCGGCGCGATCGCCTATTGCAACTGGGCAAGCGCGCGTGACAGCTTCACGGCGTGCTACAACCTCGTGACTGGCGACTGCACTCTCACGAACAACGGCTATCGCCTGCCGACCGAGGCTGAGTGGGAATACGCCGCACGCGGCGGGCTCTACAATCCCTACGGCATGTTCCCGTGGGGCAGCGACACGAACGCCGACGGCACGCTGGCCAACTGGGCGGGGACAACCCATCCTTACGCCACCGGTTCTTACCCGTGGACCACGCCGGTGGGCTTCTACAACGGCTCGCTCCAATACCAGACCAACTTCAACTGGCCTGGCACGAATGTGACCTACCAGACGCGCAACAACACCAACGGCTTTGGCCTCAGCGACATGTCGGGCAACGTCTGGGAGTGGGTCAACGATTGGTATGCCAGCGACTACTACACCGATTGCGTGCGAAACAACCTGGTCACCAATCCGCCCGGCCCGCTCACCGGCTCACCTATGCCGGACGGCAGGCAGTATCGCGGTCTGCGCGGGGGTAACTGGTTCAACGGTCAGGACCAATACGGTCATGCGCGGGTGGCCAACCGCAACCCCTCATATTTCCGTGGCCCGGGCGACCCGAACGGTCCGTGGTTCCATATTGGGTTCCGGGTGATGCGGCGGGGTTACTCGAGCGTGGTTGCCGCGGGAGCGACGCTCACTAATCTTACCTCCGGCCTGCACTTTACCGAAGGCCCGGCGGCTGACGCGACTGGCAACGTGTTCTTCTCGGACATCACGGCGGACACGATCTATAAGTGGTCGGTGTTGAATCAGCTTTCCGTCTTTCGCACGAACTCCGGTGGCGCGAATGGCCTGTTTTTCGATGGCAGCGGCAATCTGCTCGCCTGCGAAGGCGACAACGGCCGTGTGGTTTCCATCACCCCGCAAGGAACCGTCACCATCGTGGCCAGCAACTATGCCGGGCTGCGATTCAACGAGCCGAACGATCTGTGGATTGACCCGGCCGGAGGCGTCTATTTCACCGACCCGGTCTATTTCGGGCACACGGTCGTGCAGGGCGGAGAGTATGTCTATTACATTTCGCCGGATCGGACCACGGTGGTTCCCGTGGTCACGGACCTTGTCCGCCCCAACGGCCTGGTCGGCACACCCGATGGCCTGACGCTTTACCTGGCCGACTGGGGGGCGACCAATGTCTTCCGCTATACCATCAACGCCAACGGCACGCTGACAAACAAAACGCTGTTCGCCCGGGTGAAGTGCGACGGGATGACGTTGGACGCCGAAGGCAATCTTTACTTCTGCGAGAACGCGATTCTGGTTTACGACTCCACCGGCAATCAGGTTGAGCAAATCGCCGTGCCCGAACGGCCGACGAACCTCGAGTTCGGTGGGAGCGACCGAAAGACCTTGTTCATCACCACGGATGCCGGCTCCCTTTACTCCATTCGAATGCGGGTCCAGGGAGTCACCAGCGGCACGGTGATGACGAACCAGCCTCCCGTCATCACGAGCGTCGCCATCACGCCCGCATCACCGACCACCAACGACACCGTCTGGGTCACGGCACGCGTTACGGATGATGTGAGTGTGGCCAATGTCGCGTTGACCTACAGCACCGGCACCGGCGGTGGAGCCATGCAAACAAACAGCGCTTTCCTCGAAACCATGGGAGCAATCGCCGCTAAACCGTGGAGTGGAATCGGCGCCAACTACGCCTGGACCGTGACCGGCAATTCCTTCGAGCAACGGGCCGGTGCAAATTATGGGGCTGGCAACACCAACGGCCTGGAGTTCAAGAGCGGCACCACCAACCTGACCGACAGCATGGTAGCAACCACCAATTCGATTGATGCGCGGGGCAACTCGGGGTTTGTGGAGTTCTGGATGCAGACGCTGACCATCAGCAACCAGTACAACAATGCTGGATGGACCTTCCAACTCGATTCCGGCAGCGGCTACGTGACACGCCTGAGCGAACTCACCAGCACCAACCACGGGTGGAACTTATATCACTACGACCTTCAGGGCGGTGAGTTGGTGACCAGTTTGAAGATGCGCTTCCAGTTCCGCGGCGGCAGCACCGAAAGCCGCATGGATCTTGATCAGATATCGGTGAAGGTGGTCACAAGCGGCGGCAGCACTTTCACCAACGTCTCGATGTTGGACGATGGCGCTCACCATGATGGCGCGGCAGGTGACGGCACTTATGGGGTAGCCATCCCGGCGTTGCCCGCTGGCACAGCGGTGAGTTTCTATCTGACGGCGGTGGATAACCTGGGGGCCACAACTTTGGCCCCCGACGGCGCTCCTGGCACGGCCTATTCCTACAACGTGCAAAGTGCGTCCACCGACCAGACCGTCGGTTTGTTCCTCAACAGCAGCAGCGCCTGGCCGGGCTACACCTTGATGGCGCCAATGCACCACACCAACACTTACCTGCTTAACAACGCCGGCGAAGTGGTTCACATGTGGACCAGCACTTATGAGCCGGGACGCAGCGCCTATTTGATGACGAACGGCCACATGTTCCGGGCGGGCATGGTCAAACAGGGTGGCCCCTCGACCGGCGGGGGCGAAGGCGGGCGCATCGAGGAATACGATTGGAATGGCAATCTCGTGTGGGCGATTGACTATTACAGCCCGACCTACATCCACCACCACGACTTCAAAGTTCTGCCCAACGGCAACGTCCTCATGCTTGTGGCTGAAAAGAAGACTCTCGCCGAAGTCATCGCGGCCGGGTTCAACACGAACCTGCTCGATCCCAGCATCTTCAGCCAAGGCTACATGCTGCCCGATTGTTTGGTCGAAGTAACACCGACGCGGCCCAACGGCGGCACGGTCGTCTGGGAATGGCACCTCTGGGACCACATGATCCAGGACTATGACCCGACGAAGAACAACTATGGCGTGGTGGCGAACCATCCGGAGCGAATTGACGTCAACGGCACCGGCATGAAGATTCCGCAGTTCTGGAACCATGTGAATGGCATTGATCATAACGCGCAACTCGACCAGGTCATGCTCAGCATCCGGGGTAACAGTGAGGTCTTCGTCATTGACCATCAGACGACCACAGCCCAGGCCGCCGGCACCAACGGCGGACGCTACAGCAAAGGAGGCGACATCCTTTACCGCTGGGGCAATCCGGCGCAATACAACCGCGGCACGAGTGCCAACCAACAGCTCTTCCAACAGCACCACACGCACTGGATCGAAACCAATTGCCCCGGGGCCGGAAATATTCTCATCTTCAACAACGGCATCGGGCGCGGCTATTCAACCATCAACGAGATCGTGCCGCCGGCGGATGCCGCCGGCAACTACAGCATCGCCACCGGCGCTGCCTTCGGCCCCAGCACGCCCGTCTGGACCTATGTGAGCAGCCCGCCGCCGACCTTCTACTCGGCGGAAATCTCCGGTGCGCAGCGCTTGCCCAATGGCAACACGCTCATCTGCGAAGGTATCAAGGGGAACCTCTTTGAAGTCACCAGCGCCGGCCAGACCGTCTGGCACTACGTGTGCCCCGTCACCAGCACGATCATGACGCAGGGCGACAGCATCCCGGTGGACCCGGCCCGCACGGATCAGTTCATGAACGCCGTGTTCAGGGTCTCGCGCTATGGCACTAATTACGCCGGACTCGTCGGTAGAAACCTCAGCCCAACTGGTCCGATCGAGATTTATGCCGCAGGCCTCGGTTGGCCCGTTCTGGACATCACCACCACCAACACCACGGTGAGCTACGACGTGACGACCCGTGCCATTGCCGGCACGAATAACTTGCATGTGGTCGGAACCATGACCTGGAGCAACGCACTGACCGGGAACGGTGGCACCCTGTCCGCGAGCAGCTCGTGGCAGGTCAGTGGCATCCTCTTAGGGGTGGGAGCCAACCTCGTCACGGTCTGGGGCACGAATGCCTCAGGCACACTGGCCAGCGACAGCGTGATCATCACGCGGGGCGCCGCCACTGTCCCGGCCGCCGAATTCACTGCTACGCCAACAAACGGCGGTGCGCCTCTGGCCGTCACCTTCATCGACACCTCGGCTGGTGGAATCACCAATCGCTTCTGGAGCTTTGGCGACGGCGCAAGCACCAATACATCCGCCGCCCAGGTGATGCACACCTACCGATTCCCTGGCACCAACACTGTGCGGTTGATCGTCAGCGGTCCCTACGGCTTCAGCACAAACACCCAGGACGACCTCATCATCGCTGTTTCCTTGAGCACGCTGGGCGACGGCATCCCCGACTGGTGGCGGGCGCAGCATTTCGGCGGCAGCGGCACGACGACCAATGCTGCCTCCTGCGCCACGTGCGACCCTGACATCGACGGGGCGGACAACTATGGTGAATATATCGCGGATACAGATCCCACGAACGCGCTTTCCTGCTTCCGCATCGAAAGCCTCATCCAATCCTGTGGCGTTGCGGTCTTGTTCCTCTCCTCGCCCAATCGCACTTACACACTTTATGCGCGGACCAACTTGAGCCTTGGAGCGTGGAGCCTCGACCCCAGCCAAGTCAACGTGGTCGGCAACGGGGGCATCTTGACCCTCACAAACTCTGCGCCCGGCAGCTTGCAGCGCTTCTTCCGCCTTGGAGTGCAACTGCCGTAAATCTTAACGGAAAATGAACAAGAGCGCATTTCCTGGCCTGGCCGCAACGGCACTGCTCATCGCCAGTCCTTCGCGAACGGCGGCGCAGCCACTAATATCGGAGTGGTCTTGCCACAAAACTGGAAACGAAAAGCTTTTGCCGTACTGACCCACTGCAAGGGCGGCAGGTCGAAGGCGTGGCGGTTAGTGCGCGTCTGGGCTAATACAGTCGAACTCGCGCGTAACTAATGGTCGAGCCCGCCCCCTCTCGCTGGCCCAGCATCTCCAGCGTGCGTGACGGGGGCGATCCGCCCCTCACCGTCGTCGTGAAATACATCGGAAACGGCCGTTGCAAAGGCACGCGCACCGGCTGGCTCAAGGAGCCATCGCGCAAGATCTCCAGCACGCGGTTCTCCGACAGATGCTTGCCGCCGGCGTCGGTTCCCGAAGCATAGTACGCCACAAAGAGACGGCGATCCGGGGTGACCTGAAACCGCGCACCCGAGCCGGTAACGCCCGGTTTGCCCTCGGTTGACTCCTCGATCGTCTGGCGCCGAACCACCGTTCCGTCACGAACGACTGCGTAATGCAGGCTTTCGCTCTGCTTCGCCTCGGGAAAGAACTTCGCCCGCAACCGCTCGTCCAGCGCCCGCTCCGCCCATAAGAGATGCACCTCGCCCTTGGGAGCCACATACAGGTCGCCGGGCGAGATCCAGCCGCAGGTCTTATCCCGGCTGGCGATCTCCACCCAATTGGCAAACGGCTGCCTGGTGATGTCGGGCGTCCATGTGAAGAAGAGCCGGCGGAAGTCATAGTCCCACTCTTTGCCCGTGAGTTGGCGTTTGAATTCCCGCCACACCTTATACGGCTCGATGACATCGCTGACGCCGCAAAAATACACGGCGCGGTCGCGAATCGCCACGTTCGGATAGCAGACACGAATGGGTTCGGGTTTGTCGTATTCGGCGCCCCAGGGCCATTTGAGCTGACCTTGAGCGCTCCATTTGCCGCGGCGGTCGCGGAACGCCCACTCGGCGTGCGTGTAGCCGATATTCTGGAACAGAACCAGCTCTTTCGCCGGGCCATCAGCCGCAAAACTGCGATACGAATGCTCGGCGAACTTGGGCGTCTCTTGCCAGACCGGGATCAAAGAGATGGGTGGAAGGGTGGAATCGCTGGCCTTGAACTGGAGCACGTCCGGCCGGGCCGGGCCGCCGTTGGGCTCGGGGCCTTTGCCGAGGCTCGGGTTGACCGACAGGAAGACACGATCGTCGGGAAAAGCGGCCATCGGGGCCGGTTCACGCGTGCGGCCATCGGCGTCCACCCGCACGCGTTTCCAGCCATGAGCCTGTCGCTCGAAGAGCATCCAGCGACAGTTGTTGAGCGGTTTGGCGTCCAGCACCGTCTCCAATCCACTGGCGAACAGATGTTTGCCCGAGCGCACCAGGCAGGTCGAGCCGTGGCACCACATCGGCCCGGCGCCGTTGTTCGCGTTGGTGTAGGTATAAACATCCTCTTCAACCTCGACGACGGGAGCGAGGGTGGCGCATCGAGCCAGGAGCCCGAAACCAGCGATGAAACATAAAAGAAGGTTCTTCATGAGCGACTTACTTTACGGACTGACGACCCAAACGCCAGATTGATTCAGCGTGAGGCTGCTTTCGTTTAGCCTTCCCTTGACACCCTGCCTCAAAGGCTGGGTCGCCCCCTCCCCTGCCGACCCGCCCCTATGGAGTGCGCCGGCAGAGCGAAGCGGCGACGGCGCTTTCCCCCCAGCGCGGAGCGCTCCCTCTCTAGCCTCAACCATTCCCCCCGAAAGCGATCCGCTCCACCGAACGCCAAAGCGCCATCGCCGCTTTTCCTTGGCGCGGAGCGGCTCGATTGTAGCCTTTGAGCTGCAAGCTAACGAAATTAGATATGATACGGAATCCGCTACGCTGGGATGACTTCGACCATTATCGGAAGCGCCTTGACGAGAGGTGGGATGAATGGCAACGTGAGTGCGGCAACCCCATTTATATTGGGGATGTCACGAGCAATGCAATACGTTAAGCTTCAAAAAATGACATTTGTATCCGACAAAGCTGGTGATCTGCGTTCGCCGAAATCCGGTGCGTTCGCGGGTCGCAGGGATGCATTTACGCTGATCGAACTCCTGGTGGTCATCGCTATCATCGCCATTCTCGCGGCGCTGCTCCTGCCCGCGTTGAGCAAGGCCAAAGGCAAGGCCGTCCAGACCCAGTGTCTGTCCAACCTCAAACAGCTCAATCTGGCTATGGTGCTTTATTGCGGAGACAACCGTGACAAGACCCCGGGAAAAGACAGCGTCTCCAGCACCGGCATCTGGTGGTACTCGGGCACGAAGGATGTCTGGTGGTGGTACAAGGAATTGGACAAGGTTTATGCGGGCGTGGCGGGGGCTTCTCCCAGCAATCATATAGTCTTCCGCTGTCCCAAAGACCGCGGTTGGAAGGATTACGGGTACCCGATGCCGCATTATAACAACCCTGTGCTCGATTACGGCAGCTATGTGTTCAACGGATGTGGCAACCGGGGCAATCCGAAAAACAATCTCCTGGACCTCACTTTATCCACCGTTAAACATCCCGCGCGCACTTGGCTCATGTCCGAATGGCCAATCCATTGGGGTTACTCCTGGCACGATAGCCGGACTGGAGACAAGGATATCACCTACAAAGACGCGCTCTGCAACGTCAGCATGGTGGACGGCCACGTTCAGTATATCAAGACCTACTATAACCCGGCCTTGCCCAACGGCGACGCCCCCTTCGCCTACGACACCGTTGACATCCCTGCATCTTATGGCTACCAGAATGGGCCGGATTGATCCCCTGCGCGCCGCCTCTTGCCTTGCCGGTTCGGTTCCGATTTCCGTTTCCTTTCAAGGTTCGGCTCGCCGATTCCGCATCGCTGACTTCGGCCTGGCCGTCTTGCTGCTGTTCTTGTTGCCTGGTTGCAAGCCTGACAAGATCGAGGTGCTTCTGCAGCCCAGCCAGGCTCTCAGCTCCGTGCTGGCCGAAGAAGCCGCCCGTCTTGCCGGAACAAAAAAGCAAGTCGCGCTCATTACCTCCGATGGTTCCTGGGGACCTCCTTCCACCGTCGAGGAAGCCCTCAAAAGCGCCTTGAAGAAGCACGGTGTCACCGTGTTCACCGCCAAAGCGGCCGAACTCGGAAACCCCATGCTGTCAGGCCAGATCGGGTTGAAGTCAAAAGACTTTTTCGAGGCGCTGGAAAAATCGGCGGGGGCTGGTGCGGTCATTTCGCTGGTCGGCGCGCCGATGCTCATGCCGGGGGATGCCGCGCGTCTGAGCTCGGGCCATCCGCCGGTACTGATTGTGGCAACCGCCATGTTGGGCACTAAGATGGGCGTCCGTACCGATCCTTTGGTACTGGCTGGCCTGCTGGAGGCCAAAGTCATCCAATTGGCCATTGTCGATGGCTCTGACGAGGCAGTCAACCTCACCGGCAAGCCAGATTCCAACCGGGAACTCTTTGCCCGGAATTACCGCATCCTCCGCCGACCCGATTGAACTGATAGGCCTTGCCAGGTGCGTTTATTTGTCGGAGTCCGTTGATTGAAATCATCATTAGCACCTTGATCCGCCGAATGGTTGTTTTTGTCTGGCTGACCCTGACCCTGATCGCCAGCGCGTCATTGGGGGCCGAACCCTCTGCCGCCTCGCCGTCGGCCAAACCGAACTTCGTGGTCATCGTGGCAGATGACATGGGTTTTTCGGATGCCGGCTGCTATGGCGGTGAGATCCGGACCCCCAACCTCGACCAACTGGCAAAGGGCGGCTTGCGGTTTACGCAATTCTACAACACAGCAAGGTGTTGGCCGTCGCGGGCCTGCATCCTCACCGGCTATTACGCCCAACAAGTCCACCGGGACGCGCTGCCCGGCCTGGGGGGCGGTGCCTCCGGTCGGCGTCCGTCCTGGGCCAGGCTGCTGCCGGAGTTGCTGCATCCGCTCGGGTATCGTGCTTATCACTCCGGCAAATGGCACGTGGACGGCCCGGTGCTGGCGGGGGGCTTCGACCACTCGTATTCGCTCAACGACCACGATCGACACTTCAACCCCAAAGACCATACCTTGGACGATCACCCTCTGCCCGCAGTCCAACCGGGAAGTGGCTACTACTCGACGACCGCCATTGCCCAACATGCGGTTGATATGCTGACTGAACATCAGGCAAAGCACCGCCAGCAACCGTTCTTTCTCTATCTGGCGTTCACTTCGCCGCATTTCCCGCTACATGCGATGCCCGAGGACATTGCTGTTTACCAGGATCGTTACCAGGCGGGGTGGGATGTTTTGCGGCAGGAACGTTATCAGCGGATGAAAAAGTCGGGGCTGATCAATTGCCCGCTTTCCCGCCTTGATCCGCAGATATTACCGAGCTGGAATCTCCCGGAAACGACGTTGCGCGAGCAGATCGAACCGGGCGAGGTGGGTCACGCCGTGGCATGGAACGATTTAAGCGACGTGCAGAAACGCTTTCAACCGGTTAAGATGGCTCTCCATGCGGCCATGATCCATCGAATGGACATCGAAATCGGCCGTGTTCTGGTTCAACTGAAAACAATGGGGAGCTTCGACAACACCGTCATCATCTTCGTGTCAGATAATGGGGCCAGCGCCGAGCAAATCATCCGGGGCGATCGGCACGACCGCTCGGCGCCGCCCGGCTCGGCCAAGACCTTCCTGTCCATCGGCCCCGGCTGGTCCAGCGCTGCGAACACACCGTTTCGGCTTCACAAGTCCTGGGTGCATGAAGGGGGGATTACCACCCCGCTGATCGTCCATTGGCCGCTAGGAATTTCGGCACGCGACGAGTTGCGCAGCAACCCCGGCCACCTGATCGATTTGGCGCCGACGATTCTTGAATTGGCGGGCGGCAAGTGGCCCGAGACCCGCAATGGCCAACTGGTTCCCGCGCCGCCCGGCAGGAGCCTGGTGCCTGCCTTCGGCCGCGATGGCTCGGTCAAGCACGACAGCTTCTGGTGGTATCACGACGGCAACCGCGCCATCCGTGTCGGTGATTGGAAACTGGCCGCCGATCATGAGTCGCCCTGGGAGCTCTACGATCTGCGCACGGATCGGTCCGAGTCCAGGAATCTTGCGGCGACCCATCCCGGGAAGGTCAAGGAACTGGATCAAGCCTGGGCGAAACGGTTGGAGGAATTTCGCACACAAGCCAGGCAGGACGCCCCGCAGGCTCAATGAACAGTGACCCCAATTTGCATCAAACTACTTTACAGGAGCTGAAGCTCGGTACAAACTCACGCATATATGAAGCGGTTCGTCGCTCTGCTAAATCCGGGCGCAACGCCCGCCACAACAAATGAACACCAAACATCTCAGTAAACCCGAAATCAGCATCACCCGGCGGGACTTTCTCCGCCGTTCCACTGTCTCGCTTGCGGCTTTCTCGATTGTCCCAAGCGGCGTATTCGGTGCGCGAGGGCAAACCCCGCCCAGCGGCAAGCTCAACATCGCCGCTATTGGCGTCGGCGGGATGGGGAAGGGCAACATCAAGAAATGCGCCGGCGAGAATATCGTCGCCCTCTGCGACGTGGACCAGAACTACGCTGCCAAGGTCTTCAAGGAGTACCCCAAAGCCAAAGTCTATCGCAATTTCCGCCAGATGTTGGAACAGCAGAAGGACATCGACGCCGTCATCGTGGCCACCCCCGACCACACCCATGCGGTCATTGCCATGGCGGCGATACAAGCGGGCAAGCATGTCTATGTCCAGAAGCCGATGACCCACTCGGTTTATGAGGCGCGCAAGCTCACCGAAGCGGCCCGGGAACACAAGGTGGTCACGCAGATGGGCAACCAGGGCCACTCCGGTGACGGCACCCGGTTGATCTGCGAGTGGATCCAGAGCGGCGCCATCGGCGCGGTTCAGGAGGCGCATGCCTGGACGAATCGGCCAGTTTGGCCGCAAGGCATCGAGGTCGAGCGCCCAAAAGAGACGCCGCCCGTGCCGGAAGGCCTCGATTGGGACCTTTGGATCGGCCCGGCTCCCATGCGCCCCTATCATCCGACTTATGTGCCCAACAGTTGGCGGGCGTGGTGGGATTTTGGGACCGGTTCCCTCGGCGACCTCGGCTGCCATGTCCTGGATTGTGCCTTCTGGTCGCTCAAGCTGAACCATCCAACGAGCGTTGAAGGATGCATCTCCACCTACTGGGAGGGATTTTGGAAACGGACCGAGCCTAAGAACGAGACTTACCCCCGATCCAGCATCGTACGATACAAGTTCCCGGCCCGCGGGGATATGCCGCCGGTGTTACTCACCTGGTGGGACGGCGGGCTGATGCCGATACGGCCCGAGGAGTTGGAAGGCGGCCGGCGGTTGGGCGATTCGGATGGCGGTGTTCTTTTCCTCGGGGACAAGGGCACAATCATGTGCGGCTGTTACGGCAAGGATCCGTGCCTGATTCCCGAAAAGCGAATGAAGGCATTTCAGCCACCGCCACAAACAATCGACCGTATCCCCGATGGCATCAACGGGCATGAAAAGGACTGGGTCCGTGCCTGCAAAGGCGGCAAGCCCGCCAGTTCCAATTTCGACTATTCCGGTCCGCTAACCGAAATGGTCCTGCTTGGAAACCTGGCGGTTCGCTTCCCGGACCAGCGCCTGCTCTGGGATGGTCCCAACCTCAAGGTCACTAACGACGACGAGGCCAATGCTTACGTGCGCCGGAAGTATCGCGAGGGCTGGAGCCTCTAAAGCCCGCTGCCCCACTTGAGGCTGCGTTTCGTACCTGTTCAGGTGTGGGGCAGACCTCCGGTCCAATGATGAACAGTGATGTTCTTCAAGTTGACAGCCATCGAAATTCAGCCCAATTTCAGACTCCATGAACACTTGCAGTCTGAGTGAAGCCAAAAGCTCCCTGGGCAGGTTAGCCGACGAAGCTCTTAAAGGCCGTCCAACGGTCATTGCCCGTGGCGGAAAACTGCTGATACTGCAGGCCTACGATCCGCCGGCCCCGGACGCGTTTGATGCTTTGATCGATGAGGGAATCGCTAGTGAACACCTCCTATTGACCGATGCGTTTTGGGATGGCGTTCGCGTCCGAGGCCGTGAATTAGCTCGCAAAGCAGTCGTAAAATGAGCGCCAGGATTAGCGCTCGGGCGCGCGATGATCTGGATTATATCTTCGCCTGCATTTGTGCTCGGCAAGGAATGGATGCCGGTGATCGATTCCTCGATCTTGCCAGACAAGCTGTAGCGTTCCTGGTTCAACATCCGGAGGCCGGCCCGCACCCAAGCTGGGCTGCTCGGCACAAGACTTTACGGTTTTGGGTTATCAGCAAAACCAAATTTCTAATTTACTATTTCCCCGAGGACCGGGGAGTCAGTATCGAGCGAGTGCTGGATGGTCGCCGGGACGTGAAACGTATTATCGAGCAAGGTTTTGAAGAACTCGATTTAACTCAGGAAGCTTGATGATGATTATACAGCAATCCCTCGCGCACGGCTTCGCTTTGATTGTTCAACTTGCCCGCCTTCACCAAGCGGGTGATGAACGTCTGCTGCTCTTTGGCCAGTGCGTAACCCACAAAACAATGTTCAACAACTATTGGAGAATGTCAAGCGCTTCAAATCTAAGCGCCATTCGCCTTAGAGCCCGCTGCCCCATTTGAGGCTGCGTTTCTTCCCGAGCGGCTTGAGGAACTGGGCCGCGCCGGCCGCCATGAAGTCGGTGTCGGTGCCGGCCATGAAGAATCGAAAACCCTGACGCTGCGAGCGTTTGATATGTTCCGGCGTCAGGCCCGGCCGGCCCAGGAATTTCCCATGCTTTTTCCCGGCGGCGACGATTTTGGCAATGGCCGCTTCGAGCTTTGGATGGTCCTGCTGGCCGCGCAGCCCGAGCGAGAAGGAAAGGTCGCTGGTGCCGATGAAGATCACATCGATCCCCGGAACGGCGGCGATTTCATCGATGTGCGAAAGCCCCTCGCTATTCTCCACAACCGTCACGACCAGCACATTCTCGTCGGCAAAGTCGTAGTAGCCCCCGGGAGCAGGCCAGCGGAAAGTGGCAAGGTCCGCCCCCGAGCCGCGCAGGCCGTGTGGGGGATAGCGGCAGGAGGCAACGGCCTGCCGGGCCAGGTCCGGGGTGCTGGTGAAGGGGAAAATGACCCCGAGCACTCCTGAATCCAGCAGGCGCTTGGCCATCCACAGCTCATTGACGGGCGGGCGGGCGATCGGCACCGCCGGCAGCCCACGGGTTGCCAGAACGATGTTACGCACGATTTCCAGGCTCAGCGGCGTGTGCTCCATCTCCAGCCAGATAAAGTCGAATCCAAGCGCCGCAGCCTGGGTTGCCACTTCAACGCTGTTGACGCTGATGACGGGGCCAACCACCGTCTCGCCTTTCAGCAGTTTCTCTTTTACCGGGTTTTTCCACGCTGAGTTTTCAGTTAATTCGTTCCTGGTCATAATGAGTCGTATTGTTGTTTCAGTTAGTGTTCGGAGGGTGCCGGTTCCTTGATCAGCCACACCTCCGAAACCTGGCAGGAACGGCCATTGCCGCCCAGGCCAGGCTCGGCGGACCAACTCAGAGTCAATTTACCCTGTTGTGTCGCCGCCGATGCGATCGCAAATTCCAGTGGCTTAAAAGGCATGGGCTTGGTCAGATACGGATGCACTTCCATCCCTTCGTTGGCCACCAGCCGGATTTTTCGTTTCGGACTGTCGCCTGCATAAATCACGCGAATCTTGTAGCGAGCCGTGGGATCGAGGTGGGTATAAACCATCTGCAGCGGGGCATCGTAAAGCGATTCCGCATGGTCCATCCAGGACAAGCGCCGCGCCACTCCGGGGTTTTCGTCCGGCTCATCAAACACCAGGTCTTCCTCGAAATCGACCCGCACCGACTTAAAGCAGCCCGGGTCTTCGCTAAACCCCAGGCCGGGCAGTAAATGCGGCTGGCACGCGATGTTTCCCAGGTCGTCGTAGAATCCGCCCGGCCCCGGGTCGGTCCATTGCAGAATCTCATCCACCGCTTTGAGCCGTTCCGGCTCGGAACCGAGCTTGCGGATTTTCGCAAATCGTTCTTCGAGCCAGGCGCGATTGTTCAGGGGGTAATCGAGCGTATCCAGGCTCGCCCCGCGGTCCACCGCAATCGCCTGGTATCGCTCGACGCTCAGTTGCATTCCGATGCTCTGGAACAGCGCCTCCCCCAACTGGAAGATGCGTCGGCGCCAGTCCTCATTCACGGGTTCCACCAGGGCCCGATCCAGGATTTTCGCCGCCTCCACGATGGCCCGGGAAGCACCGACTTCTCGCCCCGCACGCAGGCGTGCCATCGCCTGCATCTCGAGGTCCGTTTCATGAATCAGGCGGTGGCGGACGCAGGCATCGTAATACGCCCGAAACAGCGCTTGCTGAAACCGCCAATTCTTGAGGTCGGCCGGCGACGCTGTCCTCTCCATCGCCTGGAATTGACTCAGCGTGGTGTCCACACTCTCATTCGCCAGCAGCGGCCCCACCCAGTTTCGCTCCAACGCCAACAATCCCTGCGCAAAACCATCCGTATATCGCTCTCCGATGAAATAGCGGCTGTACTGGCGGAGAATATCAACCACTTTGGCGTCCGGATTCCAGCCCAGCCCGCTCCAGACGGTCTTGTTGACATCGTCATTACATCCCTCCGAGTACGTCAGAAACCCAATCGTGCCGGGTTGCATCTTGCGAAAGATGATCGCTTCGGCTTCCGGTCGTGGATTGATACACTCCCGCGCTTCCGTCAACGCGTACGCCACGTCCCAGCCCGCCACCGGGTACTCGCACTGGCGCGAGTGGGTGATATCCGGGTAATTGCGAATCGGGTATTTTGCCGGAACCAGTTCGCGCAACTGCGGCAGATTCACGCGCACCTGGGGACCAAACACCACTCCGCCCAGCCAGGCCGGCTGGTCGCGCTTGAGGATGTCAATGAACTCATCGAGCCACACCTGGTCGAAACTTTGCGGCGAAACCCACATCTGCGCCTTGGGATGGTAACGATGCAGGTTCTGGGTCTGCTTCTCCAGCAGGGCCATCAGCACCTTCGGTCGGGTGTGACCCGGATCGCCCCCCGGGACGAAAACCGTGTCGATACGGCTCAACTTCGAAAAGACCGCCCCCCATTCGTTTAACGCCAACTCGACGGTCTTCGGGTCGGCATAATCCTTGTCCATCGCCGGATACCAAATCCAGATGTCGAGGCCATAGGCATCCGCCACGCGCGACATGCCTTGCATCATTTCCATCGGCGGCCGCGGGAAATGCGGGCTGTCGGCATCGTCATCGGAGCGGGGCGGTATGAGTTCAATGGCATTGCAACCAAACACTGCCAGGTCGCGGAAATACTGCTCCCAGACGGGCAAATCCCAGGCATCGTAAGAGTTGCACTTGGGCCGATACCCGAGCTGGTGCCCGCGCAACGGATACTTGGGCGCCGTGGTGACATCCACGTCGTCCCGCAAGCTCACACTCCCGCGCTCCATGCGCAGCTCGCGCAGCAAGTGGCCGACGCCGAATAGAACGCCACGCTCATCGTTGCCGAGAATCACCACCGCCGGGTTGTTCTCCACCTTCCGAACACACAACCGATACCCTTCCGCCGGGCTCGATGCCGGCTGGGATTGCAGGCTTTCCGCGTGCGGCCCGGTGAATTCGCGCAAGGCCGTCTTCAGCCCCACGGCGATGACGGGAACATTCGTGGTCGGCCACGCCGTCATTTGCGGCCAGCGGATGGTGGTGCGTTTCTCAGCCTCTTCGACCAGCATCTTTACCGCCTGCTTCTGTCGCGGCGAGGCGTCCGGCGCGCAGACAATCACCGCATGCCGCAAGTCGAGCGCGCGACCCGAAACGACGCAACCAAGGCAGGCCAACAAAGCCACCAACGGGGCCGCAAATGCCGCA
>Ga0194053_10000652_pt1 | contig 25252 bp, 21 predicted proteins | sample SepL228m_MetaG_FD_161684 | JGI IMG/M metagenome (GOLD analysis project Ga0194053, IMG submission 161684) | Anoxic zone freshwater microbial communities from boreal shield lake in IISD Experimental Lakes Area, Ontario, Canada - Sep2016-L227-8m | ecosystem: Environmental > Aquatic > Freshwater >... | reverse complement strand
GTATTAATTCGCCTTTCGGCGAGCTGTCCCCCACTTCCCGGCAGATTGCTCACGTGTTACGCACCCGTTTGCCACTGGACCAAATCTGTATTGCTACAAATTTGATCCCGTTCGACTTGCATGTCTTATCCACGCCGCCAGCGTTCGTTCTGAGCCAGAATCAAACTCTCCGTGAAAAGTTTGCCCTCCGCCGCTAAGCGGAGGAAAGTTTTCTGACTATCCATATATTACCGAGTGAGACTCGGCTACTATTTGGGCCGTCAAATTAAAATTACAAAACCGACGGAAACGCACAATTCAGCATATTGCTGATTGTCTATTTGTGTTTGCGTTCTGAATTTTGCCGATTACCGGCGAAAATTCGAATCAGATTATCAAAAAACGAACCCGCTTGGTGACGCGTCCCGCAGGGAAGTTTTTCCGCTGCTTTGACGTGTCGAGGTCACCCCCGGGAGATCAATTTCCTGCCAGCCTTTTTGCTAGCGGGATTGTCAGAATATCCCAACTCTCTGGAACGTCAATGGTTTTTCGAAAAAAACTTAAAAAATCCGGCAGTCTTCCCGAAAAATCACGGCTGGGACACTATGAAACCCTTTTGCAATCAGCATTTCGCGGCGTCAAGAAGAAAAAATATAAAAAATGAGGGGCGGTAATTATTTTGAGCGATCTCGAAAAACGAGTAAAAACAGCGCTCGAAACCTGCGTTTTGTGCCGCCAATTTTTCTGTAAAAAGCACCCCCCGGCTGGGGGTTGGATTGAAGCGAGCGACATTCATGGTCCTTGTCAATGGATTCGCAATTTTTCCAGCGAACACTGTTTACAGGCGGCTTCGTGAATGGTTTGCTGGTTGGATATGTCTTCCAAAACACTTGATATCCATTCCCGTGGCGATTTCAATTTCCCCACGGGAGTCTCGCTTTTGAAAGATTCCCTTCGCAACAAAGGCACGGCATTCAGTGAGGAGGAGCGCGACGCGCTCGGGCTGCGGGGGCTGCTGCCGCCGCGGATTTTTTCCATGGCCCAGCAGGTGGAGCGGGCGTTAAGGCAGTTGCGCCGGAAGGAGTCCGACCTTGAGAGGTATATCTTTTTAACGGCACTTCAGCAGCGGAACGAGACCCTGTTCTTCCGACTGCTTCTGGACCATCTCGAGGAGACGATGCCTATCATCTACACGCCGACCGTCGGGCAGGCGTGCTTGGAATATGGCGGCATTTTCCGCAGTCCCCGGGGGCTTTGGATCAGCATCGAGGACCGGGGGAATATTGAGGGCGTGCTGCGGCACTGGCCAAACCAAGGGGTCAAACTGATAGTCGTGACAGATGGGGAGCGAATCCTTGGTCTCGGGGATCTGGGAGCGCTCGGAATGGGGATTCCCATTGGAAAGCTTGCGCTGTATACCGCCTGCGCGGGCCTGCATCCGTATTACTGTCTTCCGATCACCCTCGATGTGGGAACAAACAACGAAAGCCTGCTGGAGGATCCGTTTTACATCGGTTTGTCCCGCAAGCGGGCGAAGGGGGAGGAATACGGGGAGTTCCTGAACGAATTTGTGTTAGCGTCGCAGAAGGTTTTCCCGGGAAGCCTGATCCAGTTTGAAGATTTCGGCAATCACAACGCCTTTGACCTTCTCGGAAAATGGCGTCATCGTATCTGCTGCTTCAACGATGACATCCAAGGAACCGCCGCGGTTGCTCTGGCAGGTTTGATCGCTGCTACGAAGGAAACCGGGGTGCCTCTTCGCGAGCAGAAAATCCTTTTCCTGGGCGCAGGCGAGGCGGGCACGGGAATCGGGGAACTGTTTGTCAGCGCCTTGGGCGAGGAGGGGGTGAGCGAGGCGGAGGCAAGACAGCGCTGCTGGTTTGTGGATTCAAAGGGCCTGCTGGTCAAAAACCGGGGCGATGACATGCCCAAGCACAAAATCCCCTTCGCCCACGACGCGGAGCACGTCACTTCCCTTGCTGCAGCCATTGAAAAAATCCGACCAACCGCCTTGATCGGTGTCTCCGGGGTGGGTCGCTCGTTTACGACAGAAGTCCTGCGTTCCATGGCGGCAATCAATAAGAAGCCAGTGATTTTTGCGCTGTCCAACCCCACATCGAAAGCAGAATGCACGGCAGAGGAAGCGTATCTCCACACGGAAGGACGGGCAATATTCGCGAGCGGAAGCCCGTTTAAACCCGTTGATTATCAGGGAAAAACAATTTATCCTGGCCAAGGCAATAATGTTTACATTTTCCCCGGCGTGGGCCTCGGAGCTTTGGCCTGTGCGGCTGAGCGAGTCGACGACTCGATGTTCCTCGCGGCGGCCAGGACGCTTGCAGCGGAGGTGACTGCGGACGACCTCGCGCGGGGCAGCGTTTATCCTTCGTTGACACGCATCCGTTCGGTTTCGCTGAAAATCGCCAAAGCCGTCGCGGAGCGAGCCTACGCCTTGGGATTTGCCAAACTCCCGCGTCCCGACGATTTGGAACAGCATGTGGCAGAGAGGATGTTTGTTCCCGACTATGTGCCGTATTGAGAAGACGAAAAATGACTCTCGTGCCCGTAAAAACCGCGGGGTTGGGATACAAACTATTTCACAGCGATCACGATCACCCCGCAGAGTATCAAAAGTCCTCCCACCCAATGATGCCACGTAAGCGATTCGTGTAAAAACAGCCCCGCCATCGCGATCGCGAAGATCACACTCAACTTGTCAACCGGCGCGACTTGAGATGCCTGACCAAGTTGGAGCGCGCGAAAATAGCAGACCCAAGAGAGCCCGGTCGCCAGGCCGGAGAGAACGAGAAAAATCCATGTCCGCCGTGAGATGTTGGCAAACGCCTCCCCGGAGAGGGCAGAGGATGCCAGCAACCAGGCAAAAACCAGGATGACCGTCGTGCGGATTGCCGTGGCCAAGTTCGAATTCACTCCCTCGACCCCAACTTTGGCAAGAATCGCCGTCGCCCCGGCGAAGAGCGCCGAGAGAAGCGACCAGACCAGCCAGTTGTTCAGGACGTTCACGCTTTCAGGTTGCCTTCCCGGCTATAGCTCGACTTTCCCTTTCCTTGATCCGCCCGGTAGTGGATGACCTTGACGTTTTCCATCGTCACCAGCCCGCCGCCCAGCATGTCGTCGAGGACGGGCAGGAAGCCGTTGATTTTCTCCGCGGCGTCCACAACCTCGATGACCACCGGCAGATCCACCGAAAGCTGCAGAATTTTCGCCGTGTGGATGAGGCTGGTGGCCCCGAAGCCCATCGGGCTGCGGAAGACCGTGGCCCCGGCGAGACCGAGTTCGCGGATTTTGAGCACGAGCGCCTCGTAGAGCGGCTTGTGTTCCCATCGGTCGCTTTCTCCGATGAGAATTCTCAAGAGGACGGCGTCTTCCTGCAGGTGTTTCATGGGATGGTTACTTGTGGTTGAGCAATGACACGAGAATGATCCCCAGCCAGACGAAAGCGAGACAAACCACGACCGAGAGCACCACGTTTAGCGCTGCGTAAAGCCATTCGCCATCGCTCATCAGGTTGATTGTCTGCAGACCGAACGACGAGAACGTCGTGAATCCTCCCAGAACGCCGATCATCACAAACTGGCGGGTCAGCGGAGATGTGAGAATCATGCCGTCGGGACCGGTCAGCGCGAAGAATCCTCCGATCACAAAGCAGCCGAGCGCATTCACCACAAGAGTCCCCACCGGAAAGGTCTCCCCGAAGCGCACCGCGCAGGACAGGGACAGCCACATCCGGGCGGCGCTCCCGAGCGCGCCGCCAACCATTACAACAAGGTAGGACATCCACATGGCTTGATGGGGGAAAATAGATCGCGGAGGATGGAATCGGCGAGAAAAGAATCGCGAGCCGTGTAAGCTTTCTTGGCTCCGCGGAAGAGGGTGCGAATAAACCTTTTCAAAGTCCGCCGGGGTGTGTAGGAGAACCCGCAACCACTATGAAACCACATCGCGGCACTCTTATTCTCGTTCTCGGAATCCTCAGCCTCATCGTCTGTCAACCCGTGGGCATTGCAGCATGGATCATGGGCAACGCCGATCTCAAACAGATCGCGGCCGGCACCATGGATCCCGAAGGAAAGTCCCTGACCCAAATCGGAAAAATCCTCGGCATGATCGCCGTCATTATTCTCGTGATCGGGATCGTGCTCGGAATTCTCGGACTGGTCTTGGGCATTGGCGCGGCCGCCATGTCCCCGCACCACTAAGAAACTCCGAAGGTTTTTCAGCAGCGGTATGCAAACCAGGATCAGGAGACGGCTTCGCCGGCCGGCTTTTGTGCGACGGTCGCAGACTGCTACATCGCGCCGCTTACCGGCCTGCTGATCTTCAAGCGTTATTCGAGAAATGCCGGCGTCCGGGGCGGAGGACGTCCGAATGACAGTTGCCCGACACGCTCAATTCTACCGGATCCATCCTTCAAAACGACGATACTGGATCGGCCGTTTTCGGACTTGGCTTGGAGCAGAATGGTATCCGGGGGATCCTCGGCGGAGACATTGCCGATGGAGATTTTGTCGAACTGAAGCCGTTCGAAATCGCCAGCCTTGAGGAAGCTGTTCTCGACCAGTGTTTTTTTCACATCCGCTTTCGAAGCGAATTTCCCTGACGACTTCCCGTCCATCTCCGCCTGCATCATGGCGAGGTGGATGCTGCGCATGGTGCGCAGCATCTGGATATCCTTCGCCTTCGCCTTCGCGGTGACGACTGCCGGAAGAGCCAGTGCGGCCATGATGCCAACGATAAACGGCAACACCAGCACGCTGATGTATCCGGTGATCAGGCCAGCGACGGCAATCCCCCTTCCGTCGAGCGAAGGATCCCGCTTGATCCGCCCCAAGCCGACATGCCCACAAATCACGGCCGGGATTCCGGCAAAAAGGGAACAGCCTGCGATAGAAAGAACCCCGAGAACGAGCGACCAGATCGAGAGCGGTTCGGTTTTTCGCCGCGGCGGGAGGACGGGGGCCTGACCGGGCAGTGCCGGTGGTCCACCCAAGCCGAGCTGGAGCTGCACGAACGACGAGAGCGGTTTCCAGGTTTCCATGCCTTCGCTCCAAGCGAGGTCGGTCCCTGCTGCCTGCCCGGACTTGAGCATTTCGGCGACCTGCGACTCGGAGAACGGCCCGAGTTGCTGCCCGTTTTTGTTGATGAAGATTTGCATCGGGAGGTCTCGAAGGATTTCCGATCGGAAGGTTTCCGGCAATAAAAAACCCGCCTTTTCCTTCTCGCTTTCCGGGTGCGGGGATGGTTTGAATCTCCCGTCCTCTCCTTCCATGATTATCTTCGGCATGTTCGTCGGTTTTGTTGCCTGGTTCCTCGTCCGGTATCTGATGGCCGGCATTTTCACGGTGGACCAGAACGAGCGGGCGGTGAAAACCGCTTTCGGCCGCGCCGAGAGGATCGGCAGCCAGACCACGCTGGATGATCCGGTGTCGGAGATGCTGACCGACGAGGAAAAACCGCGTTACTGCTACCCGCAGGTGCGTGTGATCCCGCCGGGCGGGCCGTATTTCAAGTGGCCGTGGGAGAAGGTTTACAAAACCAGCATCGCCGTCCAGACGGTGAGCATGGCCTACGATCCGGAGGACGCCGACGCGAACGAAGGCGGCACCCGCCTGAGCGCCGTGACGAAGGATCAGCTCGATACCGGACTGAGCGGCCAGTTGCGGTTCCGCGTCTCGGAGAGAAACCTCTACGCTTGGTTCTTCGGCGTAAAAAATCCGATCGCCCACGTGATGGGATTCTTCATCAGCGTGCTCCGCGAGCGCATTGCCAACTTCGAGGCGCCGGCGGCCGTGCCGGGCACCGACGACGGGATGGCGGCAGCGGTCGCTGGAATCTCCATCAACGACCTTCGCAAAAACCTGTCATCGCTTAACGAGCACATGGACATCGAATGCGCAGGCACCGCCGCGCGCTACGGGATCGCCCTCGACGCCTCGCTCATCACCAGCATCGACCCGCCGCCGGATGTGGAATCAGCTCTCGCGGCGATCAACACCGCCCACAACCAGGTTTCGAGCGACATCAGCCTTGCCCAGGCGCACGCCGATCAGAAAATCGTGCAGTCCCGCCGGGCGGTCGAGATCGAAACCCTCAATGCCCAGGCCGAAGTCGAGCCGCTCCTCGCGCTGGCGGGCCAGGTTTCCTCGCTCCAAGCCAGCGGCGATGCCGTCCTTCCGGCCTACCTGCGGAACGTCAAACTCTCGCTCTTCCGAAAAGCCAGCCGCGTGATTCTGGAGGACCCCCGATGAGCTTCATTATCGCCGTTGTCTTCACGTTTTTCGGCATGTTCTTTTTCATGCCTGCGATCCAATTCGTTCTCCGGCTGCTCGGGTTTTATGTCGTCGTCGAAGAGGGGACCTGCCACGTCTATGTGCTGTTCGGAAAAGTGCTCGCCGTGCTCGATGAGGCCGGGTTTTACTTTTTGTGGGTCAGGCTCGGGCTGGCCGCACCGATCGTGAACTGGCTGGGAAAACGCTACGTCCTCGACCGGCGGCTCGACCAGATCTACCTGCGCAGCCAAGCGGTGAACAGCGAGGAAGGCGCCCCGATGGGCATCGGGATCTGGTGCGAGATGCGGATCGGCGACGCGGTCGCATATCTGTTCAAAAATGCCGACCCCCGGGGATCTCTCGCAGCCAACGTGAGCAATGCGACCGTCCGTTGCCTGAGCAACATGAAGCTCTCGGCCATGCTCGAAGGCCGGCACGACATGTCCCAAACTGTCCGCAACGAAGTCAGCCCGAAATCCGAGGAATGGGGGTTCCAGCTCGGCAGCATCTACATCCGCAAAGTCCACTTCCGCGACATCGCAATGATTCAGCAGATCCAGGAAAAAGTCGTGAACCGCCTCCGCCAGGTCACCAGCGCGATCAAGCAGGACGGGGCCAATCAGGTCAGCATTATCACCAGCACGGCCGAGCGGCAGGCGGCAGTGGAATTCGCCAAAGCCGCCGCCATGCGTCCGGCAATCGTCGGCAGTGCGCTCCAGCAGATCGGGCAGGACCCGAATGTCCTGGCCGCGATGTTTGCCATCCTAGAGACCCAGCAAATCCTCGCGGGCGAGTCAAAAATCGCCATTGTCCCGCCGAAGAGCGAGCTGCTCACCCAGCTTCTCGCGAGCAGGGACCCGTCACCGGCCAATCCTCCGGCCCCGCCGGTTTAGTTCTTCTCCGCGGAAATCTATTCCCCGCAGATTCCAATCGACTCTGGCGGGTCGGATCATGGAGAATGCGGGCATGAAGATTTTGATGGCCGCGAGCGAGATGGCTCCCTTTGCGCGGACCGGCGAGTTTGCCGATGAGATGCTGGCGCTGGCTGCCCACCTTCGCGAGGCAGGACACGAGGTGTCCGTTGCCCTGCCATATTACCGTTGCGTCCGCGAGGACAAGTCAGTCAAGGCCAAGCGCACGAAGATGAAGTTTTCGATCCCTGTCGGACCTGCAAAACTTCCTGCAGAGATTTTGGAGACGATGGCCCCGGGCGGCGTGCGAGTCTTCCTGGTGGCCCGCGACGAATTTTTCGACCGCACCGGGCTCTACGGGGCGGACGACCGGGACTATCAGGACAACTCTGCACGATTCATTTTCTTCACAAAATGCGTGCTCGAATTGGCCAAAAAAACCGGCCCGGATGTCGTGCACGTGCATGGCTGGCAGACCGCCCTGCTCCCCGTTTTCGCGAAGGACCAGCGCCTGCCGGTGGTGACCGTGCTCACCCCCCACAGCCTCGAATTCCAAGGGAATTTTTGGAGCTACGACTTCGGGCTCACAAATCTCCCGGGCGAATATTTCTCCGCCCGAGGGCTCGAGTTTTACGGGAGCATGAACTGTCTCAAGGCCGGGATTTTGTTCGCGGACGCCGTCGTCCTTCCGGGCCGGCGCCACGTGGCGGAAATGCAGACCCCGGAGTTTGGCTGCGGCCTGGAATCCGTGCTGCGCGAGCAGAGCTACAAGCTCGAAGGCATCCCGGACGGGCTCAAGGAATCCGCCTGGCCAGCGTTCCCCGTAGCGGAACAAATCCGGGCGCGGAACGACCTGGCCCAGCGCGCGGGCTTTCTGCCCGGCGGGCGTGTTTTTCTCGCCGATTCTTCGGCCACGAATGGAGCGGGAGTCGGGCTCCTGCTCGAAGCGCTCGACCGCCTGCCCTCCGAGGATGCGCGAGTCCTCCTCCTCGGGCCTGTCGACCCCGCCCACCGGCAGGCGCTCGGAATCGCGGTGCGGCGCCACGCTGGACGGTTCGCCCACCTCCCCGAAGTCGATGCCCCGCTCTTCCATCTCGCCCTCTCCGCCTCGGAGTTCCTGATCCTTCCCGGTCCGGTCGAGCCCGGCGGCGAACTCCTCATGCTCGCACTCCGAAACGGGGTTCTGCCGATTGCCGCCCACTGCGGCGGGCTCCGACAGTTTGTGCAGGACTTCGACCCAGTCACCGGCACGGGCAACGGTTTTGTTTTTTACAAAGATTCCATCGAGGCTCTGGGCGATGCCATCGGACGTGCCGCAAGGACCGCCGACCTCGCTCCCCTGATCGAAGCCGCGCGCGCCGCGGATTTCTCCTGGGCCTCCGCCGCGAAGCACCACCTCGCGCTCTACAACCGGCTCCTGGCTGCCTCCGGCAGGGCCGCCGCCTGAAAAACCCATGCTCCCGGAAATCCTGACCGAAATCCCCGGTCCGCATTCCCGGGCTCTCATGGAAAAGCTCGCTCACTTCGAGTCGCGGAACGTCACGTTTTTCAGCACGGATTTTCCGGTGTTCTGGGAGCGGGCCACCGGAGGAAATGTCTGGGATGCCGATGGCAACCGTTATCTCGACATGACATCCGGGTTCGGGGTCTGCGGCCTCGGCCACGGGGCGACCTCGAAGGCTATGATCTCGCAGGCCGCGCAACTCGTCCACGGGCTCGGCGACGTGCATCCCTCGCCGCTCAAGGCATCGCTCTGCCGCGCGATCAGCCGGATCACGTTCGAGCGATGGAACGAGGGTCCGGCCAAAACGATCCTGTGCAACTCGGGGTCCGATGCGGTCGAGGCCGCGCTGAAGACGGCGCTGCTGCACAGCGGAAAGCCCGGGGTCATCAGCTTCACTGGCGGATACCACGGGCTCGGGCACGGGGCGCTCGAAACCTGCGGCCTCCCGTTTTTTCGCGACCCCTTCGCGGGCCAACTCGCGCGGTTCGGGGTCCGCCTTCCCTATCCGTATTGTTGCCGCTGCCCGTTCGGCCGCACCGAAGGCTTCCGGCTCGAGGGACGGGATTTCCCGAACTGCTCGTCCTCCTGCCTCGAATCGCTGCACGAGCAGCTCGACAAAACGATCCGACACCGCGAGATCGGCTGCATCCTCGTCGAACCGGTCCAAGCGCGGGGAGGGGACATCGTGCCTCCGAAAGATTTTCTCCCGCTGCTGCGCCAGGTTTGCGACGAGTATAAAATCCTGCTCGTCGCCGACGAAATTTACACCGGCTTCCATCGGACCGGCCGCTTCTTCGCCTGCGAGCATTCGGATGTCGTCCCGGATATCATCTGCCTCGGCAAGGGGCTGACAGGCGGGTTCCCCCTCTCCGCGTGCACTGGCAAGTCCCACGTGATGGATGCCTGGCCGATCTCGGCAGGCGAGGCCCTGCATACGAGCACGTTCCTCGGCCATCCCGTCGGCTGCGCGATGGCTCTCGCCTCTATCGCGGAACACGAAAAGCCCGGAGTCGCCGAGCGCGCGAAAACCGCGGGAATCCTCCTCCGCCACGCCCTGTCGGACCTGAAATCCGGCCATCTCCGCGGCCTCGGGGCCATGCTCGGCTTCGAACTCGTAACCCCCGATGGATCGCCGGACACTGCCACGGCTTCAAAAGTTGTCGTCAATTCCCTGAAAGCCGGCCTCATCCTCCTCGCCGGAGGCCCGCATGGAAATGTGCTTTCCTTCGCCCCCGCCTTCGACCTGGCTGCCGAAGAGGCGGACTGGACCGGCTCCCACCTGAAAACGCTTCTTTCGAGATAGCGAAAACCACGTAGGACATCAGGCCCTCCACCCTATCAATGACCGGGTTCACCCCAAACGATAAGCGCCCGCTATTTAGCGAGGGATGAGCCCTCACGTCAGATCATGGGCCCCGGTGAACGCTATGCGCACTCGAGGATCCCGGCAGGACCAGATACTCGCTGGGAGACTTCCCCGTTTTCCTGCGAAACTGCCGGGAAAAATAGTTACTGTCCTCAAAACCACAGCGGGAGGCGATCTCGGAAATCGAAAGCTTCACAGTCCGGCGGTCCAGGAATTCCATCGCGCGGCGGATTCGAGAGCGGACCAGATACTCGACGGGGGAAACTCCGGTGGCCTCGCGAAAACGGCGCAGGAAGGTTCGCTCCGACATCGCAGCCCGTGCGGCCAGTTCCCCAATGCCGATCGTCCGGTGAAGATTCTGGTCGATCCAGGAAAGCGCGCGGCCGAGGCGCATTTCCAAATGCGGTGAATCCCCGGCATCCCTGCCGTAGCGCCGGGCCAATAGCCCCACGATGAGCAGCAGCCAGGCACGGGCAAGAAGAGTGCCGCCCTCGGTCGTCCGTTCCGTTTCTGCTTTCAGAGCATCAGCCCATGCGGTCACCTGCCGCAAATCTGCGGCATTGAGGCGGAGATGGCTCGTGAATTCCCTTTGCCGCCACCGCACGGGCTCGAGCGTGAAGAGCGCGTGATAGCCCGGCAGCGAACCGAGTTCCTTTTCCGCTTCGTGAAAAACGTCCTCGCGGACGAGGATGTTCACCAGGCTGAGTTCGCAGGTTTCCTCGTAGGCATGGCTGCGTGACGAGTTGATGAAGAGGATGTCTCCCGCCTGCAAATGGTGCTTCGCCAGACCGGTCGAATGGACCGCTTTCCCGGACAGGACGATGACAAGCTCGGCAAATTCATGCCGGTGCATCGGCATCTCGGCCTGGTGCAGGCGGTCCATCACGACAATTTGCGCCCGGGCATCCGGGAAAAATCTTTTCCGGCGCAGCCGGGCGATTTTTGTCATGGCGGAATAGTGCTAGATATTTTGGCGGAAAAATCAAGGATTTTCAAAACCCGAACAGCTACTATGGGGAAATGAATACTCCCGACGTTTTTTCCCAAGCTGCCTGGATCGCCCCGCTCGTCACCGGCAGCCCGCGGACATCCCCCCCGGCAACTTATCTTCGCAAGGCATTTGTCCTGGACCAGCCCTTGAAATCGGCAACCCTGACCGTCACCGCGCTCGGGTTGTATGAATGCGAAATCAACGGCAACCGCGTGGGCGACGAAGTGTTTGCGCCTGGATGGACCGTCTACCACCACCGGGTCCAGTATCAAACCCATGACGTCACGGAGATGCTCCACCAAGGCGAGAATGTGCTGGGCGCGCTTCTTGGAGACGGCTGGTATTGCGGTTATGTAGGCTGGAGAAACCGCCAGGTTTACGGCGATCGCCCCCGCTTTCTGGCCCAACTGAACGTGAACCTGTCGGACGGTTCGTCCGTCACCGTGGCCACCGACGGATCGTGGATAACCCGGACCGGGCCAATCATGGAAAGCGACCTGCTCATGGGCGAAACCTATGACGCCAGGCTGGAACTGGGAAACTGGTCCCAGCCGGGATATGACGACGGTCTCTGGCAACCGGTGGCGGACGGCTCGCCCGATCCGGTTCCGGAACTCGTGCCTCGCATGGGTCCGCCCGTCCGGCGCATCGCGGAAATCAAACCGGTGTCAGCGAACGTTCACGTTCCATCCGGCGCCCGCATCCACGATCTTGGACAAAACTTCGCGGGCCGCGCGCGCATCGCGGTCCGGGCTCCACGAGGGACCGTCGTCAGGATACGCTTTGCGGAGATCCTGAATCCGGAAGGCCAGATCTACACGGAAAACCTGCGCGGGGCGCGGGCGACCGATTGCTACATCTGCAAGGGAGGCGGCGAAGAAATCTGGGAGCCGCGTTTTACCTTCCACGGATTCCGGTATGTCGAGGTGAGCGGGCTGGCCCGGGAGGATTCCGCGGAGGTGACGGGCGTGGTGCTGCATTCGGATGTCCGTCCTGCCGGCACGTTCCGGTGCTCGAGTGAGTTGCTGAACCAACTCCAGCACAACATCGTCTGGGGACAAAAAGGCAATTTTCTCGAAGTGCCCACCGATTGCCCCCAGCGCGACGAGCGTCTCGGATGGACCGGCGACGCCCAGGTTTTCATCCGGACGGCGTGTTTCAACATGCAGGTGATGGAGTTCTTCCGGAAGTGGCTCCGGGACATGCGCGACACGCAGACCCAGCGCGGCGGCATCCCGGCCGTCATTCCGAACGCCGATTTTCTCGGGGCGCCTGGCTCGCTCGGCGGGGCCAACGAGGATGGCGGACCGGCCTGGGCCGACGCCGCGATCATTTGCCCGTGGACCCTTTACCTCTGCTACGGCGACTCTTCCATCCTCGAGGAGAATTACTCCATGATGCAGCGGTTCATGGACTTCATGGCGGAACATCGCTGCCTGGGAAAAATCCGGTCCCATTCCGACGTCGATTCCTGGGGAGGATTCGGCGACTGGTTGGCGCTGGATGGAAGCGGCAAGACGGAGGGCGCGACATCGAAGGATTTAATCGGCACCGCATTCCACGCCTACGATGCAGCGATCATGACCCAAATTTCCACCGTGCTGGGGCGCGAGTCTGATGCCGCCGCATACCGGGCGCTGCGGGACGAAATCGCCGCAGCGTTCTGCCGTCGTTTTGTGACCCCGGACGGACTGATCACTCCCGGAACCCAGACGGCTTATGTGCTCGCGCTCCGGTTCGATTTGCTTCCGGAGGGCACGCGCGCGGCCGCCGCCTCAGAACTCGTGCGCGACATCAAGTCACGGGACTACCACCTCACGACGGGGTTTTCCGGAACGTCCTATCTGCTCGATGTGCTGGAAGACACCGGACATCTTGATGTGGCTTACCGGCTGCTGGAACAGGAAAGCTTCCCGTCCTGGCTGTTCCCGGTGAAAAATGGGGCGACAACAATTTGGGAACGGTGGGACGGATGGACGCCGGACAAAGGGTTTCAGGACAAAGGCATGAACTCGTTCAACCATTATGCCTACGGGGCCGTGGGGGCCTGGATGTATCGCACGGTGGCCGGACTGGAACTCGATCCGGCCGAACCCGGATACCGGCACATTGTTTTCCGCCCGCGCCCCGGAGGTTCGATCACATGGGCCGAGGCAAAACTCCCGACCGCCCACGGGGAGTGCGCCATCCGTTGGGAGTTGAAAGAAAAAGCCCTCCACGTCGTTCTGGCTATTCCCGAAGGTTGCCATGCGACGTTTCAACCGCCCGAAGGATACAATGCGAGCCTGTCCCACCACACCCCGGGAAATCACACGCTTGTCCTCCCTTCTGCCCGCTGATCCCGATCAGGAACGGGGCTTGGGTTGCGACGGCTTGATCAGAAAGGTCATGGCCGCGCCGCACAGCAAGAGAACGCCAGCCGTAATGAAGGAAGATTGGTAGCTGCCGCTCTGGGTGGTCATGGTTTGTTGGAGGCGCGGGAGAACGAGTCCCCCGACTCCCCAGGCGGTGAAGAGGACACCGTAATTCATGCCGAAGCTCTTGAGCCCCCAAAGATCCTTCGTGAACGACGGAAAGAGGGAGAGGTTGGCGCCGTAGTTGAAGCCGATGAGGCTCGCGATCAGGACGATGATGACGGGAGTGGTTTCCTTGGAGGCCGTCACGGAGATGGCAACGAACATGAGCATTGCCTGGAAGAGCAGCACCAGACACAGGGTCCAGCGGCGACCGATCTTATCCGAGAGCAACCCCGCCACGATGCGGCCGCCGGCGTTGCCGATCGCCATCACCGCCACTGCCACGAAGGCCCGGTCGCCCATGCTTTTTTTAGCCATGCCGCTGAGGCTGCCGATGACCATCAACCCCGCTCCCGAGCCGATGAAGTAAAGCACCCACAACAACCAGAACGCCGGCTGCCGGAGGATTTCCCGAGGCGTGGCGTGGTTGGGCGCAGCCGGCACCGATCCGTCCGGCGACGGTTTCGACCCAGCGACAAATCCCGCCGGCGGATTCACTAAAAACTGAGCCAGCCCGCAAACGATGATGACGAACGCGATGCCGAGGATGAGCATCGAGCTTTTCACCTGGTAGTGGCCGAGCAGGTATTGCGAGACCGGCGCGAGATAGACCGGGGCGAGACCGAATCCGGCAACGACGAGGCCGGCGATCAAACCGGTTTTTGACGGTGGGAACCATTTCAACGCCGGGGGCGTGGCCGACGAATAGCCGAAGCCGAGGCCGAGCCCCGCGAGCACGCCGAAACCCAGCATCCACACACCGTAGTTGTTCGATGTCGATGCGAGCACGAAGCCCGCTCCGACGAGCAAACCGCCGATCGATGCCGTGATGCGGGGCCCGACCTTGTCCTGGCAGCGGCCGGCGATAATCATCGTAAAGGCGAAGACGAGGCAGCACAGCGCGTAGGGGTCGTTTAGCTGCGAGCCCTGCCAGCCGAACTCTTTTTCGATGGCCCCCTTGAACAGGCTCCAGGTGTAGAGGATTCCGAGCGCCAGATTGATGCCGAGGCCGGAAAAGGTGACAAGCCAGCCGCGGTGGCGCACGGGAGCAGTCTGGTCGGCCGCAGCAGACGGCACGTTCGAGGGGGTGGGCATGCCGCCTTCTAGCAAACCCATTTCCGGGTGGCAATGCGGAGTTTTCCGGATGGAACGATCGCGGGCTGGCTTGTTTCCGGAGGGCCGCTAGAATCGCGGAATGTCCGACTATTGGAAAACCTGGCAGCCGACCGAGCGTGCAACACTTTGCTTCGTCATCCGCAGTGGAGAGATCCTGCTCATCCGGAAAAAGCGCGGGCTGGGAGCAGGCAAAATCAACGCGCCCGGCGGGCGGTTGGAACCCGGAGAAACCGCCTTGGATGCCGCGATTCGCGAGACAGAGGAGGAACTCGGCATCACCCCGGTGGGTGTCGAGGAAAGGGGCGAACTCCACTTTCAATTCGCCGACGGATATGCGCTCCACTGCGCAGTCTTCATTGCTTCCGATTGTATTGGCGAGCCTTTTGAGACCGATGAAGCCGCCCCGCTTTGGACTTCACTTGACCAGATCCCGTATCACGAAATGTGGGACGACGACATCCATTGGTTGCCAGGAGTGATTGCCGGCGGGAGTTTTCGCGGGTTTTTCCACTTTGACGGGGAAAAAATGCTCACATATGACGTGATATGGTCAAATAAATAATTACGCATCTCGCTTAAATATAGCATAATGCAATATTTATTTTCTTTGTTTTAAAAAATTCCTTGCAGATTGTTAACGGCACGTATAATCTTACCTCATTAAAGATTGTTCTGGGGGGAACAACAGCCCGTCGCAGCATTCGCTGCGGCGGGCTGTATCTTTTTAGGGGTTGAGCGATAGGGCTTTCGAGGTTAGTTACCTTCCATGCCGATCCCTGACGGTGAATTTTTCCGGACGATGATTGCACGGGTTTCTCCGGACGACATCGTTCTGTATGCGAACGGGGCGCTCGCCTCGTATTTGCGGGTAAAGAAGTCGGATTTGGTGGGGGCTCCGCTTGAGGTTCTAGCGGCGCGCACGCGGGGTGAGATTTCCGGCTGCTTCCAGCGACCCGAGACCGGTCGGGCGAGCAACCGGCTCGTCACCGATGACGAAGGGCGGGTGTTTGAGGTCAAGACCTACAGCGACGGCGGGGTTCTGGACATCGTCCTTGATGAAGTGACAACGGCGGACTCGGTAAATCGCGACCTCCGCCACGTCAGCGGGACTTCTGTGGATTTGCTCAACGAGGAGGAGCTTCGCACCGCGCGCCAGCCGGAGCGGAGGTTCATGACCGTCTCGCATTCCCGCCTCAACGGCACCGCGCATCTCGCGGAGCGGCTGGCTCCGATGGAGACGCGCCTGATGCTCAACTCGTTCGTCGAGGAATCCGCCGATGCCATCCTCGAAACCGGCTGCACGTATTACCAGTCGTCCGGCGAGGCGGTCGTCGGGCTTTTCGGGGCACCCCGGTATTTTGCGGACCATGCCTTGCGGGCGGTTCGGGCGGCCTGCAACCAAATCGAGAAATCCTTGCAGCTCCGCGCGGGTTTTTTTGGCCAGGGCAAGGAAATGCCGCCGATGTCGTGTGGGATCTGGACCGGGGAGACCTTCGTCGGAACGCTGGGGAGTTCCGCCACCCAGCAGTATTCCGCCATCGGGATCACCGTGGAACTCGCCGCCGAACTGTGCCGGCTCGCGCGGCCAGGCGAGGTCCTGATTTCAGAAACATCGCTGCGCAACATCATACAAACGCTGCCGAAAGGATGGCAGGCAATCCGCGCGGAGAGCGAAACCGAGCCGGACCTGAGCGACTTTCACTGGACCGGAGACGAGATCCAGCCGCTGTCTGCGGAGAACGTGCGCGGAGTCTGGCTGATCGGCCCAGGGATCGATGAGGATTCGTCGCAGACGGAATTTTATGCCGACTACCTTTACTCGATCAAAACCCCCGGGCTGGACGAAGCGGTTCCCGTGCTGCGAGTGGTCCGGCCGGCGATGATCGGCGATTCGCTCGAACTCAGCACCGACAACGTCGTCAGCGCGCAGTTTTTGCAAATGCTGGGGAAATACAAGCTGCTCAAAGTCATCGGCTCCGGCGGCATGGGCAAGGTTTGGAAAGGCCAGGACCGCTATGGAAATGTGGTGGCGATCAAGGTCCTACATTCCTCGGAAGCGACCACGGACGCGCAGTTGAAGCGCTTCCAGCGCGAGGCGGAGGTCATGTCCCGCCTGCCGCACCGAAACATCTGCCGGGTGTTTGAAATGAGCGAATTCGAGGGCATCCAATACCTCGTCATGGAATACGTGGACGGACTCACGCTCGCGGATCTTCTCTATGAACGCACGAAGGAGGAGTCGGACGGCGGTCGGGCCGGAGTGCTTCCGGACATTAAATCGTTGATCCACGCCTTGCGCGAGGGGCGATTGTCCCGCGACGAATCGCCGCCCGGGGAGGAAGAATCTGTCGTCTCCCGCCCGAAGGAAACGCGGATCCTCCCGGTCGAGCAGACGCTGACCATGTTTCTGAAGGTCTGCGAGGCGGTGCAGTTCGCCCACGAACACGGGGTCCTCCACCGGGATTTGAAACCGGGGAATATTCTTCTGCGGGAGGACGGGGAGCCGCTTGTCGCGGACTTCGGACTCGCGAAGGTGAGCTCCAGCGATTCCGCCCAATCGCTCTCGATCAGCGGGCACGTGGTGGGGACATTGGAAAACATGTCGCCCGAGCAGGCGGAGTCAAGCAAGGAGGTGGACGAGCGGGCCGATGTCTATGCGCTCGGCACCATTCTTTTCCAGATGCTCACCGGCCGCCGTCATTTCGAGGCCACGGGAAATATCGTGGCCGATGCGCAGGCTCTGCAGACCCACGAGCCTCCGCGCCCTCGGAGCCTCAACCCCAAACTGGACGGCGACTTGGAAGTCATCCTGCTCAAAGCCCTGCGCAATTCGCCCGTCGAGCGCTACCGCAGCGTGAAGGCCCTGGAAGCCGACCTTGAGCATTACCGCAAAGGCGAAGCGATCACGGCCCGGCCTGTGACCGCAGTCGAGTTGCTGCGCAAACTCGTCCTGCGCAACCGGGCGGTCACCGCCGTCATCACGGGCTCCCTGCTGATCCTGCTCACCGGCTCGGTCGCCGCATTCTGGAAGATCACCGAACGCTACAAAGTCGCCGAGGACGCGCTGGCGGAGGCGCGGATGCAAAAGGATTTGGCTGTGAGAAGCGAGAATCTCGCCAAACAAAAAGCGACTGAAGCCCAGAAGGCATTCGATGATTTGAGTGTTGCGGAGAATGAAAGAAAACGGGCCGAAGATGCGATGTCTTCGACGAAACAGGAGAAGCTGAAGCTTATCGAGGAACAGAAGAAAGCGACCGTGCGCATGGCAGGCACCGATAAAAAGCTCAGCGAGACCGGTCAAAAACTCAGCGAAACCCAGCAGAAGCTCAAGGATCTGGAGGCCGCTAGATCAAAACTCCCAGAACCCGAACGCGTGCCGATCCGCCAACAGCCCGCTCCAGAAGACGAGGAGTCTTACCATCAGGCCATGCGGGCGACGCAAGAGGCGCTGTTTCAGTTTCGCAACGAGTTGAGCCAAGGGCAGCTCCGCCCGCGCAATCCTGACTATACCATGGGAAAGATCAGCGACGGGTTGGAAATGGTCTCCGCGGCGCTCCTCGCGGACCCCGCGTTCACTCCTGCTTGGATTTTGAAAGGCCGCTACCATCTCTGCTGCATGGAATTGGTTGAGGCCAAAGAAGCCTTCACCGCAGCGCTAAAATGCGCAGAAACTCGCCGGTCGCAGGGGAGGCCGGACCTTCTTGGACGGGAAGATCTCGCCGGCTTGGCGGCCATCTGTGACCAGATTCAGAAAACGGCCGGCGACCGTTTCAAAAATGCCGCCAGTCTTTTGGAGGGAACAGGATCCCCAGAAGATAAGGTTGCTGCAGGCGCCATCGCGTTTTTCGGGAATCCTCTCGTCAAGAAATTGCCGTTTGGAACGAGCCCGATGGACCGTCACCCGACAGGCCAAGCCGAGATTGCCGTGGACCTGATCGCGTCCAACGGAGGGATCGGCCAAGTGAAACTGTCGTCCGGGGGTAAAGAGCTTTCGATCTCGGGGATCGCAGAACTCACGGACCTTTCACCCGTCAAAAAACTCACCCCTCTTCCGACCCGCCTGCGGATCGAAGGCGCTTCCGCGCTGGATTGGACGAACCTTGCAGCCCTCCCGCTGGAATCGCTCGATTTGAGCGGATGCCAGTTGTCGGCAATTCCCCCGACAGCATCGTCGTTTTCACGCCTCCAAAACCTCGTCCTGAAAGACACGGCATTCACTGAGCTGTCGTGCGTGCGAAGGATGCCGCAGCTTGCCAGCCTCGACATTTCCGGCACGCAGGTCGTCGACCTCACACCCCTCGCCACCTGCCGCTGGCTGCAGTCGCTCGATGCCGGGAAGCTTTCCCTCGAAAACCTGCGGGCGCTCGGCTTTCTGCCACTTGCCCGCCTGACCATCAGCCCGATGATGATTTCCGACAAGGCGACACTCAACGGACTGAGAACATGGAGATTGCTGCGATTTGTTCGTGCGCCCGGGGATCCGGCGGATCAACCTGCGGCGGAATTTTGGAAAAAGCTCGACTCCGGAGGTTACGACACCGCGCAGTGACCCCGCATCCTCACAAGGGAACCACTTCCCAAGTGACCATTCCTGCGGGCAGGACGGTCAACCACGCGTAGCTCGGCGGAACGCCTTTGTTCGCCTTGCCGATCGTCCCCGGATTCAGGAAGCGCGTGCCGCCGATCATCTCGTCGCGCGGCACATGAGTATGGCCGTGGATCAGAAAGTCCGGGCCTTCGGCTTTGCGCGGCGGGATATGGATCAAGTAAAACGTCTTCCCGCACCGCTCCAGATTTGCGCTGACCGGAAGGTCCAGCCCGTAATCGTTGTTTCCGAGCACCGCTTGAACGGGAGGTCCGATTTCCCGCACGGCCTCGAGCGTCTTCAAATCGCAAAAATCCCCCAGGTGCCAGATCTCGTCGGCTTTCCGGAGGTCGCTCAGAGTCCGGGAAGGAAGCCTCCCGTGTGTGTCGGCAATGACGGCGATTCGCATCAGTGATCTGAATGTCAACCGTTCCCGCAGGAAAAACAACCCCGGCTTGATGCGGGTCACAACCGCGATTGACCCAGGCCCCGTCCGGCTTCATAATTCCCCAGCTTTGAAAACCCCGATCCTCATCCTCGCCGCCTTCCTGGCAGGGGCGCTGCTCATGGAAGCCCAGACCGCAACGCCCGAGATTTCGCGCGATACGAAGCGCCTGATCCAGGCGTCGCTCGCGGACTTCGATGCGAAAAACTACGATGCCGCCCTGGTGAAGCTGGAGGCGGTGAACGCAAAAATGCCCGGCGACGCGTTCGTTCAGAACCTCCTCGGCGCGGCCTACACCAAGAAAAAAGATTACGCGACCGCGCAGAAGTATTTCGACAAGTCCCTGGAAAAGCAGCCGGATTTCTTCCCTGCGAAATTCAATGTGGGCGAGCTTCTCTTCCTCCAGCGGAGATACGCGGAGGCCCTGGCCTATTTTCAGAAGATGCAGGAGAAGGACTCCCAGAATGAGCTTCTCCAGTTCAAAATTTTCCTCTGCGACCTGCAACTCGGGGACAAGGATAAGGCTGCGAAGGCTTTAAAAGGCATCAAGTATCCGGGCGACACCCCGGCGTGGTATTACGGTCAGGCAGCCTGGGCATCCAAAAATGGCGATAACAAGAAGGCCCTCGAATATGTCACCGGCGCCCAATATATTTTCGGCCCCAAGACTGCTTTGTTCGACGAGACATTTGAGGATCTTGGAATCAAGCTTCGCTGAGTGAAATCCGCACCATACTCATCGCGCCGGGTCAAAAGGTTGGGGTCTGTAACACCGATCATGTCCGCATCCCACGAATCCCCACCCCAGGAAAAGACCCGTGTTCTGGTCACCGGGGCCGGCGGGTTCATCGGAAGCGCGCTGGTGCATGAACTCAACCGCCGGGGGCTCTCGCAGATCGTGGTCACGGATTTTCTCGGCGAGGACGAGAAGTGGAAAAACCTGCTGCCGCTGGAATTCGAAGATTACGTGGCCGCCGACAATTTTCTGGAAGCGATCGTATGCAACCCCGGCCACTTCGGGAAATTCACCTCGGTTTTTCACCTCGGTGCCTGCTCCTCCACCATGGTGACGGACGCGGCCTACGTTCTCGAAAACAACTTTGCCTACACAAAAGCCCTCTGCAAATGGTCGCTGTCCATGGGCGCACGGTTCGTCTATGCCTCGTCAGCCGCCACTTACGGCGACGGTTCCGCCGGGATGGATGACAGAAGCGAAGACCTCCGCGTTTTCCGCCCGCTGAACCTTTACGGGTATTCGAAACAGCTTTTTGATCTCCACGCGTCGCGCGAAGGCCTCCTCCCTGAAATTGTCGGCATCAAGTATTTCAACGTCTTCGGACCGAACGAATATCACAAGGGCGACATGCGCAGCCTCGTTTGCAAAGCTTTTGATCAAATACGTTCGACCGGCCTCATCCGGCTTTTCAAAAGCTACAAGCCGGAATACCCGGACGGCGGCCAGCAGCGGGATTTCATCTATGTGAAGGACGCCGTGGACATGACTCTGCACCTGGCTGAGAGTAAAAACGCAGGCGGGCTTTTCAACGTCGGCTCAGGCGTGGCCCGCACGTGGGTGGACCTCGCGAACGCCCTGTTCTCGGCGCTCGAAAAACCCCCGAAAATTGAGTTCATCGACATGCCGGAGAATATCCGGGACCAATACCAATACCACACGCGGGCGGATATCTCAAAACTCCACGGCACCGGCTACACCAAACCGACCACATCGCTCGAGGACGCTGTTCGCGATTATGCCTTGAACTACCTCCTGCCCCGCAAACGCCTCGGCGAATAGGAACGGCATTCTGCAGGCAGCTCCCGTGGAAAAACCAGCCGTCATGAAAATCGCCGTGGTTGGCTCTGGATCGATCGGGCTCTATTACGGCTCGAAACTCGCCTCCGCCGGATGCCAGGTGCATTTCCTCATGCGCTCGGGGTTCGAGGCCGCGGCAAAATCCGGCATCCGGATTCATTCGGCCGCCGGACCTTTGCATCTCGAAAATCCCCACGCGGCAAAATCCTCTGCCGCGATCGGCCCCTGTGATGGCGTCATCGTTGCGGTAAAGGCGACTTCGAACGCGGACGTCCCGGATTTATTGGCGCCGCTCCTGGGGGATCAGACCTGGATCCTCACCCTGCAAAACGGTCTCGGGAACGAGGAATTTTTTGCGTCGCATTTCGGGGCCGGCAGGATCGTCGGAGGACTCTGTTTTGTTTGTCTGACACGGCGGAATCCGGTGGAGGTCGATCACGTCGGTCACGGCACGCTCTCGGTCGGCGAATTCGAGGGCCCGCCGCAGGACAGAACCCAGTGGATGGTCGATGCATTTCAGGCCGGCGGAGTGGAGGTCCATCTGGTCCACCACCTCATCGCGGAACGCTGGCGCAAGCTGGTTTGGAACGTTCCCTTCAACGGTCTCTGCACGGTCGAACGTGCTGGCGTGGACAGGATTCTCGGCGATCCCGCACTCTTCCGCGAATGCGAATCCCTGATGCATGAAGTGCGGGCCATCGCGGCCGCAGAGGGGCATGAGATTCCGCCGGAATATGCCGCCCATCAAATCGACCGAACCCGGCCGATGGGTGCCTACCGTCCCTCGACCCTCGTGGATGCGGAAGCAGGAAACCCGCTTGAAATCGAACCGATCTGGGGGGAACCGCTCCGGAGGGCCCGCAGACTGGGCGTCCCAACTCCCCGCCTCGCCGCTCTCTGCGAAAAGTTGTATTCCCACAAGGCACCATGAAAACACCCGTCCCGCGCGAACTCGCCGAATGCGGCGCGACAACTGCAATTGTGTTGGGCTCTGGCCTCGGGCCGTTCGCCGACAGCCTGGATCACATCCACTCTCATGAGTTCTCAGCGCTGGGCCTGCCGGCGTCGAAGGTTCCGGGTCATGCCGGACGCTTCGTGGTCGCCCGCTTGGCGGACCGCCCACTTCTCATCGCGCGGGGACGCGTCCATCTTTACGAGGGATGGGAAGCATCGGAGGTCGCCAGCACGGTGGTCCTGATGCACTCGATCGGAATCCGCTCGCTCATCCTCACTAATGCGGCTGGAACCGTGAACCCAGATTTCCAGCCCGGCTCGTGGATGATGCTCTCCGACCACATCAACCTCACCGGCCAGACCCCGCTGCGGGGCGGTCCGCATTTCGTGGACATGAGCGAGGTTTACAGCCGCAGGCTGCGCCAGCTCTTCCAACAAACCGCATCCCGGCAGGGAAAAGTTTTGCACGAAGGCGTGTATGCCGCCATGCACGGCCCGCAATACGAAACCCCTGCGGAAATCCGGATGCTCCAGCGCCTCGGGGCGGACGCCGTCGGAATGTCCACGGTCCCGGAAGCGATCCAGGCCCGCGCCCTCGGCATCGAGGTTGCCGCGTTCTCGTGCCTCACCAACTGGGGCGCTGGCCTGTCCAAGGAACCTCTGCATCACGAGGAAGTCACCGCCGTTGGAAAATCGGCCGCAGGATCTCTCGTCGAAATCCTGAGCGATACCCTGCCGCTGATTTAGCATGTTCAGCAATGGTGCGTGACGTCGTCTCCCCCTCAAGCTGCGTGGCCCCGACAACAATTCAGGACATCCAGCTATTTTAAAGAGGTGTTATCAGGCCCACTTGCGCGGGTCGGAATTCTACAGGCACCCAGAATGAGAAACAGCGACGCGAATAAAACAACGATGTTTAAGAGGAGCGTGACGAACACAGCGACTGCCGTGTAAGGAGCGAGATCGGAGGAAAGCGCTCTCAGCTTATCCAGCGGGGAAAGCTCCACGCTGGCCGGCGTGATTCCGAGCTCGCGCATCTTATCCTTGAGAAGATGCGATTTCCCATCCGGAGCCCATAAAGCCCAATACGTCACATCCCCGTTTTGGTCCTTATAAACTGAAGCGCTCACCAGCTCGTCTCCAATTTTCAGCTTCTCATCGTGCGTCTTCCAAAGCGCCTTCTCCGAAAGCCCTCCGAGCACCCAATAGCCAATGCCAGGATTTTGGATATATATGTCGCGTCCGAGATTGCCGTCTTTAAGTTCTTTGTAGATCGGGACGTTCGATGATGAGAGTTTTTTCCAATAGGCAGCCCCCTCTTCAGGAGTGCTCCATGGAATAAACGCCTTCTCTCTGGCTTCCGCGTGCGATGAATCAAGCTTGCTGGGAATGAGATAAGCGGCGTTCGTGACGCCGGTTAGCGCTAACACTGCAATAAAGGAGCAGATTATTTTCATCATAGGAGTTTTTGTTTATGGAGCGTTGATGTGGGATTGTCAGGATCGAACATCCGGCAGCGTGGCCTTGAAGGAATACGCCGGTCAGCCACAATCTGAAAGCGCAAAGCTCCCGAATTCTGCCCTGGCGTTTAGTGATGAAGAGCATCGCTCCGACGGCGATTTCGCGGGATCGCGGGAATGGAAGCGCGGCGGGAGTTCACAGCGACAATGATCTGTCGGCGGATTTGCCACCCCGGCGATTTCCTCGTTTCATTGCCGGAAAACCGCGACTAGGTTGCACGCATGTCAGTGGAACTGCTTGCCCCGGCGGGGGATTGGGAGTGCCTGCGGGCTGCCGTGGCAAACGGGGCGGACGCCGTATATTTCGGCATGCCGAGGTTCAATGCCCGCATGCGTGCGGACAATTTCCGCAATGACGAACTGCCGCAGGTCGTCGCGTTTCTCCACAGCCACGGAGTCAAAGCCACTGTCGCGCTGAACGTCCTCATCTTCACGGACGAATTGCCGGACGCGGTTAATGAGTTGCAGTCGCTCAACTCCGCCGGCGTCGATGCGGTGATCATCCAGGACGTCGGGCTCGCCGAAATCTCGCGCCGGATGTTTCCGGATCTGCACGTCCATGCCTCGACACAGATGACGATCACATCGCCCGAGGGCGTCCGGTTTGCCGAATCCCTCGGCGTCCGGCAGGTCGTTCTAGCGCGCGAGCTGTCACTGCGCGAGTTGGAAAAATTTCCTGCGGTTCTGCCGCTTGAGGTGTTTGTGCACGGGGCGCTGTGTGTCGCCTACTCGGGCCAATGCCTGACCAGCGAGGCACTCGGACGCCGGAGCGCGAACCGCGGCGAGTGCGCGCAGGCGTGCCGGATGCCATACGAGCTGGTTGTTGACGGAGAGCTCCGCGACCTTGGCGACAGAAAATACCTACTCTCCCCGCAGGACCTCGCGGCCGTCCGGGAAATTCCGGATCTGATCGCGCGAGGGGTCGCGAGCTTCAAGATCGAAGGCCGTCTCAAGTCGCCGGAGTATGTCGCTGCGGTCACGTCGGTTTATCGCAAAGCGATCGATGCCGCGCTGGCGGGGCACGAAACCACGCCTACCCCGGACGACCAATACCGTCTCGAAATGGCTTTCTCGCGCGGCCTTTTCAGCGGCTGGATCCACGGGGTCAACCATCAGGAACTCGTCGGAGCCCGGTTTGGAAAAAAGCGCGGAGCCTTTGTGGGGAAGGTTTCGCGATCCGCGCGCGACCACGTCGAACTCGACGCTCCGGCCGTCCACCTGAAACCCGGCGACGGCGTGGTCTTCGATACCGGACGCGATAC
>Ga0194053_10000651_pt1 | contig 25278 bp, 20 predicted proteins | sample SepL228m_MetaG_FD_161684 | JGI IMG/M metagenome (GOLD analysis project Ga0194053, IMG submission 161684) | Anoxic zone freshwater microbial communities from boreal shield lake in IISD Experimental Lakes Area, Ontario, Canada - Sep2016-L227-8m | ecosystem: Environmental > Aquatic > Freshwater >... | reverse complement strand
GTTTCAATCCGCGCCCCGCTCACGCGAGCGGGGCGACCCGGGCAGACGCTGCGCGACGCGGGTAGCAACGCGTTTCAATCCGCGCCCCGCTCACGCGAGCGGGGCGACCCAACGCCGCCCCGGCTCTCATCGAAACGATCGAGTTTCAATCCGCGCCCCGCTCACGCGAGCGGGGCGACTTAACTCTAAAAAACACACGCAATATAACAGCCGGTTTCAATCCGCGCCCCGCTCACGCGAGCGGGGCGACCTCATGACGATTTCGCCGCGCAGCACAGCGCAACTGTTTCAATCCGCGCCCCGCTCACGCGAGCGGGGCGACTCAGAGCGTATGGATTAGAATGCAGCCAGCTGAGTGTTTCAATCCGCGCCCCGCTCACGCGAGCGGGGCGACACTATGACGATGAGGCCATACTGGTAGAGCGTGACGTTTCAATCCGCGCCCCGCTCACGCGAGCGGGGCGACAACGAATAGCGTGTTACTGTGTGGATAGTCAAAGGTTTCAATCCGCGCCCCGCTCACGCGAGCGGGGCGACACAACGTTGTCCGCCTCACGTCGCGCTTCCACCTCGTTTCAATCCGCGCCCCGCTCACGCGAGCGGGGCGACTTGACTGTAAACATTGTAACCCGCTATATGATACTGTTTCAATCCGCGCCCCGCTCACGCGAGCGGGGCGACCCATTCACCCATTAAATATTGGTTGGCACGAAACTAGTTTCAATCCGCGCCCCGCTCACGCGAGCGGGGCGACGGGATGATCGTGAGTTTTCCATTGATCGAAAGGGGTTTCAATCCGCGCCCCGCTCACGCGAGCGGGGCGACATCTCGCCGGGCGTCATCGAGATCAGGTTGATCGGGTTTCAATCCGCGCCCCGCTCACGCAAGCGGGGCGACGGGGGGGGGGCAAGCATGCTTTTTGTGCCAGGTTTCAATCCGCGCCCCGCTCACGCGAGCGGGGCGACAACCCATCCCTGAACTTTCCGCCGTGGTGCCGTTGTTTCAATCCGCGCCCCGCTCACGCGAGCGGGGCGACCGGCTTTGCGCGTCGGGCGCTGGCTTGCGACTACCGGTTTCAATCCGCGCCCCGCTCACGCGAGCGGGGCGACCCTTTGAGGTTTCTACGGTAAACGTACCAGGACGTGTTTCAATCCGCGCCCCGCTCACGCGAGCGGGGCGACCGGAACTGGCCGACTGGCTACTGGAGCACGCTGAGTTTCAATCCGCGCCCCGCTCACGCGAGCGGGGCGACTAGCTGTACCCACTCACGGCAGGCTGTCCAGATCGGTTTCAATCCGCGCCCCGCTCACGCGAGCGGGGCGACATTAGGTGGTGGAAAGTGAAATAAATGTTGCAACTGTTTCAATCCGCGCCCCGCTCACGCGAGCGGGGCGACCGAATCCGAATCGCAATTGCGAAAGCGGTTGTCCGTTTCAATCCGCGCCCCGCTCACGCGAGCGGGGCGACCTTGTCGGAGGGTCTCGATACCTTGGATGAGACCCGTTTCAATCCGCGCCCCGCTCACGCGAGCGGGGCGACTCGGTCTTGTCGATACCTCTGGGCAATTCCGCATTGTTTCAATCCGCGCCCCGCTCACGCGAGCGGGGCGACTTGGCATAGTGTGCCTGGAAGTGTGGCCGGACACCGTTTCAATCCGCGCCCCGCTCACGCGAGCGGGGCGACTTGCGCTAGTAACTAGCTGCCGAACAAGACACTTGTTTCAATCCGCGCCCCGCTCACGCGAGCGGGGCGACCGGAAAAGGTTGCGTTTGGGGTAAGCTTCACGGAGTTTCAATCCGCGCCCCGCTCACGCGAGCGGGGCGACTTGCTGGTTTCGGGGGCGGTGGCGATAATGTTTTCGTTTCAATCCGCGCCCCGCTCACGCGAGCGGGGCGACTTGCTGGTTTCGGGGGCGGTGGCGATAATGTTTTCGTTTCAATCCGCGCCCCGCTCACGCGAGCGGGGCGACGGAGAGCTTGCGCGCCAGTGGTCAGACGTGACCGGTTTCAATCCGCGCCCCGCTCACGCGAGCGGGGCGACATTATCATTTTCATGTTTCATATCCAATGTTCACGTTTCAATCCGCGCCCCGCTCACGCGAGCGGGGCGACCTGCCCCCCGGCGACGATCCGGCTCAAGGGCCAGTGTTTCAATCCGCGCCCCGCTCACGCGAGCGGGGCGACTATTTCACCGCTCGCGGGCACATTGGCATGATAGTGTTTCAATCCGCGCCCCGCTCACGCGAGCGGGGCGACACGCGGGGGGGGGGGCACCCCCCCGGAATGGAGACGGTTTCAATCCGCGCCCCGCTCACGCGAGCGGGGCGACTCATTACCGGCGACCAGGCGGTGAAATTTGTGGTGTTTCAATCCGCGCCCCGCTCACGCGAGCGGGGCGACTTTGGGCAGGAAAAAGCGAAGGACCGTACCATTTCTGTTTCAATCCGCGCCCCGCTCACGCGAGCGGGGCGACATCGGCTAAAATGGATTCGACTTCGGCCATCTCTGTTTCAATCCGCGCCCCGCTCACGCGAGCGGGGCGACAAGACCCGGAGCGTGACTGTGACCAGGTTGAATAAGTTTCAATCCGCGCCCCGCTCACGCGAGCGGGGCGACGTCACGCTCCGGGTCTTGCCGACCTGCACGCCAACGTTTCAATCCGCGCCCCGCTCACGCGAGCGGGGCGACATGCTTCGTTCGGATCGGAGGGCCAGCCTTGAATGTTTCAATCCGCGCCCCGCTCACGCGAGCGGGGCGACCTCCTGCTCAATCGCCGCACACCTCGTCCACTCCTGTTTCAATCCGCGCCCCGCTCACGCGAGCGGGGCGACCTCCAATTGTCGAACGCCGATGGAACCCAATTGCTGTTTCAATCCGCGCCCCGCTCACGCGAGCGGGGCGACAAGCTCACTGAAGCGAATGGGCGAGGTGCCGCCAGTTTCAATCCGCGCCCCGCTCACGCGAGCGGGGCGACGAGCCACTCGTAGATGCGCCCATCGAATGAGCGTGTTTCAATCCGCGCCCCGCTCACGCGAGCGGGGCGACTCGCCGGTGGTAGATATGTTGCGACCCGCCGCAGGTTTCAATCCGCGCCCCGCTCACGCGAGCGGGGCGACGAGACGTAGTTGCCAGCGTTGACATGTTGAGCGGTGTTTCAATCCGCGCCCCGCTCACGCGAGCGGGGCGACCTGCCCCTCGAGATGCGGCCCTTGAAGCTTCGCCTGTTTCAATCCGCGCCCCGCTCACGCGAGCGGGGCGACATCGCAATGTCCCTTCATGTGCACGTCTCCGTCTGTTTCAATCCGCGCCCCGCTCACGCGAGCGGGGCGACCTGACTCCAGGTCATCCGTCGAACCCGGTCGGAACGTTTCAATCCGCGCCCCGCTCACGCGAGCGGGGCGACTTTTATTCTCGCATTTTCAAAGCAGAAGACATTTGTTTCAATCCGCGCCCCGCTCACGCGAGCGGGGCGACCCAACGCCGCCCCCGCGCTCATCCAAACGATCGAGTTTCAATCCGCGCCCCGCTCACGCGAGCGGGGCGACGTTGCTGACATCACCTCGATGATCGTTGCCAAGTTCGTTTCAATCCGCGCCCCGCTCACGCGAGCGGGGCGACTCTGCCCCTCGAGATGCGGCCCTTGAAGCTTCGCCTGTTTCAATCCGCGCCCCGCTCACGCGAGCGGGGCGACCTGAAAATAATCGACGTACCACAGACGGGAAAAAAAGTTTCAATCCGCGCCCCGCTCACGCGAGCGGGGCGACATCGCAATGTCCCTTCATGTGCACGTCTCCGTCTGTTTCAATCCGCGCCCCGCTCACGCGAGCGGGGCGACCCGTATCGGAGTTCAAATCGAGCGGCGTTTGGAAAGTTTCAATCCGCGCCCCGCTCACGCGAGCGGGGCGACGCCTGACACCACTTGGACTCTCGAAAGTAACTTTGTTTCAATCCGCGCCCCGCTCACGCGAGCGGGGCGACCAACGGCGAGCAGGGGCTGGAGAGCACCACATACGTTTCAATCCGCGCCCCGCTCACGCGAGCGGGGCGACACGGCCTAAAGCTGCTGGAGGAGATCGAAAAGGAAGTTTCAATCCGCGCCCCGCTCACGCGAGCGGGGCGACCCGTCCCCCGGTTTGTCACGCCAGCGGCCGAACCTGTTTCAATCCGCGCCCCGCTCACGCGAGCGGGGCGACTCGCGCTATCGCTGGATGTCGCGTAGTTCGCATTCGTGTTTCAATCCGCGCCCCGCTCACGCGAGCGGGGCGACGATAGCCTCGCGGAAACTCACCAACAAAGAGCGCGTTTCAATCCGCGCCCCGCTCACGCGAGCGGGGCGACCGGGAAGCGGATACGGGAGGCACGCATGAGAACCAGTTTCAATCCGCGCCCCGCTCACGCGAGCGGGGCGACGCGTGGGAGTTAACGCACGCCACGACTTCGAGAATTTGTTTCAATCCGCGCCCCGCTCACGCGAGCGGGGCGACGAGGAGATGCGAGTCTCCCGGGCCATCAGGGCCGGTTTCAATCCGCGCCCCGCTCACGCGAGCGGGGCGACCGTAGGCCAGCCGCTGTCCGCGTTGGTGGCGTGGGTGTTTCAATCCGCGCCCCGCTCACGCGAGCGGGGCGACGGTGGCCTGTAGCCACCTGTCAAAACCCCGAGCCGGGTTTCAATCCGCGCCCCGCTCACGCGAGCGGGGCGACATCGCGACCAAGTCTCGCTAAGTCCGGATGCTGCCAGTTTCAATCCGCGCCCCGCTCACGCGAGCGGGGCGACACAAGTCCGCGCCCACCATGAAGTCGCGTTTTCCTGTTTCAATCCGCGCCCCGCTCACGCGAGCGGGGCGACTCCTCTCGCCTCCCCGCCGTTCCGCTCCGGGCCAGTTTCAATCCGCGCCCCGCTCACGCGAGCGGGGCGACACCTGTATGGTAGCAACTGAATGCCTTAGGAACCTGTTTCAATCCGCGCCCCGCTCACGCGAGCGGGGCGACGGGCCAGTTGCTGCGTCCAGGCGGTTGCGGTGGCTGTTTCAATCCGCGCCCCGCTCACGCGAGCGGGGCGACCCACCTCTAGCGCCGTAACCACACTGCAGCGACTGGTTTCAATCCGCGCCCCGCTCACGCGAGCGGGGCGACAGGCTGCGACGGCGCAAGTTTGCTCGCGCATGGCGAGTTTCAATCCGCGCCCCGCTCACGCGAGCGGGGCGACTGGTCCGAGCCGGGAGCACTCAGGAGCGCTGAGGTGTTTCAATCCGCGCCCCGCTCACGCGAGCGGGGCGACACACGACAACCGCGGTGGTGGTTGAGGATCAGGTGTTTCAATCCGCGCCCCGCTCACGCGAGCGGGGCGACGTACGATCTGGATCGATGTCCGGGTGACGGATGAGGTTTCAATCCGCGCCCCGCTCACGCGAGCGGGGCGACGTGGCCGCGTAGTGCTTTGCCACATCGACTATCCCGTTTCAATCCGCGCCCCGCTCACGCGAGCGGGGCGACGCGGAATTTGCCTCGTTTGCGGTGCCTGCTTCGTCGTTTCAATCCGCGCCCCGCTCACGCGAGCGGGGCGACGCGGTTAAAGCGGGAGCGTCAGCTTTGGTTGCGCTGTTTCAATCCGCGCCCCGCTCACGCGAGCGGGGCGACCCGTTACTGCCAGGACTTCCAGGGCTTCCAGGGCTGCCGTTTCAATCCGCGCCCCGCTCACGCGAGCGGGGCGACTGGGTAACGGGGGAAGTCGTTTCTCAATCGGAGGGTTTCAATCCGCGCCCCGCTCACGCGAGCGGGGCGACTAAATGCGGAAATAGAGCAACGTCGAGAGGATCTGTTTCAATCCGCGCCCCGCTCACGCGAGCGGGGCGACGGCTTGCTGGCCATAAAGGTTGCCGCCCGCCAATGTTTCAATCCGCGCCCCGCTCACGCGAGCGGGGCGACGTGTGTTTGAGATTGCGATGGCTGTGTTTGTAAGCGTTTCAATCCGCGCCCCGCTCACGCGAGCGGGGCGACCCCCGCCCCTGAGCTTGTCCGTGTGCAGCGGTAGCGTTTCAATCCGCGCCCCGCTCACGCGAGCGGGGCGACTTGGCTCGACAGGTCGATGCTGCTACCCCCAGACGGTTTCAATCCGCGCCCCGCTCACGCGAGCGGGGCGACTGGCTGCGTCTGACACGTTGGCGCCAAAGCTCCAGGCTGTTTCAATCCGCGCCCCGCTCACGCGAGCGGGGCGACGTAACGAACGTTGCTGCTGCCGCACTCGCATTTCGTTTCAATCCGCGCCCCGCTCACGCGAGCGGGGCGACTTCTGCGTGCCGTGCTGCCATGTCGCATTCGTCACGTTTCAATCCGCGCCCCGCTCACGCGAGCGGGGCGACCACCACCCCGCCGAGAAACTGGGCCCCCATGAATGGTTTCAATCCGCGCCCCGCTCACGCGAGCGGGGCGACGGGTTGACTCGGGTCGCCCGCAGAGAATGGAGCGCGTTTCAATCCGCGCCCCGCTCACGCGAGCGGGGCGACATGCTGCTGGGTCGCCGGCTGGCGTGACCAACAGAGTTTCAATCCGCGCCCCGCTCACGCGAGCGGGGCGACGAGCATTACGGTGCTATGACGCCGCGGGGATTATGTTTCAATCCGCGCCCCGCTCACGCGAGCGGGGCGACGGCCAACTGCCGCACGACCTGGCCGTAGCGTGACGTTTCAATCCGCGCCCCGCTCACGCGAGCGGGGCGACCAATTCCTTGGATGAGACCAGGGGCTGCATTGGTGTTTCAATCCGCGCCCCGCTCACGCGAGCGGGGCGACAAGTCATGTGCGCAGCATATAGCGTGCCAAGCGCGGTTTCAATCCGCGCCCCGCTCACGCGAGCGGGGCGACGCGTGCGGCCTGATAATTGGAGCAGTAGGTATCTGGTTTCAATCCGCGCCCCGCTCACGCGAGCGGGGCGACAGGAGGAATTGCACGGCAAAATGGGAGGAACGCTGTTTCAATCCGCGCCCCGCTCACGCGAGCGGGGCGACAGACCCAGTGCTGCAAAAGGCGTATGCCATCTGGGTTTCAATCCGCGCCCCGCTCACGCGAGCGGGGCGACGCGCAATGCTACTCCGCCGACCGTGAGCATTGCTGCGTTTCAATCCGCGCCCCGCTCACGCGAGCGGGGCGACGGGCCAGTCGCTGGGGCCGCTGGGGCGCCACGGCTGTTTCAATCCGCGCCCCGCTCACGCGAGCGGGGCGACCGCGCGTCTGTCGAAGTACTCCAAAGCCTGGCGCGGTTTCAATCCGCGCCCCGCTCACGCGAGCGGGGCGACCTCGTCAATCTTCGGGCCAGTCGCTGGGGCCGCCGGGTTTCAATCCGCGCCCCGCTCACGCGAGCGGGGCGACGCACCAGCAGCGACACCCGGCGAGAATTGCTGAGGTTTCAATCCGCGCCCCGCTCACGCGAGCGGGGCGACGAAATTAACTCGTCAATCTTCGGGCCAGTCGCTGGGTTTCAATCCGCGCCCCGCTCACGCGAGCGGGGCGACGGGTGTCTCCATACCTCCTCATCGCTCGATAGTGGGGTTTCAATCCGCGCCCCGCTCACGCGAGCGGGGCGACGCGAACAAATTCCCAAAAACGCCAAACGTCTTCTGTTTCAATCCGCGCCCCGCTCACGCGAGCGGGGCGACTGGCTATGCGGCTACTTCGCGCCAGCTGTGGACGAGTTTCAATCCGCGCCCCGCTCACGCGAGCGGGGCGACCACCACTCGACCGCTTTTTTTCGCTCGCCGGCCAGTTTCAATCCGCGCCCCGCTCACGCGAGCGGGGCGACGTTGTGTCAGGTCGAACTCTATAGCCTGGTCGTCGGTTTCAATCCGCGCCCCGCTCACGCGAGCGGGGCGACCGTGTGCCAGGTCGGTGAATCCATCAATCATCTGGTCGTTTCAATCCGCGCCCCGCTCACGCGAGCGGGGCGACGAATAACGCACGTAGCAATTCCTATGGTGACCGAGTTTCAATCCGCGCCCCGCTCACGCGAGCGGGGCGACGGTAACCGGACATCCCTGACGGGGTTCCGACCCTGTTTCAATCCGCGCCCCGCTCACGCGAGCGGGGCGACCGCATCTCGCGGGACAGACTCGCTTATGCCTATGGGTTTCAATCCGCGCCCCGCTCACGCGAGCGGGGCGACGTACAGCGAATCGAGGTTGTCCTCCACGCTTTGCGTTTCAATCCGCGCCCCGCTCACGCGAGCGGGGCGACCAGTGGATCTCTGGCCCGGCCCGCTGTCCAACGCTGTTTCAATCCGCGCCCCGCTCACGCGAGCGGGGCGACAAGCTCCGGCGTCGCCGCTTCGCTCGCAACTGGCGCGTTTCAATCCGCGCCCCGCTCACGCGAGCGGGGCGACTTGCGGAGGACTTATTCCCAGATGCCGTTTCGACCGGTTTCAATCCGCGCCCCGCTCACGCGAGCGGGGCGACCCAGCGCTGCCTGATGACGACAATTCCCCCTGGCCAGTTTCAATCCGCGCCCCGCTCACGCGAGCGGGGCGACTTGGAAACGCACATGGACCATCCTCCCCAATGACGGTTTCAATCCGCGCCCCGCTCACGCGAGCGGGGCGACTTTCAGGTCTCATATTTCACTTTCGCTTTGGGCCGTTTCAATCCGCGCCCCGCTCACGCGAGCGGGGCGACATGGTGATCGCTGCGACGACCGCTCGCCAGTGGAGTTTCAATCCGCGCCCCGCTCACGCGAGCGGGGCGACCTGGTACTCGCTGCTATGGCGACCGAGGCGACGATGTTTCAATCCGCGCCCCGCTCACGCGAGCGGGGCGACCTGGGAAGCCCTCAGTATCCGACGTGATCGGGTGGTTTCAATCCGCGCCCCGCTCACGCGAGCGGGGCGACGCAATGTGACTCCTCCGACTGTGAGCATTGCTCCGTTTCAATCCGCGCCCCGCTCACGCGAGCGGGGCGACTCTCGACTCCGCCGTCGAAAATTCGCCCGCACCTGTTTCAATCCGCGCCCCGCTCACGCGAGCGGGGCGACGAGCGACATCACCGCGCTAGTAGTAGCGAAGTTTGTTTCAATCCGCGCCCCGCTCACGCGAGCGGGGCGACTGCGGTCCTGTCTCGCGACTGAGCCGCATGGGTTTTCTACCCCTTTTTCGCCAACCTGCCAACCTTTCTCGCACAGGAGGGTATTCAGTTATCAAAGAACAATCACAAATTGCTATGTCGGAACCAGTTATGCAGCAGCGCGAAATCCCGGTTGCCGGGCCGTCGCTTGGGGTTCGCGGAGCGGTGGTCATAATACCAACGGCTCACTAAGGTTCAACGGTTTATCGACACCATGGTGCTCGATCCGCTGGACCGCCTTTTCGTCGAGAAAATAGAACCGCAGCGAGTCTTCGTCATTCTTGATCTCGCGCAGCAAGCGGTCGCGCAAGGATGCCCACTCGATTTGGCCCACCTGGCATTCAAACACGCTTTTTTGGGCTCGCACACCATAATCCTTGCACGCTTGGGCGACGCGGCGCAACCGCCGCTGCCCGGCCTTTTCCACCGTCGAAACGTCATAAGTGATCAGAATCAGCATAGCGCCAGCCTCCAGTTCATTTCGGAACAAGAGGAACGTATTCCGGGATGTCACCTCGCAGATAGCGGGCCAGGATGCGGGCCTGCACGAAGGGAAACTGCGCGATCCGAAACTCCTGTTCCAGCAACGGATGCGTCAGGCTCTCCTGCTTGCGCTGCTGATACGCCGTGATGACCAGCTTGCGCCCGGCATCCGTGAACTCGACCGCGCCGCCCTCGCGCAGGCGGAAGTGCTCCGGCCCGACTTGCTGCCGGTTCACCAGCGTCACCGCCAGCCGATCCGCCAGCCAGGGGCGAAATTCCTCCATCAGATCCAGCGCCAGCGACGGACGGTTGGAGCGGTCCGCATGGAGGAACCCGACAAAGGGGTCGAGGCCCACACTGGTCAGCGCCGCGATGCAATCATGCCGAACCAGCGCGTAGAGAAACGACAGCAAACAATTAATGAGATCGCGTGGCGGACGGCGGCTCCGGCCCGCAAAGCCAAAATCCGCTCGTTGCTGTTTCAGCAACGAGCTGAACACCCCGAAATACGTGGCACCGCCCGACCCCTCGGCGCCGCGCAAACGATCCAGCGCCCCGGCCAGACCCAAATCCTCAGGCGTCCACTGGCCGAGTTCGTGGAGTTGGCGAGCGAGCGCATCGGTCGCCACGGTCACTCGGGCGCGTTCATCGGCGGAGTCCGTTTCGCGCGCGGCGCGCAGCAGCGAATTGCGGCTGTTCTGGAGTTTGCCGGCGATGATTTGTCGCGCAATCGCCGCGCACTTGCCGGAGTCATCAGCGGCGCGAAACTGCGCGCGCCGCAGCAGCACACTCGTGTCCGCCACACCCGTCATGCGCGCCTGCAAATAGCCAAACTCGGTCAGAAAATTGACCGCCACGCCATGTTCCCAGCACAAAGCCAGCGCCGGCGGGCTGATGCTGCTGGCGCCAAACACGCAAATAGATTCGAGCATGTGAATCGGGATGGACAGCTTGCGCCAATCCGTCGCGCGTTCGCGGCTGCGCTCCTCGCGCGGCAGGTCGTCCGGATAGACCGGCACCTCGACTTGGAGCGTTAGATGGTCCCGCGCCACGTAACTGCCGTGCGTGGTCAGATACAGCGTGTTTTGTTGAATGTCACCCATGTGCGCCTTTGAACTGTGGAATCTCAATTAAAATCCGCAAGCCCTGGCCGCTTTTCCATGAAGCAGAGCTTCGACCGGGTTTTCCCGGCCGAGCCACGCGCGATATACAGAAACGCCAGCAATTCATTAGTGGTGCCCCGCTCAAAACCCTCGGCCACATTGTCCGAGATGGACATCACGCTCCGTTCGATCTGGTCCCGAAGGCTATAACTGATCTTGATCCGGGGAGTTTCGGTCAGGTCGAACACGCGGTGAGCCAGTCGCATCGCCTCATTCCACACCGGCAAGTCTTCAAACCGTTTGTAGGTCATAGATTTGTTATCTGTTCCTGGTTTATAGTGATTCTCTGCTTGCGGCTGTTGATCTCAAACCTCAAACAGACTGCGGTTAGCGCGGCCAACGTTGCCAGGTGCGCCAGTCACCTGCGGCAGGCAGATTTGGTACAGCGAACACTCCTCGCAGGCCGACTTGAACACCGCCGCCGGCACTGACCCGATCGCCACCAGCCGATGCAACTCGGCCACCGCATCCTCTGTCAACTTGCGCAATGCCGCCGTGAACTCGACTTCTCGCCGTCGCTTGCTTGCCGCGTGAAACACCGCCCCGCGCTTCACGGCCACGCCAAACATTTCCTCGAGGCAAAGCCCCTGCGCGCAAAGCTGCGCATCATCATTCGCAAACGCCCGCCGTTTCCCCTTCTTATACTCCACCGGCACCAAAATCCCGTAGCCGCTGGCGGCAGTAAGCTCTGTCTGTATTTCTGATTTCGCCGCTTCCACCACATCACACTTCCCCGATAGCCCCAGCCGGTCCGACCACACCGGCAGCGCCCGCAGCACCGTCACTCCCTTGGTGACCTCGTACCCCGGCAAATCCGCGTGCTCATGCGCAATGTCCCCGCGCACCGTGTGTTCGTTGGCCTCGCGCCACCCCTCGACCGCCTTGAGCGCCGCCCGCCGCGGACAGTAAAGGAGGTCGTTCAGCAGCGAGAGGGGCAGCGGCTCATGCGCATTCGCAGCCTCTGGCCGGGTATTTGGGACTGGGACCATAATCCTCAGACCAACGGATTGATTTTGTCGGGCATCTCCCTGCGCCGAACCTGTTCCCAGCAGTGCTGCAATTCGGCGCGGTGGAGTTCCGCCCATTCCTGGACCAGGTCGAGCACTCGGCTGGCCAAACTGCCCCGCAGCAGCGTATGGCTGCCGATGACGAACTGAGCTTGGTGCTCGCCGTACTCTGCATGAAAATGCGGCGGCAGGTGCTCGTTGTAGTAGAACCGAATGATAATCCCAAGAAAGCCGCTGACTTCAAGCATCGGTGGCAAGGGTTTTGAGGTTGGCAAACATGTCTTCCGGCCGTTTTCCGGTCACTTCCAGGTAAAGCGCGTCCGGGCAGAGGTCCAACTCACCAGGCCATGTGAGGACTCCCTGGTCGGCCAAAAATGCCCGGCGGAAAAACGCGTAGTCGCCCCAGGCGGCGAACACCCCCAGGCCAACCAACCGCGACAGGTCCACCCTGCCTTCCACGCCGTCCTCAAACCGGAGCCAGGCGCGGTATTTGTCGAGTACTTCGAACGCAACGATCTTTTGCACAGGTTATTCTAACATAAAGGTGGCAGTCGCGCCGGGGGCGGTTCCTCCTTCCGAATCAGGCCGGAGGCTTCGGCTCGTTTGCGCTCCTCTGCCGCGACCAGTTGGCGCAGCTCTTCGGCACTGTGAACGACCCTGCCTGAGTGCGGGTACTCGGCCTCCCACCGCCGCAGGTTTTCGAGAAAACGGTCCGCGTCGTAACCGGCTTCGGCTGCCAAGTCGTCCTTTACCTTCCAGAGTTCGTCAAGAATCGGATTCGGTTTCATAAGTTGAATCTCCGGTGAGACTGCCACCAGTCCCGGATGCTCTGCTGATTGGCTGCCGTGACCAAGTCCCGGCTCGGGCTCGCAACCAGCGAACTGACAAAACTGGTTTCCAAATAAACGACTTCCATATTTTCGGATGTCTATCCCCGACTGGCACCCCGCACCAGACCCGCCAGCGCCCAGCTTTCGCGGAACGCCGAGCGGGACGAGAAATCCACGCCCGCTTCCACACATTGGGTTGCAATCTGAAATAGTGAATTCTCGGCCAGCCTCATAGAACGTCCAATCCGAATTTGGCTGCCTTCAACAAAGGCAAAATGCCTTTCATCACTCCGAGGAAAGGGTCGTATCCACCCTCAAGGTTCCAACGATACACGCCTCGCAAGTGGGGGAACTCAGGCAACGCAAACTCACGCTCTTTCCCCAGCCAGAGTTGGACGCTGCCATCCTGCAACTCGCGGAACGGAACAGGCTGGAAGCTTGCCAATCGGTCAATCAATTCCGGCTTCACGACTGCGGTGAAGGTCTGCGCTGAAATGACCCGAAAGAGGTCTTCAACCGTAGCGAAGCTGAGAGCGTTCTCCTCCATCTTGAGCCGATCGAGAAACGGTTTGATGTCTGCCCGATCCAATTCACGCTGCAAGGCTTCTCGACAATACTTGGCATCCACCTTCGCCTCCCGAAACAACTCGCCAAGCACCAACGCAGACTGCTCAAACGTCGGATGCCGGTTGAACAGCGGATGTGGCGCCAGGGTGAAATCGAGGAGTGGGCCTCGGTCCCGCAACCCATGTCGGTTTACTCGTCCGCTCAACTGCAGGAGGCTCATCAGGCTGGCTCGCTCGCGCAGTCCGCTGGCAAAGTCGAAGTCCACGCCGGCTTCTACGCAAGACGTCGCCACCAGCGTCCACTCCTCGTCACGGCGGTCGCGCAGTCGCCCGAGAATCCGGTCGTAGGTCGTGGCTCGGTCCTGTGGCGTCAGGGCTGTGGAGACATGCTCAACGGACGGCTGTCCCCACGCATCCTTCAGGTGCTCCGCGATCACCGCTGCGTTTTGCACTGTGTTGACGACCAATAGCCGCGGGCCGGGCAAGTCTCTCAAAGCGGCAGTGAGGCCGTCCAAAGTCAGCGGGTCCGGCAACGTGCGAATCTGAACGCGGGAGCCCTCGTCGCACGACGCCTGATGGCGGCACGAGTCTGGGAGCAGGGCGGGAACGACTACAGGCATCTTGACGTCGATGAATTCCTTCATCTGCCAAAACTCCGGCAATGAGCCTGACGCCAGGACGCAATGGCAGCCCCAGTCGTCAACGAGTTGCTTTAACCAGCGAAAGGCTTGCGGCCAAAGCTTCGCGGGCAGCGCCGCGTGCGCCTCATCAATGAAAATGGCTGAGGCGGGCAGTTGGTGAAGCTTCCGCAGACCAACGGTGCTCGCTGCCGCCAACGTCTCGAAAAACTGGACGGCGGTGACAACCACAATTGGCGCGTGCCAAAGAGCGGCATACTGTCGCGCGGGAGAAGCAAGGTCATCATCGCCTTCAGGAAACTCGGCCCGATGGTGGTGCTCGGCAACTACGTCTTGCGCCTTTTCACCGCGCAGCGTGAGAGCGCAACGATACACGCGGGAGGACTGCGTGATGATGTTCGTGAACGGCAGGACGACGAAGATACGGCGCAACCGTTTGTCTTCGGCAGCGCGCAGCAAGTGGGCCATGACCGCTGTCGTCTTGCCGGTGCCGACGGGGCTGTCGCAAAAAAGCAGGTTCGGCGTGGTGGATGCACGCAGACTTTCATCAAAGACGAGTTGCCGCAAACTTGTCCGTGAGTCGGCGGCCTTGCCTGCGCCGAGGCGGCCTACATAAGTCCGCAAGGCCGCCAACCGCTCCGTGGCGCGCAGCGAAAGACCATCCGCCGCCTCTCTGCCGGTTTGATGGACTGCCGCGTCGGTGTGATCCGCGTCCACCAGACAAGAGAGCACAAGCCGATGGAACAACGGAGGCAAGTAGTCGGCCATGCTCCCGGCAGGAACCGACGGGAGTGGCATGGTTGCAATGGCTTCCTTGTGTCGGTCGAGGAACTTCTCAAGCCGGACATCATTGAATGCACAGGTCTTCTCGGTGCGTCCCGGCGGGATGTCCTCTTCACGATAGGCCAACTCGTTTCGCTTTCCCTCCTCCTCACGATTTGGAAGTCCTTTGTGATGGGCATAAACGGCAACTGCCGCCGCGGCGTCTCGAATGGGCGCGTGGTGAAACAGCGCGGCTGCACCTGCATCCCAGTGCTTCACGGGCAAAGGCTCGTGGGAATTTGCTTTGTTCAAGATTCCCTGGTTGTAGGGGTCCAACTTGCCGAGGTCGTGGAATTCTCCCCCCAACCGGACTGCGCGCAGGAGCCTGGCCCCGAATCTCTCGGAATAGCGCCCGGCTTTCTCCGCACTTCTCCACGCACGCCAAGTGACGCCCTGCCCGCCCGCCACGTGCGCCGCGTAAGTTTGCGGCGGACACCCATGCTGCGCGCTGTGGGCTAGCAACTCTCCCTTCGATTGTGAGTGATTCGCCATGCACATGTCTGCCCCTGCGCCGATCGGTCACTTCAAATTGTCTGGTGTGATTTCCACCCCGGAAACCAGCTCCCGGTAGCGGGCGAAACGCAGCGCCTTCTCGATCAAGAACTTCTGGGCATCGGATTCTGCCCAAGTCTTTCGTTCTGCCAGTTGCCTGAGTTCTTCCAGCACTCGCAGATCTGGGAAAGAACCAAGCGCATCGACATGCTCGAGGTAGTGTGCAACGCGAACCGAAACACATGGGCGCGCTTTTGAAGCCGTGAGCGGGTATACAGCGGGAATCAGTTGGAGCATTAGCTCCAGGTCGGCTGGCCGACACTTCGAGTAGTGCGCGGACTGCGGATTTACGAAGAATGGCATGGTGTAAATGCCATGCACGACGTAGCGGCAGCCGAGCGGGGCCATGCCGCTGCCTTTATCGCTCTCGACGCCCGCTTTGTTGGTTTCAGTATGCCGCCTTATTTCCACAGGGTGCAACGAGATGCCCATGCCAAGCTGAACTACCCCACTCTTGATATTGCGCCGGAGCGTCGCCCATTCCTCGTCAGACAACTTTCTCTCGAGGTCTTTCTCCGTCTTCTCTCTGCTCTCAAGAAAAGTGTTTCCAAAGAGGCGAGCATCCCAATACTTGTCGTCAAACTTGCCATCCTGAATTTCCTTCACGATGTCTTTTCTGACGCGGCCGCGCTTCTCAAGAATGTCGTAATCGGAATCCTTGATTGTGACGCCCGGTTTCTCCACGCGTTCTTTCAGTTTGGGCCAGATTTCCTGTGCCTTAGCCTCGACGATATCCCGCAGCTTCCGCTTGAAGGACACGGGTGAAATCTCACCCAGCCCGTCTGGACGTTGGCGAGGGTCGCTGTCACGGTCGGGGTCGCCGTTCGGATTAGAGTTTTCGACTTCGATGACGATCAACCCGCAGGCGCGCGGGATGCCGTGGTTCGTTTTGGATTCAGTGCTTTGGCTCATATTCGCTGTGACGGTTGCTGGTTTCTGGTCGCTTTGTTTTGAGAAGGTTCAGTAGCTTCAATCGAAATCCGGTGGTGTCGGCGGGGCCGGGGCTTTGGTGGCACCAGCAGTCGCAACTCCCTCGCGTTCTGGACGCGCCAAGTAGCCCAAGAGCATTTGCGCTTTGGCTGCCGAGTCGGAGTGCATCCAGGCTCGGTCGTTTGCTTTGAGCGTGTCCGTTAAATCGAGGATTGGTTTTGTCGGAGGTTTCGCCTCATGCCCCCGGCGGGCCGGCAGTTCGGCGTGGTTACCCTCAGAGATTGCGCAGTCGGACAGCTTCTCAGCGATGCGCCCCAGATCTTCCAAGACACGGTGCACTTCCCACTTGTCGCTGTTTGTGGCCTTGGCTTCAGCCGGCGCATTGCCCAGGGCATCCTTTGACTTGCGGCCTTGAGCGAATGGGTGGGCCCAGGCTTGGTAAGGCAGCATCCGTTGCCCAGCCAGTTCGAACGCGCGGAGCGGGCTTTCGAGAGCGGTCGCCATCAGCGAGTTGCCGAGAAGTTGCCGGAGTCCGTCCTCTTTGCCGCTGACGTGCTTGGCGTAGTAGGCATGGAGGCGGTCGATCTGAGCGAGGAAGCGCCCGATGAGGTATGCAGGTTCTTTCATAAATGCTTCGAGTTGATATCCGAGTCGAGTCAGCAGGAGGGAAAGCAGACAAGGCCAACGACGGGCTTGAAGACAGGACTTGAGCGCACATCCTTTGTCCCCTTGGGCGAGGAAAACGCGCTGATGAACTTGATGCATCGCCTGTCCCACGGCGCTCATCAGTGGCAGGGCGCGGCGCACGGCCAAGTCGAGCATCCGTCCGAGATACGCCGCATCCGTTGGATGAGCGCCGGTCCGACGTAGCAGTTCAAAGGCATCTGCAAGGTCGTAGTCCGACGCGCTCTCGCATTTCGCATCGTCCGCCTTTCCACATTTCTCCCAAATCGTGTTCAAGCACTCGATGGCTTGGTAGGGGAAAGGGACCAGCGGCTCGAAGTCCCGCACTGGCGTCGCTCCACCCTCATGCGTGAATTGGGGCAACCAGATTGGTGGATGAGCGCGGCAGTGTCCTTGCCATGACTCGGCCAGCAGTTTGAGCGCGCCCTGGGTGAAGGATTCAGACGCGAAGATTTGTGCGCGGTAGCCGTCGGGTTTGTGCAAGGCGAAGACTTGAATGCGAGCAGCGTCGCTCAGGGCTGGAATCCCGTTCAACGCTTGCACGACGTCCGCGCAGACGGTTTCAAATTGCACAACGGCTCGATCCGATTCGTCCTCGGGCGGGCCGACGAACACCTCCGCGAGATGATCGGGCGTGCTATCCACGCTTTCGACCAAATAGGTCAGAAGCAGGAAAACGCCTTCCTTTTTGGGCTTGCCTCTAACAGCCCACGTCTTGCCCTTGCGCTCCTCCGCGGCGAGCCACTCCACAGCGGCCATCATCTTCATTCTAACATCTGGGCCTGTCTTGAAGATGGCGCTCCCCTTGTCATAGCGAATCGATGTGGGCTTTTCCGAGACGTTGCGGTCGAACAGGGAGACTTTCCCGAGCACTGGTAGTTCGGCGGGTTTGTATTTCTTATCCGAGCCGGGTGACACACCCCAAACAGCGCTCCCGCCGGCGGGGTCGCCCTCGGGCGAATCCGCGTCCGCTTCGGTCGCATCTGCTTCTTCTTCGCGTGGCGGGACAACCGAACGTGCGAGAACCCCGATCAACCAGTTCTGAGCCCTCTCGCTGTAAACCGGAGTAATAGCGCTATCGACTTCCACCTGCACGGGCACGGTCCCCGCTTTGGTCTTCGCTGAATTGTGGAAAAGCAGTTCAATCAAAGCTGGAAAGCAACACTGGCTCGCGTGTTGACGAACGACAGGGGATAAACGCTGCAACCATTCTTTGGCGTCTAGTTTCTGCAGGACCTGAAAAAGCTTCCGCCATCCGTCGCTCTCCTCGGGTTCATCCTTACCAATTTTCTCCAGCAAATCCGCCGAAACCTTCTTGAACGCTGAATCCAGCATGGCGGTTTTGCTTTCCGGCCAGCGACCCGCAAGTGGTTTCGCAGCACCATCCGCCAGTTGCAGGAATGGTGTGAGGTCAGCAGCCTGTCCTTTGGCAAGCTTGCTTGTTGCCTTCTTAAAGGCGACATATTCCTTTTCCTCAAGTTGGTGAAGCGGCTCAAAATTGAACACAGGGAGGGTTATGCCGCTACCGCAACTCCATTTGCGGAGGCGCTTCATTTGCTCGGCGGGAATTGACTCAAGCCGCGTTACATTGCCGTTGTTGTCGAGGAAAAGCCGAATCCCGTCGGCGTTCTGTCCTTTGTCCAGGCCAGGGATGCGGATGGGCAGATCAATTCGCGGCGGTTTTCCAGGCGGTTCGCAAGCCTGCCAAAGATCGTAAAGTTCATTCAACATGGCTGAAGTCTCCCTTTTGCATCGCGTCGACGGTCTCCTTGGAGAAGTAATCCAACCGTCCCTTCTCGATCATAACGTGCGTGCGAATCTGCGGCTTGTAGCGCGTGAACTGGCCGCGCGCAAAGGTGCGGTGGAGAAGCGACGGCAACGAAATGCCGTTCACGGACTCATCGCACTGAGTGTCATCCCGCACGGGTCCAAGTTCGCTAGGCGTGAACTCCTTCCAGCCGAGAAACGGCGTGTGGTGCCACTGACCGTGCTTCAGTCGAAACCCGAAACGATCTTGGTAGGCGTGCCCACCGCAGATGCGCGGATCATCCACCCACTTCTTCGCCTGCTCCGACAACTCCCGCTTGGCATGGTGGTCTGAAATGACGAATGCGTGGAGCTTGTAACGCACATTGACCAACACTGTGGCGATGAGTTGGTGCGCCCCAGCGGTCTCCGCACCGAGTGGCTTCTCGGCCCCTTTCCGCAGCGGCCCATTGTAGTTGGTGTAGTAGCGGTGTTTGACGATGGGGCTGCAAATCTCGCATCGCCAGGGAATGACTTCAGCCGACCTGAGCCAGAGGATGGATTCGAAGATTTGCTTGGCAGCTTGAAAAGTCGGTGCTTCGTAGCTCATTGGCGCATCCCCGGTGTCAACCCGCGTCCACATGGCCGTCGGTCCGGCGATTTCGAGGGCGATTTCGTATGGCTTCATGGCTTCTTCAGTTTGCAACGATGTTCGTCGGCTGCTTGAGCACCATCTCCAGGAAAGGCGTCTTGAAGGGGTTCCCGGTCGCGCAGTGGGCGGTGCCGTCGTGGAATGGCCCGACGTAGTTGAAGACGTAGCCGTGGAACTGGACCGGCGCGCAAATCTCGCAGCGGGTCGGGCGCACGTTCACGGATTTCCATCGCAGGATCGCCTCAAAGATGCCCTTGGCGGCGCTGAAAGTGGGCGCGACGTAGGAGACGGGGTTGGGCATTGTGTCCGGGCGGGCCCAGAGGGCGGTGGGGCCGGAGATTTCGAGTTGAATTAAATAGGGTTTCATAAGCAGACATTCCGCAAGTGCGTAAACAGCAATTGCCACTTCGCCGGATTCGGATCCGGCAGCCCATCCGATCTCACCGCCGTGTGCGCGTAATAATTCACCTCGTGCCCAAGTCTCGTTCGAGCCTTGTGAAAGCATTTGTAACAGCCAGTTCGCCCCATGACAAGCATTCGTTTTCATGCTGTCGAACTGCAAGCAGCCAGCTCCAGGCGCAGCGCCAATCACCCCAGAATCCCTCCGCGCGGTCCTGACTGCGGAACAGAGGTTGCACCAAGCCGTCAGGCCAGAGCGCTGGCGGAGGGCGGTTTCGAGGCGAAGGGTGCGTTCGGCCAGCAACGGGGCTACTTCGGAATAGGAGAGGACGCCCCGGGTGGTTTCGATGAAACGGGTGGCGCGATCCGGTCGAGTATCTCTTGCAGGAAGCGCAACTCCACCGGCTCCTGCTCGAAGGCCATGCTCTGCGCCACGTCCTGGGGAATGGCCTGCCAGCGGCGGCGGAGTTTCTCCCCCGCCGGGAGGCGGCGCCACTGGCTGATGCTCTCGGTCCAATTCATCGGACATAGACTACCTCCAGCGGCAGAGTTTTCAAGGAACATAACGACTTGTGGGATGAGGTTGGCGAAATCGTGGTGGTGGCAAGGGCTGGAGAGTTCATTCATGCGGGCCGGAGATTTCGAGTTGAATTGGATAGGGTTTCACAAGCAGACATTCCGCAAGTGCAAGGACAGCAATTGCCACTTCGCCGGATTCTAGGGTGGTTTCAAGAAATCGTAGCCGCCGACGGCAGTCGGCGCTAACACTCCGATAATCGAGGAAAAGTACGCCGACTGCCGTCGGCGGCTACGATTTTGCAGGTTCTTGAATCCGCCCTGGCCGGATTCGGATCCGGCAGCCCATCCGATCTCGCCGCCGTGTGCGCGTAATAATTCACTTTGAACCCAATGCCTTTTCCGACCTTGCCGCATCGTTGGCAACTCCGAGACCGCTCGCTGGCAAGCGATCTTTTCCGTGCCGCCGAGCAACGGGCGCATTTGCGAGTCGTTGGTAACTCGGCAGCATATCAACGGCTGGAACAACCTCCCCAAACAGACCAGTGCCATAGTCCCCGCGCCGCAGATCAAGTCTCCCGCCCGGCAATTATCCTCCGCCAACGACCGAAACCCGCCTTGGCTCTCGTATCTTCGCAGGTATCTACCGTTCCCATCACTACTTAGCACATCGACAATCAACCAGAGTTTCCCACCCGTAGCTCGGATTACACCGTTGCACCTCCGTTACACCTCCGTTACACCTCCGTTACACCTCCGTTACACCTCCGTTACACCTCCGTAAGCAATACGGAGGTGCAACGAAGGTGCAACGGTGTCAGGGGGCAGTTAGAACCAGCCAGGACTGGGCGAAATCGACCCAGCCGATGAACGCCTTCCTGCGGGGCCACCGCATTCTAGCTTCAGGCTTCAGCTTTCTTAACGCCCCAAGTATAGAAAGCGCAAACCGCCAGCAGCAGGAGATTGCAAGCCCCCAGCGTCTTAATGACGGTTACAGGGGTATCGTGGAACTGGGTGAGCGCAAAGACGTAAACGACGATCAAGGCACAGAGTGCCGGAACCACTTTGAAGAGCGCGCGGGCGAGCAAGTTGCTTAGCAGCACGTTGGCCAGGGACAGCGGCACCACGGCCCAGGCATACCACGGTAGCAGGACCGAAGCCGGCTGCACGAAGCTGGGCTTGAACATAAACGGCACCACCCACGGACCCAATATCCACAGGCCGGTGGCTCCGCCCGCAGCCAGGATCAAAGTCCCCAGCAGCACTACCCCCATGAGGTTGCTCTTCTCCGCCTTGGCTTTGGCATGAACAATCTTCGGGAACATGACCGTCACCAACGGGCCGACGAGCCACATCGAGGCCCGCGACAGCGTCCCGGCGCTGACGTAATACGCAGCCGTGTCTTCGTTGAAATAGGACTTAACAAACATGGTGTCCGCCGTCAGCATAAACTGGAAGGCCCCAAATCCGAGCGTCAGCGGGATCACCTGGCGAAGCAGGCTGCGCCATTCGAAGGATTGCCCGGACGTGAGCCAAAGAGACCGCGTTGGCCAGATGGCCAGGACGAGGGCCAGAGCCAGGCCGGCCAACATCCCGAGGACCATGCCTGGGGCATAGAAATGCAGCACCAGCACCGCGAAGGCGGCTAATCCCATGCGGCCCAGCCCGTTGGCCATCATGCTCCAGCCCATCCACAGGAAGTTCTGCTGCCCCTGCAACACGCCGTAGAACATCGGCAACCAGGCGGTGAAGAGCAGCACCGGCAACGTCAGCCAGATCGCGGCCGGGTTCGAGATCTTCCACTGCGCCATGATGGGTCCCTGGAACAAGAGCACCACGACCGCGGCCACCAGCCAGAGAACAAACGTCGTCAGCCACGCGGCCCGGATCAAACTTGACAGCTCGTGCTCGCGGTGGAGGGCGATTGCCTGGGCGGTTTGTTGGGCCAACACCATCTGGAGCGGCGCGGCCGGGACGAACATGGCCACGGAAAGAAAAACTCCAAACTGTCCATACTCCGAGACCGGAATGGCCTTGGACAGGAAATGCATCGCCGTCATGAAAACCCCGCCCGCCACCGTGGCGAACATGAGCCACCCGCTCTGGCGGAAAAACGAGGTCCGATGCGCGGTGGCGGTCAGGGACGCCTTTTCAACAGTTTCTGTCGGCATGAGGTATGGAGGGAACGGAGGCAGTTATATTGAAGAAAAGGACTCAAGAAAACGCAGCAAAAGCCCTTTGCCGCGCTCCAGCGAGTCGAGGGAAATCCATTCATCTACCGTGTGCGCCTGCGCGATGTCACCCGGCCCGAAAACCACGCTTGGAATGCCACCGTGGGCCAGCACCGAGGCATCGCAGAAGTAACTCGCACCGGCCGGCCGGCGCTGGCCAACGCTCTGGAGAAAGCGCGCCACCAACGGCACGTTTGCATCCGTTTCCAGCGGCAGACAGGCCACAGGCTTCTCGTTCCTTACCGTCGCTTTCAAATCCCTCCGGCTCAAAACTCTGGCGATCTCGCGTTGGACCCCGGCTTCCGATTCACCCGGCAAGGTTCTTCGATCAACCAGAATGCTGCAGTGGTCCGGAACGGTGTTAGCTTGGGTGCCGCCGGAAATCGTGCCGACGTTTACGGTCGCACAGCCCAGCAGCGCATGATGGCGCCGGCGCAATCGGTCTGCGTATTCGGTTTGGAGCACATCGACAACCCGCGCCATGATATGCACCGCGTTCCGCCCCAGGTCAGGCTGGGACCCATGCGCTGACTTGCCGCGTGTCGCCAAGCGCAACCACATGCTGCCTTTGTGCGCTGTAATCACCTGAAGTCGCGTCGGTTCGCCCACAATCGCCAGATCCGCCTTCATTCCCTGGCGGACCAGCGCCCGCGCCCCTCCCTGCCCGTTTTCCTCGTCCACTAATCCAGCGAAAACAATTTCCGTTTGCTCCGGGCGCGACCCGCCCTGGGCAAGCTCGCACAAGGCCGTTAGCATGGCGGCAATCGAGCCTTTGGTGTCGCAGGCACCCCGGCCGAACAGCCGGCCGCGCTTCGTTTCCGGGGCAAACTGTTGATCAGTGGCGTTCACCGTGTCCAGATGCGGAGCCAGCAGAATCCGTTGGCGCACCTTTCCGCGCGGCGAAAGCCGTGCGAGCAGATTTGAGCGGCCGGGGAAGACTTCCTGGAATTCCACATCAAGCCCCGCCTGCGCCGCCGTGGCCGCCAGAAAATCTGCCACCCGTTGCTCTCCCGAATGCGAATCCTGGCCCGGCACGAATGCCGGGTTCACACTGGGCAGCGCAATAAGTTCGCGCAGAAGCTTTTCAGTCTTAGTCATGCCGTTCCCGAAATCAAAATGAGAGGCAGAGCTTATCCCGGGAGCTGCCCGATGTCGAGAAGTGAACGCCGAGCAGCGTTGACCGGCACAGCGGGTTTCGTCAACCTCTGCGCCGGCCGATTGATGAACCCCGGCCGGCAGCACTCGAGAAACATGAGCAATGACATTAACATGGTCGCGTTGTCGCGCAGCCCGCGGGACGTGATGCGCTTCTTATCAGTCAGCTACGAGATTTACCGGAATGATGCGCACTGGGTCGCCCCGCTGTTGATGGACATCAAGAAGGTGTTCACAGATGCCAACCCGCTCTTCGAGCATGCAGAAATGCAGCTTTGGGTCGCCAGCCGGGACGGTCGGGATGTGGGCCGCATCGCGGCTATCCTCGATCACAACCACAATCGGGCGACCAACGACGCAGCCGCCTTATTCGGTTTCTACGAGTGCGTGGACGACGGTGAGGTGAGCCGGCAGTTATTCGGCATGGTCGTGGACTGGGCGCGACAAAAGGGCCTGAAGCGACTGTTGGGACCCATGAACCCGACCACCAACGACGAGTGCGGATTGCTCATCAACGGGTTCGATTCGTCGCCGGTCATCATGATGACCTACAATCCGCGCTATTACGTGACGTTGGTGGAGGCAGCGGGATTTCGGAAGGCGAAGGATTTGCTGGCATTTAACATCGATCTGGCGACAATCCCGCTGGACCGGTTGAGCCGGATTGCGACCAAAATCAAACAGCGCAATCCGAATCTGACCTTCCGCCCGGTCCTGCGCAAAACCCTCCAGCAGGATCTCGCCAAGGTCAAGGAAGTCTATAACTCCGCCTGGCAGGACAACTGGGGGTTTGTGCCAATGACGGACGCGGAAGTGGATTTTATGGCGGCGCGGCTGAAACCGTTGCTCATGGAGGGCCTCATTTGGCTGGCGGAGGCAGGCACCGAGCCAGTGGGGTTCTTGCTGGCACTGCCGGATTACAACGTGCCGCTCAAACCATTGCAGGGGCGATTACTGACGCCGAAGGTGCTCGGGTTCATCCCCTACCTGCTCGGTTGGAAGTGTCCGCCGCGGACCCGGGTGCTCACCCTCGGCGTGAAAGAAAAGTATCGTGCCAAAGGCTTGGAGTCGGCAATGTTGATCGAGGGGTTGAAGGTGGGCTTCGACGCGGGCGTTCGCGAGTCCGAGGCATCCTGGATTCTGGAGGACAACGTTTCAATGTGCCGGGTGATCGAGGCGATTGGGGGACGGGCCTATAAGACCTATCGGATTTACCAGCGGGAGGTTTGAGCGCAAACCAACAGGCATCTGGCAGCCCAACAATGACGGGAGAACCGGTTCTGGCGGCAGACGCCAAGGAGAGGCGCGGAGTTGGGGAAGCTCCGCAGAAACGTTACGTCCGCCAGAACCAAGGAAACTATAGCCCAGATGGGGTACGAATAAAACACTAATTGTTCCGAGCAAGTGTCAGGCCTTGCTTTTGACACTGGTTTCCGCAGGTTTCCTGGTCAGCGGTTCGCGCTCGGCCAATGCCGCCAGGACTTTGGCGGTGTCGCCGGCCAACAGCGGTGCGACGGGCAGTCGGAGGCCGTGGAAGCGTCGAGAATGACGGTGGCGTTGGGCATGAACTGGGTGTCCGGGTTGCGCGCCGCGTAGAGCGCCAGCCAGCCAGGAATGATGCCGTCGGGGATTGCGTGATTGGCGCTGACCGGAGAAACCATATAAACGATCCCTTCGATCAACTCGGCCTTTTTCACCTGCGGCATACGCTCGTAGCGGCGCAGGAACTCGCGGGAATGCATAGACCCCCCGTTTTCCAGCGGCAGCGGTCGGCTGGGGAAACTCCCGGCCGCGCCAGGTT
>Ga0194053_10000647_pt1 | contig 25441 bp, 23 predicted proteins | sample SepL228m_MetaG_FD_161684 | JGI IMG/M metagenome (GOLD analysis project Ga0194053, IMG submission 161684) | Anoxic zone freshwater microbial communities from boreal shield lake in IISD Experimental Lakes Area, Ontario, Canada - Sep2016-L227-8m | ecosystem: Environmental > Aquatic > Freshwater >... | reverse complement strand
GGTTTCGGCCATGGGTGGCTCCTTTACGCCCTTTTGGGCGGGGTTGGAAGGGGTCGTGCGGGAAGATGGTTTGCCCTTGGCATCCTTCGCGCCAGGTTGGACCGGCTCTTTCCGCGGGGTGGATATGCGTTCCTTGGCCGCCGAAACGGCCGTGGGGGCTAGCGCCGCGTCTGCGGCAGAGCCGGTCTTGCCCTTGGGCTTCGCGGCTTTTTTCGGGGGCTCCACGCCTGCCAGGATTTGGGCCAGGCGCTTGCCGGGATAGTAGTCATCGAGGAGGGCGTCGCCGATCAGAAGGCCGTGGAGACCCAGGGCCTCCGCCTGCTTGATCTGCTCCAGACGCTGGATGCCGCCCTCGATCATTTTCAGGCAGCTCTTGGGGACTTTCTTGACGAGCGCCACGGCCTGTTCCCAGGACGCTTCCCAGGTGTCAAGGTTGCGGCCCACGGCACAGATGATGTCGGCCCCGGCCTCGAGGGCGCGCTGCAGCTCGGCCTCGGAGGTGGCCTCCACCACTACGTCTAGCCCCTTGCTGGTGGCGAACTTCAGGAGGGTCTGGAGGCGGTCCTGGGCCAGGAGCGCCGGCATCAGGAAGATGGCGTCGGCACCGAGGATCTTGCTCTCCTCGACCTGGTACTCCTCGAAGATGAATTCACGGCGGATCAGGGGCAGTTTCACTTGGGCGCGCACCTCGGAGAGGTGTTTGTCATCGCCGAAATAGAGGAACTTGTCCGTGGCGACCGACAGGGCCCGGGCCCCGTTCTCAGCCAAACTCTTCGCGTGGGTGGAGGCTTTGTAGGCTTCCCGGACCTGCCCACGTCCCGGATCTCCTCCGGCAACTTCACCCAAGATGGTGATTCCAGGCTGGCTGAGCTCCTCTTTCAGAGAGTGGTGACCCTTGTAACCGTCCTTCACCGCCACGGGGCCCCTCTGCTTCTTGATTTCCACATCAAGGGCCTTAAAGATGGCGACTTTCTTTAGCATTTACCACGCTCCAAATCTCAGATACCTCACTGCTGGCCCTATGCGGAAGATCACTGGGCATTTTCCCTCTGATTCAACATGAAACCAGCGATCTGGATGAGGTCAACAGCAAAAAACAAAAAATCTTCATTTTTTTTGACGCTACTGCCTCGCCGAGTGCTCATTCTTTTCCGCTGTTCGAGACCCCGCAGTGCGCGACACTTGATGAATCCGATGCCGAGGTACCCCATGACGGTCCACCTGCTCGACCACCCTCTCGTCCACCACAAGCTCTCACTCATCCGCGACCGGAAGACGCCCGGCAGCTTGTTCCGCGCGCTCACGGAAGAAGTCGGGCTGCTGCTCGCCGTCGAGGCGACGCGCGATCTGCCGACAGATTCGGTGGTCGTGGAAACGCCCCTTGAGCGAACGGGCACGCGCAGGCTCAAGCCGCTGGATCCCGTGCTGGTGCCCGTGCTCCGGGCCGGGCTCGGCCTGCTGCCGTCCTTCCTCAAACTTCTGCCAACGGCGAAGGTTGGGCACCTCGGGCTCTACCGGGACCACGACTCACTGGTGCCCGTGCCCTACTACCGCAACTTCCCCCCGCTCCTGGAAGCGCGTCCCGTGTTCGTGCTCGATCCCATGCTCGCTACGGGCGGGAGCGCCTCGGAAGCCGTGCGGCAGCTGAAGTCCGCCGGTGCGATCACGCTCACGCTGGTGTCCGTCCTGGCCGCACCTGAGGGCATCGAGCGGCTGCAGAAGGACCATCCCGACCTGACCATCGTCGTGGGTGCCATCGACCGCCAGCTTAACGAGAAGGGCTACATCCTGCCCGGTCTAGGTGATGCGGGAGACCGGCTCTTCGGGACGGCCTGATCAGCGCACCGCGGCGCCGTAGCCCTTCAGGGCACGGTCACCACGGGCCTGGGCTTCCAGCTCCGCATGGACCTGGTCCCGCTCGGCGATGAGCAGAGTTGTGCATTCAGCCACCCGCTCCCCAAGGGCGCGAGCGCGGGACACGAGCTCGGGCCAGCCCGGCCCCCGCTCAGCCACCAGCAGGGCTGACTGGAAAGCGTGATTCCAAGCAGCCAGACCTTCAGCCTCTGGCATCGAGGAGGGGTCCTGAAGCCAGGCCTCCATCCGCTCGATCTCCCGCAGCAGTCCGGCGTCGCTCATCCGACCAGATCCTCCGCCCGGAAGCCCGCGGATCGGGCCACGCCGATGCGTTGCTGATGGCTCTGCTCCCAGCTCTGCCGGAGGTCCCCCATCTGCCTGGAGACTCGCTCCAGCCGGGCGGCGTCGAGCCTCGCGCTGGCCTCGAGGATCTCGCGGCCCCACCAGTCGTAGAGGCGAAGCAGGTTCTGGGCGAGGTCTCCACCATTCTCTACGTCCAGGTGGACCGACAGCTCCTCGACGATCGAGGTAACGCGGTTGATCGCGCTCCCCTTCGCGGGGTAGTCCTTGCGCGTGAGGGCCTGGGTCGCCTGGGCCAGGAAGCGCTGAGCGCCTTCCAGCAGCAGGGCCACCAGTTGCTCTGGACTGGCACCCATCACCCGCTGGGTCAGGTATTGGTCGCTGGCTTTGGCATAGGGGGTCATGGGTGCCTTCCTGGGCCTCTCGGCCGTTCACGGGAGATCGGGAGAGCTATCGGATGCCAGCGAGGCTCGAGCCCGCCGACTGGAGCTGGCTCACGGTGGCCTCCAGCTTGGCGAACTGGTCCTGGAGGGTGATCTTCCGACGGTCGAGCCGGGCTTGGCCGGTGGAGATCTGGTTCGCGAGGGTGGCGTTCTGGGTGTTGATGCTCGCGAGGATCAACGAGAGGTTGCCGGTCCCGGTGGCGGTGAGGCTTGTCACCAGATCCCGGGTGGCCTGACCGACGCCGCGGCTGAGGCTCAAGGTTCCGTTTCCTGTGCCTGTGACGGAGAGAATCAACCCCTCTAGCGGCGTGCCTACGGTACCAGTGAGGGTGCCATTGCTCCCGCTCAGGGTGTAGTCAGTGGTGCCCACAGTGAAGGTGCCCGAGACAGCCCCGCCACTGGCAAAAGAATTGATCTTGAAGCCGACCGAGCCGGTGGTGGTCTTGTTATTTCCGCCGTAGAAGCTCACCACCCCGTTGGTGGATTGCCCCGAGAAGGCGAAGATGCGCTTGGCCGCCGCCGGATCCTTGTCCAGGGCCGCAGACAAGGCTGTGGTATCGAGGCTGAGTGTGCCGTCCCGGTTCGTTTTGATCCCCAGGTCCGCCGCAGAGGTGATGGTCGCCGTCGCAGGCAGGCCGGCCGGCCGACCCGAGAGCGCCGCGCGCACCTGTGCGAGGAGGCTCCGGACCGAGGGATCGTTGGCCAGGGCCCCACCCGTGACGGAGGCCGCCTTGTAGTTCGTCACCAGCGAGTTGAACTTGGTGATGACGTCCTGCACCGCGGAGGTCACCGCGCCCTTGTCCTGGGCCACTGTGAGCGTGGTCGAGGTCGTCTGGGCACCCTGCTTCAGGGTGAAGGTGACCCCATCCACGGCATCGGTGACGATGTTGGACTGCCGTGTGAGCTGGAGTCCGTTCACGGTGAAGAGGGCGTCCTGGGCGGTGTCGGTAGCGCCAGAGCCAAGGCCTCCCGCCAGGGTGGTCGGGGCCGTCAGGCTATCCACAGTGCCATGCGCGATGCCGAGGGTGTTCACAGCGAGTCCGCCGACGCCGTTGTTTGTGACATCCGCAATGGTCACCACGCCATTTGTCGTGCCGGTACCCGTGTCCTTGGCGGTCAGGACCAACTGGAACCTGTTTGTGCCGGAGCCACTGTTCACCACCGTGGCCGTCACGCCCAACCCCTTGGAGCCCGCCACCGCAGGATCGGCCGTGCCGAGGGCGTTGATTGCGTCACGCAGGCCATAAAGGGTATTGTTCGCACTGTTGAGGGTCAGGGTCTTGATCACGCCATCCGTGCCCTTGATGGCGAAGGTGGCTGTCCCATCTGCGGGCGTGAACACCGCCGTCGCCAGGGGATCCGCCACGGCAAGATTGGTCGGCAGCCCTCCGACCATCGTCGGAGCGATGCGACCCTTGGTCGCCGTCTGGGCCACCTTTAGGTCATAACTGCCCGATGCGCTGCCCGTGGCAGAGGCGGTTACGTAGGTAGCGTTGCTGTCGGTGCTGGTCACTGTGCGGGCATCGAAGCTGGTATTGCCCAGGGTACCAAGGCTCGTGGACAGCGAGTTCATGCTCGACTGGAAGGACTGGAGGGCGGCAAGGCGCTTGGTGTTCAGGGCCTGGCGATCCTGTAAACGCTGAAGAGGCTGCCCTTCCTGGGTGAGGATGGCATTCACCAAGGTGTCCGTCTGCAGACCCGTCGAGAGACCCTGGAAGCTGAGTGCGGATGCCATGGAAAACCTCCTTCTGCCCGGAGTGCCTACCCCTGCTTGTCCACGAGGACGCCAGAGGCGCCCTTGGTGTCTGCCAACGCGCGCAATTTGCGCGCCATCGCCAGGGTCTCCTCGGAAGGAACCTGGATGATCACCTCCTTGGTCTTGGAGTCCACGACTCGGAAGTAGGCGCGGCCCGTTCCCTTATCGACCTGGAATTCCAGGTCGGAGTTGGCCTGGGAGAGGAAGGCCTTGAAGTCGGTAACAGCGGCGTCGATGCTCGCGCTCGTGGGCACGGCCCGTTCCGCGACAAGAGGGGCGGGAGCCCCTGCCGCCTTGGCAGGGGGTGACTTGGCCGCCATCGGGAGTGGCTTTGGAGCAACCGGGAGAGCCAAGGGAATGCTGGGTGCCAAGCCACCTGTCGCATTGACCTGATCAGCCATCACAAACCTCCTTTCCTGAGAACCAGGGGGGCAGGGTGTGCCCACCCCCCTGGGACCTACCTATCCGACCCGCCTACCTGAGGAGGGACAAAATCGATTGACTGGCTTGATTCGACTGGCCGAGGGCGCTGATCCCCGACGAGTTCAGGATCTGGAACTTCGACAAGCTCACAACTTCATCGGAGATGGTTGCGTCCTTCATCTGGCTGGAGGCGGCGGTCCAGTTCTCCACCTCGATGCCCAGCGTGTTGGCCATGCTGCTCAGCTGCTGGGAGTTCGCGCCGATCGCGCCGCGCAGGGTGCCGATGGTGTTGAGGGCCGTGTTGACGTCATTGGCGGCGGTGGTGGCGCCTGCCGCCGTGGTCAGGACGTCGGTGGTGGCGGAGAGGGTGGCGAAGGTGCCCACCGAGAGCGCGACAGACGAGAAGCCGCCCAGGGAGACCGAGATGGCGGCACCCCCGAACACGCTGGCGCTGTTGAAGGTGGTCTTGTTCTGCATGTCGGCCAGGGTCGTGATGATGCTCTGGAACTCCGCGTTCAAGGCAATCTTGCCTGTGCTGGAGTCCGCACCCGAGGTGCCGCTGGTGGCCTGCTGAGCCAACTCTGCCGCCCGTTGCAGCAGGTTGGTGACTTCGTCCAGCACGCCGTCAGCGGTCTGAAGGTAGGACACGCCATCGTTGGCGTTGCGCCGACCCTGTGCAGCGGTGCGGACATCGGTGGACAGCTTGTTGCTGATCACGAGCCCGGCCGCGTCGTCGGCAGCCGAGTTGATGCGCTTGCCGGTGGTGAGCCGCTTGATGGTCTTCTGGAGACCCGTTTCTGTGGCGGACAGCTGACGGCTGGCCCCCAGAGCGGCGACGTTGTTGAGAATTGAAGCCATTGCATCCTCCGTGATGCGGTTAGGGCAGCGTCCGTGCTGCCGGGTGGGTGGCGGGGTACATCCCCGTCGAACGATGTTTCGGCTTTGTAACACAAGACCTTTAACCTTTTTTTCTAGACGGTATGATCGGCCTCATGTCAACCCTCTCCCTGGCGATGATCGTCAAGAATGAAAACGCCAACCTGGCACGCTGCCTGCGGTCGGTCCAGGGCCTCGTGGACGAAATGGTGGTGGTGGACACGGGCTCCACCGACGACACCGTAGCCATCGCCACGTCCTTCGGGGCTAAAGTTGCCCACTTTGCCTGGATCGATGATTTTGCCGCCGCCCGGAATGAGAGCCTGCGTCACTGCACGGGAGACTGGGTGCTGGTGCTCGACGGCGACGAGTCCGTGGACGCCCTGGATCACGCCCTCATCCGGAAGGCCTGCACCGAGGATGGCCCTGCGGGCTACTTCCTCACCCTGCGGAGCTACTTCCTGGATGCCAGCGGCGTCATGCTCGACCAGATCATCCGCCCCAACGACACCGCCTACCAGGAGGGCTCGGAGTACGGCCACTACGCGGACTTCCCCTCGGTCCGACTGAGCCGGCGGTTCCCGGACCTGCGCTTCGAGGGGCGCATCCACGAGCTGCTGGCCACCTACTTTCTGCAGCGGAAGCTGCCGGTGGGCACCCTTGACGCCGTCATCCACCACTTCGGAAAGGTGGACTTTGCCCGCGAGGAGGAGAAGAAGATCCGCTACCTGCGGATGGCCCGGGCCCAGGCGGAAGCGGACCCGAGGAACAGCCAGGCCTGGTTCAACGTGATGATCCAGGCCGCCACGGCCCGGGATTGGGACCTGGTCATCCAGGCGGGCGAAACCTTCCTGGGCCTCCAGTCGCGACCAACCCCCTCGGTGCTGACCACGGTCGCCCTGGCGCTCCAGGAGACGGGGCGACCCGCGGAAGCCATCCCCTATTTCAAGAAGGTGCTGCTGGGCAATCCCAAGCATCCCCTGGCGCAGACCCGTCTGGCCATCTCGCTGGCCCAGACGGGGCGCCCCAAGGAAGCCTTGAAGATGCTCGAGCGGTTCGTCCATGCACACCCGGAACTGCCCGCCCCGAGGCTGGCCCTGGCCGAGGTGCAGCTCAATATCGGCAGGATCGAGGAGGCCCAGACGACCCTCAAGCAGAGCATCGCAGTCTGCCCACGGGACCCAGGGTTGCGCGAGCGCCAGGTCAAGCTCGACCTCCAGTTGGGGCTGGAAGCCCAGGCCGCGCTGGACGCCTGGGCCGCCCTGGCGGTGATCCCGAACGGCGGGGGCGGCATCTGGCACGCCCTGGTGGCAGGGTTCCTCATGAAGAGCGGCGAGCTCAGCAAGGGGCGGCTGATACTCGACCAGGGCCTGAAGGTCTACCCCGACCATGCCCGGCTGCTGAACCTCCGGGAGATCGGCACCACCCTCTGACGGTACGGAGCCTGGCGACCTACTCCTTGTCGCGCCCGAATATACCCCGCAGCCTGCCCATCAGGCCGGGTTGGCCCACACGGGCAGGGTCTTCCACCGGTTCCGACCGAGACCATCCTGCTGGTACCGCCACCGAGGGGTCGAGCTCCAGCGCCCGGCGGATGCAGCCCTGGGCATTGGCCCGGAAGCCCTTGCGATGATAAAGGTCGCCCATGAGGGCCCAGGGCTCAGCGGCCCGGGGGTTGAGGCGGGAGGCCACCTGGAGGGCCTCGATGGCGCGGGTGGACCAGGCCGGGTTGCTGATGCGCAGCCGCCCAAGCAGCAACCAGGTCTCGAAGGCCGCCGGGGACTCCCCGTCTAGCTTGATGGCCTGCTCCAGGGCCCGGATGGCCTCGCTGGTGCGCTCCTGCATCACATAGGACTTGGCCTTGATGAGCAACCGGCGGGCGCGCTCCTGGGGCGCCAGGGCCTCCTCGTCCAGGGGCTCCTGTGTCATCGACGGGGACGATGGCGGCAGCGCCTCCGCAGTCAGGGGCGGCAAGGGCCTGGACGGCGTGGCAGGCAGCAGGTCTTCCTGGGCCAGCAGGAATGGCTCGGGTTCCGGCTCGGGCTCCACCAGGAACTCGGGCTCCGCCTCTAGCTCGTCTTCGACCTCGAGCGGAGGGAGGTGCCTGGGTGGCGGCTCGATCACGACAGGTGGAGCGGGTGTCGGTTCGATGGGCATGAGGGGCAGGGCCCCTGCCACAAGCCTGATTCCGCCCAGGGCCCAGAGGGTGGCCACGAGTCGGGTAGCGTCCTCCTGGGGGAGGCCCGCCAGGGATGCGATGGTGTTGCAGCCCAGTGGCTCCGTGCCCAGGAGGGTCAGCGCGTAGGCCAGGGTAGGTGTAAGAGGGAGGTCGCTCAGCGACTCCAGGAGGTCCGGTCGGGCCTGCCAGCGCCAGTCAGGCTCGCTTTGGAACATCGCGATCAGCTCGCGGTCGATCTTCGCCTTCTGAAAGGTGTCCCAGACCAGCCGGCGGTGGCTCAGGTGGAACTGGTATTCACCCTTGATGCCAGCGCCCGGGGCGGCCGGCAGCCAGGTCATACGGAGGATGGGATGCTCCATGGCATGCAGCAGCACCGAGCCCAGCAGCTCGTGGAGCTGTTCGTCCCGCTCCGGGGCCGTCAGGAGCCCCCACTGCACGACGCGATCCCCCACTCGTGCGCCCTCGCTGTCGTCCAGCAGCTCCTTCAGGGAGGCCATGTCCAGCACGCCCCGACGGATCAGGAAGTTCCCGAACTGCTCGCCCACCGCATCGCTGCTCAGGTGATGGAGCTCGCCGTTCATCCAGTGGAGCCGCCGGGTTCCATCGTTCTGCTCCAGCACCAACTCCCCCACCGCTTCCTGCTGGTAGAGGGATCCCATGAGGGCCGGCAAGAAATGGCGCAGACGAACTTCGGGCACTGAGGCTCCGGGAGTGCTACCTAGTTTGCACGTTCCGGACCGGGACGCTAGTCCCAGATGGAGGATTGTCCTGCGGTAATAATCCAATCAGCTTGGCCGCAGCCCCGTCTGGACCTATGCTGTCTCCCTGTCCTTGCCGCCGCCCAGAGAGGGCTCCGATGTTCGAGAAGCTTGGAAAATTTGAGATCAGGCGCGTGCTCGGCAATGGCGCCATGGGTGAGGTCTACCTCGGCATCGACCCCTCCATCGGGCGTGAAGTGGCCATCAAGACCATCCTGCCTGCCGCGGCCCAGGGCGGCGACGCCAAGGAGCGCTTCGCCCGGGAGGCCCGGGCAGCGGGGGTGTTGAACCACCCTAACCTGGTGACCATCTATGAATTCGGAGAGGACCAGGGCGTCCTCTACATCGCCATGGAGTTCGTGAAGGGCCACGATCTTGAGGACCTGCTCCGGGAGCAGTCCCTCACCCGCTCGGAGACCCTGGAAGTGCTGGCCCAGGTCTGCGACGGCCTGGGTTTCGCCCACCGGCAGCACATCGTGCACCGGGATATCAAGCCCGCCAACGTGCGGGTCCAGCGAGACGGGAAGCGCCTCCATGCCAAGGTCATGGACTTCGGTGTGGCCAAGATCAGCAACTCCGACATGACTGCCACGGGCATGGTCATGGGCACCGTGAGCTACATGGCGCCCGAGTACATCCGCACCGGCAAGCCCGACCCCCGCAGTGACCTCTTCGCCGTCGGCGTCATGCTCTACGAGGGCCTGAGCGGCCGGAAGCCCTTCTCGGGCGACACCACACCCACAGTGCTCTACAAGATCGTGAACGAGCCGCCAGATCCCATCGACCTCGAGCAGCTGCACGGCATCAGCCCTGCGATCCGGTCCGTGCTGGATCGGTCCCTCTGCAAGAACCCCGACGAGCGCTTCCAGACGGCGGAAGACCTGGCCAAGGCCCTCCGCGCGGCCAAGGATCCCTCCTGGATGGGGCAGGTGGAGGACGCCACGGCGCGGCTCCAGGCCTCGGCACCCACGGCCCCGGCCGTGGTCCCGCCTCCTTCCGCGGCCACCCAGCAGGTTCCCGCGGCCCCCCCCACCCCACCATCCGTCGTGGTCGCCCCGCGCCCTGCCGCCGCATCCAGCGCCGGGAGCAAGGGCCTGTGGCTGGGCCTGGCGGCCCTGCTGCTCGTCGGCGTGGGTGCCACCTCCTGGTGGGCCCTCCGGGGCCGGGCTCCACTCCCCGAGGGCGCAACCAGCCCCGAGCCGAAACCGGCCTCCGCATCGCAACAGGGCCCAGCCCCGGCCCCCCCGAACCCGGGGTCCCCGGCGGCTCCCAAGCCGGTGCCTGCGGGACCCGCCCAGGTGGAACCCCCAGCGGTGTCCAAGGCGGAGTCCAAACCCGAACCCCGGTCTGAGCCTCGACCTGAACCGGCGGCAGCCAAGGCCAAGCCGGCTCCAGTAGCCAAGGCCATCGAGCAGCCGGAACTCTATCAGGCCGAGAAGCTCAACAAGCTTGAGGTCCACGAGCGCCTCAACCTCGGCAACGTCTCCCTCAGCGAGGCGATCCAGCTGGCAGACAGCCAGCCGGAAAAGGCCATCCACGGCTTCCGCCAGGCCCTGAAGGCTGATCCCTCCAACATCAACGCCCACGCCTGGCTGGCGGTGGTCCTCTATGACCAAGGCCGCCAGGCCGAGTTCAACCAAGCGCTCCACCAGGCCCGTCGCCAGGGGATCCTCGGCCAGATGTCCTCCCGCAACGCCCGCTTCAGGTCCGTGCTCAATCAGGCGCGGCTCAGCGGGAAGCTGCCTTCCGACCTCGGGGACTGATGCGCGCCAGGCAGACCAGCGGCCAGGATGCTCTTGAAACCCGCCTGGCCTACACCTTCTCGAACCGGGCCTTCCTGGTGGAGGCGCTCACCCATGCCTCGGCCACCAAGGGGCAGGACAACCAGCGCCTGGAGTTCCTGGGGGATGCCCTGCTCAACTTCACGATGGCCAGGATCCTCTTCGAAGCCCACCCAGAATGGCAAGAGGGCCCCATGAGCAAGCTGCGGGGTCTGCTGGTTTGCACGGAATCCCTGGCGGCCTGGGCCCTGGACCTGGGCCTGGACCAGCTCCTGAGTGCCGCCCACCCGCGCAAAGCCCCACCCATGGGTCCCAAGCCCCTGGCAGATGCCCTGGAGGCCCTGCTCGCAGCCATCTACCTCGATGCCCAGGCCGCTGGCGCCGATGCTGGGGCCACCGTGAAGGTCCTGGTCGAGGCGCGCTTCCGGGAGGACGTCCAGGCTGCCCGGGCCGACACCCTCACCCAGCGGGATCCCAAGACCCACCTCCAGGAAACGGCGGCCCGGCTCGGCCTTGCCGCTCCGGTCTATGTCCAGGTGGGGCAGGCCGGGCCCGGCCACGCCCCCCGCTTCACCATGCGAGCCGCCATCGGCGAGCTTGCGACCGAGGCCGAGGGCCTCACCCGCAAGCGGGCCGAAAGCGATGCCGCCCGGAAGCTGCTGGACTTGATCGCGGCGCGGTCCCCCTCCTGATGCGTTACACTCCCATTGGCCTGTCGCCCAAGGTGAGCGCTTGAAGATCTACCCTACCTTGAACCTCCAGAACGGCCGTGTGGTCTCCACCGCAAGGGGCGTGGCGTCCTGCGAGGAAAGCCCGCAGGAGCTGGCTGACCGCCTCATCGACGAGGGTGCCACCCGCCTGGCGCTAGTGGATGTCGATGCGGCCCTGGGCAAGGGCAACAACCGCGACATCATCGGCCAGGTCCTCCAGCGCTGCCGGGCCCGGGACCGGAAGGTCTGCCTCCAGGTCGCGGGGGGCATTCGCAGCTCCGACCAGGCTCAGTTCTTCCTCGATCTCGGCGCCAGCTGGCTGGTGGCCGGCACCATCCTCCACAAGTCCCCGATGGTGGCCGAGCAGCTCATGGCCCGCTTCCAGAACAACCTGGTCGCCGCCATCGATGCCCGGGGGGGCAAAGTCCACCGCTCCGGCTGGGTGGACACCACTCCCATGAGCGCCCTGGAGCTGGCGCAGCGGGCCAAGGCCTACGGCTTCCGCCGCCTGCTCTTCGTGGACATCCCCGAGGATGCCGCCGCCGTCCCGGACTTCCAGACCGCCAACGAGCTCGCGGTGGCCACGGGCCTGCCCTTGATCATGGGCGGCAGCCTCACCGTTCCCGCCCACCTGAAGGCGCTGTCCTCGCACCCAAGCCTGAAGGGCGGGCTGGTGGATGCGGTGCTGTTCCGGCAGGACCCCCGCCTCCTGGCCTTCCTCCAGGCCACCTGCGCCTGATCCGGGAGGGGCCGTGACCACACGGGAATCCGATTTCCTGGAGTCCCTTGGCGAGGCGGAGAGGGTCCACTTCAGGCACCTGGCCCTGGTGCGCTCGCAGCTCCCCTCCGAGAGCCAGATCAGCATGCTCGAGGGGTTGGCCCGCACCCTGGCCTCGCCAAGGCTGCTCACGGTCATGGCCCGGACCCCCCACTGGCTGGCCCACTGGCCCATCCTGCTCGGCGTGGCCGAGAATGAGGCCACCCCGGAGGCCATTCGCCGCGATCTGGAAATGGTCGTGTCGCTCTTCGATCAGATGCGGGAGATGGACAAGGCTCCCGCCGAGGAGAAGGCCGAGCGCGCCGAATCCGTGAAGGCCCTCTACTCCCAGCTCAACGTCGGCCTGAAGCCCGTCGCCAAGCTCCTCGCAAAGCAGCTGGCCAAGACGGTCAGCGCCACGGGAACCACCCAGGAGCTGCCGGCCCTGCCGCCCGAGCATCCGGACTGGGAGGCCCTGGCGGCCCTGCCGGACCCCCTGCCTGACCAACTCGTGGCGAAAGGCCTCGACCGTCCCCAGCGGCTCGACCAGGCGCGGCAGACCGCGCAGCCCGATGAGCTGCTCACCTTTCTGGTGGACGCGGATCCAGAGCTTCGCCACGCGGCCCTGCAGAACCCGATGGTGTCTGAGGACCTGGTCTGCCAGGCCCTGGCCCAGTCCGACGAGGCCACCTTCTTCGAGGAGGTCTACGCCGAGGCCCGCTGGTACTTCCGGGATCCCGTGCGGCAGAGCCTGCAGGAGGCCCCCGGAAGCCCCGGCGACCTGAGCCGGCGGACCGCCCTGTCCCAGCACCTGGTGGCGGTCCTGGAGCTGGGCGCCAAGGACCCTTCGAGCCTGCGGCGGATCGTGAGCCTGTTCACCCAGCTGGACGAGAGCGAGTACCAGTTCGTCACCTTCTGGGCGAAGCGCCACGCGCCGCACCTCCTCCGCGTGGTGAAGTACTTCTATGACCGCCTCCAGCGGCAGCGCTCGGGCTTCGCCTCTGCCCTGCCGGAGCGAGGCGAAGAGGGCCGCTGGGCCACCCTGGAGGAGCGGGCCTTCCTCGCCACCCAGGCCACCCAGGAAGAGCAGCTCAGCCAGGTGCTGAAGGACCCCGATCCGCAGGTCTTCCGGCTTGCCCTGGAGAACCCGGCCCTGACCCCGCGGTTGCTGGCCTCCACCCTCCCAGCTTTCTCCCGGGAGCGCGCCGAGGTGGTGGCCGGGCACCTGCTCTGGTCCCAGGATCCCCTGGTGGTCGAGGCCCTGGTCCACCACCCCGGACTCTCCGAGCCCTCGGCCCTCCGCCTCCTCGGCCGACTGGCTGGCATCAAGGCCACCATCGAGGTCCTGCGGGATCCCCGGGTCCTGCACCTGGAGGTCAAGCGGCGGGCCCTCGAGACACTCCGCTCGCTCTACCTGGGCCTGCCCGTGGCCGACCGCATCACCGCCCTGCGCACCTCTGGCGGCGAGCTCATGCGCCACCTGCCCCAGGAGGTGCTGCAGGACGAGGAGACCCTCCTCCGGATGGTCGCCGACCGTCAGCTGGATCCAGGCATCCTCCTGCGCCTGGCCCGGAATAAGCTCACGCCCCGCAGCGTGCTCGGCCAGATCGCGGGCCACCCGGTGCTCATGGCCCACGCCGCGATCATGTCCGAGCTGCTGCTGAACCCCAAGACCCCCCGGGACTCCGCCCTGAGGATCTGGGGCCTGCTCTCCGAGGCAGAACAGCAGCAGATTCAGCGCAGCCCCCACCTGCCCGCCGCCCTCCGGGCCTTGGGCTGATTGGAATAAACATTCAGGCCGCCCCTGCGTAGCCCCTCCAGGAGCCCCCATGCGACGCCCCGCAGTCATGCTGATTCCCGCCGCGGTGGCTTTGGTGTGCCTGCCCTTTGCCAGCTCTTGCCGACCCAAGGTGCGGATGCCGGGGTGGGTGCAGTCCGCCCCTGTGGACAGCGTGCTTGCCTTTAGCGGCGAGGCGGGCTGGGTCCTGACCCACAAGGAGGTCCAGGGTCTCCTCGGCCGCGACCCCATGGTCGAGCGGGCCCTGGACCTCTTCCTGCAGAAGGCCCACATCAACCCCCGCACCGAGACCGGCCGGGTGACCTTCCATGTTGTCGGCGTACCCCAGCAGACGGAGGCCACCCTGCAGAAGGGGCTTCAGCATGTCGTGATCCAGCTCAATCAGTTCAAGGAGCCCGCCGCCCTGGTGGCGGCCCTGGCCGAGTCCTTCCCCCAGGAGGGCAGCCTCCGCCTCCAGGGCCGGGACTGGCCCCTGCACGTCATCCTCGACTTCGAGTCCCAGGGCACCAAGGCCCACATCCGGGCTGCCAGCGACGAGAAGGGCCAGATCTGGATCGGCGCTCTGGAGGCCCTGACCCGCATGGCCGCGAAGGAGGGCCTCAGTGCCCAGCCGGACGCGGCGCTGGCCGCTGAGTGGATCAGCCCCCGCGCGCCCTTCCAGGGCTTCATCCAGCCGGAGGCCCTGCTGGGGACCCTGCGCCAAAACCTTGAAGGCAGCTTCATGAAGGACCTGCCCCAGGGCGTCAAGGCCCTCTTCTGGAGCATCACGCCAGCGGCCGAGCCGGGCCAGCCCGTGCACTTCGAGCTGGCCCTGGCGGGCACCCCCGAGGGCATCAACCAGGTGGCACCCTGGCTGCAGCGCCTGGTGGCGGCAGCCAACGCCGTGCAGTCCACGCCCGGCTCGGCCCCGGAGCTGCTGCAGGAGAAGCGGCGGGTGGGCCTGCGCTGCAACCTCACCACCGAGCAGCTCAAGCTGGTGATGGAGAAGCTGGGCCAGTCCGGGCTCACCTTCCCGACCCTGAGCCGAGGCCCCAAGGCATGAGTTCGGCGCTCTCCCTCCCTGCGGGCGGCGGCTTCACGGCGCCAGAGGACCCCACCCCCGAGTACTGGATGGCCCAGCTCAAGGCCGGCCGGGAGGAAGCTCTCGCCCACCTCATGGCCCGGTTCGAGCGACCCCTTTTCGCCTTTCTGCACCGGCGGCTCCAGGGCGAGGCCGGGGTCGTGCAGGAGCTCGCTCAGGAGGTTTTTCTTAAGTGCCTCCAGCATTGTCAACGTTTTGAAGAGGGTCGGCCGGTGGCTGCCTGGCTTTTTACATTGGCGGCTAATGCAGCGACGGACCACCTGCGTAGAAGAGGACGAGAGGTATCCCCTCCCGAGACCTTTGACGCACCTGATCCCCACCAAGCCTCACCCTGGGAATCCGTGGACCAAAGCCGGCGACTTCAGGCTCTGCGCGGAGCCCTGGAGGGCCTGACCCCCCGCCAGCGGGCCATGGTGACCGCCTACTACGTGCATGAGCATCCCGTGAAGCGGATCGCCCAGGAGCTCGGGTGCGCCGAGGGGACCGTGAAAGCCACCCTGTTCCAGAGCCTCCAGAAACTTCGCAAGAACCTTGGACCCCAGCCATGACCGCCCCCTCCGACTCCCAGCGCGCCAACGCCAGTCCCTTGGACGAGGCCCGGCTGTACGAGCTCCTTGAGCAGCCCGAGCTCTGGCCCGAGGATTCCGCGGCCCAGGCGGAGCTGGCGGACCTGCTGGAACTCCACCTGGCCCTGACTTGCCATGGCGCGGACCTGGCGGCCGAGCTGGCGCCGCCCCCCCGGGCCCGCTGGACGGGTTCCTGGAGCCTCGCCGCCGCCGCCGTCCTGCTGGTGGCCCTCCTCCCCGCCGCCTTCACGGTCCAACGAATCCAGTCCATCCGGGCCCAGGCCCGGGATACCGCCCGCCTCGAGTCCCTGGCCCAGAAGCGGACCCAGGACCGCGCCTGGATCGCCTTCTTCCGCCAGAGCACCACCCTCCTCCAGGACTTCGAGCAGAACCCAAACCTGTGCCGGAAGGGCGAGGAGGACCGTCGCCAGGAGCGCGAGATGGCCCTGACGCTGCTGGAGGCCAGCCACCAGCTCGCCGCCCAAGGCGCACCCCTCCAGGAGGCAGAAGTGATCCGCGCCAGCCTCCACGCCTGGCTCTCGGAGGTTGTCTTCGAAGACAACTGCCTACCCGTGGAACGGGCCCAGGCCCTGCGCCAGTGGGCCGCGGCCCACAACCTTGAGACCGAGTCCGAGCGCATGGAACGCCGCCTCCGGGGAGACGGCGCATGATGCCAGTCTTCCTGCTGGTGGTTCCGGCGGTGGTGGAGATTGCGGCGCCGGAGCCCGCCCTCGCCGTCGCCCCCGAGAACCATGCGGAGCACCTGTTCCTGCAGGGCCGGGACCTGCGCTATGCCCAGCGCTGGTACGAGGCGGCGCAGGCCTACCGGACCCTGCTGCGTGAGTTCCCCGCCTCCACCAGGGCCGCCGACGCGCGCTACTGGCTGGCCGCCAGCCTGGAGCAGGACCGGCGGTGGGATGAGGCCATCGACGCCTACACGGAGTTCCTGGCGCGGCACCCCGACCAGCGCATGCTCGGCAAGGAGGCCCGGCTCAACCGCGTGCGGTGCTGGGGCATCCGCCAGTGGGACAACCCCGCCGCCACCCCCGGGCTGGTCAGCGCCCTTGCGGACGAGCGTGAGGAGGTCCGCGTCGCCGCGGCTCTGCAGCTCGCCAAGCGCCGGGACAGCCGGGCCGTGCCGGTGCTGCAGGCCGGGCTGAACGCAAGCGTCTCCTCCGAGGCCTGCCGCCTGGCCCTCCTCGGCATGGGCGCCCAGCCCCAGGCCGCCGGTCCCGCCCAGGGCCGCTTCCTGGTGGTGCGCATCAAGGAGCGCGACAAGCCCGAGGTCCTCACGGTACGCCTGGCCCTGGGCCTCGCCCGGGCCGTGGGCGGCTACCTCTCGGACGAGCAGCTACGCCAGGCCAAGGGCAAGGGCGTCGACCTCGACCGGATCATGGACCAGGCGCTGAACGCCCCCAAGGGGACCGAGCTGTTCAGCCTGGACGACAGCAAGAGCACCGTGACAGTGACGGTCGAATAGCCGGAAGCCGCGAAGAGGCTCTAAGCTGGAGTCGAACATGTCCCGACTCCTGCGCTTCTTCAAAGATCACCTCCGCACCCACGCGCCCACCATCGCGGGGGCATCGCTGCTGCTCCTCCTGGCTGGGCTGTGCCAGGGGGCGCTGATTGCCTCCATCAAGTTCGTCTTCGATGACGGCAAGGTCCATGTCCTGCCCGCCGGGCAGCAGGGCCTCTTCGTCCAGCTGGAGCACCTGCGCGCCTGGGCCCTCTCCCGCCTGCCCGAGGCGTCGGCCCTGCGCAGCAGTGGCCTGCTGGTCCCGCTGGTGCTGGTCTCCCTCTTCACCATGAAGGGGCTATTCACCTATTCCGGCACCCTGCTCATGGTCCGCAGCGGCATCCGGGCCACCCAGGCCCTCCGTGAGCGGCTCTTCGCCCACTTCCTCGCCCAGGAGCCCGCCTTCTTCCAGAAGCACCCGGTCGGCGAGCTGATCACCCGCAGCATCAGCGACGTGGGCGCCGTGCAGGGCATCGCCAGCAACCAGCTGGCCGAGGCGGTGCGCGAGGTCTGCGTGGCGGTCACCATGCTGGCCACGGTCCTCTACATGGACTGGCAGCTGAGCCTCACCCTGTTCCTGGCCGGCCCCCTGGTGATCTACCCGGTGAAGCGGCTGAGCCAGCGCATCCGGAGCGTGAACCACCGGAACCAGGAGGCCTCCAGCCGCCTGCTCCAGCGCCTCAAGGAAGTCTTCAGCAACATCCGCGTGGTCCAGGCCTTTGCGCGGGAGTCCTACGAGGTGGGTCGCTTCCAGGTCCAGAACCAGGAGCTCTACCGCCTCGGCATGAAGAGCGCCCGGGCCTCGGCGCTGTCGACGCCGATCATGGAGCTGGTGGGCGGACTGCTGCTCGCGAGCCTCGCCGCCTATGCCTCGGGCCGCTTCAAGTCCGGCACCCTCACCACCGAGAACTTCCTCGCCTACATCCTGGGCATCTACGCCCTCTACGACCCGCTCCGGCGCCTCACCAAGCTCAACAATGAGATCCAGGTGGCCTCCGCCAGCCTGGACCGCGTCTACACGATGCTGGACCGGCCGCCCGAGCTGCCCGAGAATCCGAAGCCGACTCCCGTGCCCGCCCGGCCCGGCCTGCTGCGCTTCGAGGGCGTCGCGTTCACCTACGATGGCAAGCACGCGGTCCTCAGCGGCATCGACCTGGATGTGTGCGCCGGGGAGACCGTGGCCCTGGTGGGCGGCAGTGGGGGCGGCAAGACCACCCTGGTGAATCTGGTGCCCCGCTTCTTCGATCCCACCGCCGGGCGCATCACCCTGGACGGCATCGACCTCCGGGACTTCAATCCCCGCGAGCTTCGGAAGACCATCGGCATCGTCACCCAGGAGACCCTGCTCTTTATGGACACGGTGCACGACAACATCGCCTACGGCCTGCAGGCCAGCCGCGAGGCCGTGATCGCCGCCGCAAAGCAGGCCCACGCCCACGACTTCATCATGGCGCTGCCCAAGGGCTACGACACGCCCCTGGCCGAGACCGGCTCCAGCCTCAGCGGCGGCCAGCGCCAGCGCCTGGCCATCGCCCGGGCCCTGCTCCAGGACCCGCCCATCCTCATCCTGGACGAGGCCACCAGCGCCCTGGACACGGAGAGCGAGCGGGCGGTCCAGGATGCCCTCGAGACCCTCATGCAGAACCGCACCACCCTGGTCATTGCCCACCGCCTCAGCACCATCCAGCGCGCCACCCGCATCTGCGCCATGAAGCAGGGTCGCATCGTCGAGGTCGGCACCCACGAGGACCTGCTGGCCCGTCAGGGCGAGTACGCCCGGCTGCACAAGCTGCAGTTCGCCGAAGGATGACCGCCGCTCGATGAGACGTTCCGATTTCCACTTCGACCTGCCGCCGGAACTCATCGCGCAGCATCCCACGCCGGACCGGGATGGTGCCCGCCTGCTGGTGGTGGACGCGCGGACCGGCGCCTGGTCCCACCGCACCATCCGCGACCTGCCCGGCCTGATTCCCACCGGCAGCCTCTGCGTACCCAACGATGTCCGCGTCCGCCACGCCCGCCTCTTTCTGCGGCGGGCCGGGGGCGGGGCCGGGGAAGCCCTGCTGCTGCGGAGCCTGGGCACGGGCCGCTTCGAGGCCCTGGTGAAACCCGGGGCACGCCTGAAGCCAGGGGCCGCAGCCACGGTGGTGGACCCCGTCACCGGCGCCGAGCTGGCCCGAATCCAAGTGCTGGACACGCTGCCCGAGGGCCTCCGCGTGGTCCAGGTCGAGTCCGGCCATGGCCTCGACTGGGACGAGATCGACCGCATCGGTCGCCTGCCCCTGCCGCCCTACATCGACCACCTGGCCGAGGACGAGGACGAGACCCGCTACCAGACCGTCTTCGCCGCCCGGGAAGGCGAGGCGGTGGCGGCGCCCACGGCGGGCCTGCACTTCACGCCCGAGCTCATCGCCACGCTCCTGGCCCAGGGCTGCGGCTGGCACCCCGTGCGCCTGCACGTGGGTCTCGGCACCTTCCGCCCCATGACCGCGGACCGCCTCGAGGACCACGCCATGCACGAGGAGCGCTTCGAGGTGCCCGAGGCCACCGCCGCGGCCCTGGAGCCCGTGCTGCGGGACCGCTCCCGTCCCGTGCTCTGCGTGGGCACCACCGCCCTGCGCACCCTGGAGGGCGCCTGGGACGGCGCCGCCCTGGCAAGTCAGGGTGCCACCCGGCTCTTCATCACCCCGGGCTATCGGCTGCGCACCGCGGACCACCTGCTGACCAACTTCCACCTGCCGGAGAGCACCCTGTTCGTGCTGGTCTCCGCCCTGCTGGGCCTGGACCAGGCCCAGGCCGCCTACGCCGAGGCCGTCCGGGAGCAGTACCGGTTCTTCAGCTACGGCGACGCGATGCTGATCCTGAACGCCCGGAACACCCCGGAATGACACGGGCATTCGAGATCACTAGCGGGACCCCAGATTTCGCAGATGACACAGATGGACGCCGACTCACCCCAAGAGCTGGAGTTCAGTTATCCCCGTCCATCCCTTTGATCCCCGTCAAAAGCACTTAAAGCAAGGGTCAGAGGTACTCGACGAACTGGTGCAGGACCGGGATCCGGTGGCGCTTGCCCTTGGTGGCCTGCAGCACGCTGGTGACAGCCATGCTGAGGCACCAGAGCAGCCAGAGGGGCAGCAGGAAGCGCAGGAAGACCCAGCCAAAAATCGGGAACAGGCCGGTGATGACGATGGCCAGGCCCACCACGCACTCGGCGAAGGCCAGGATCACCCCCTGCCGCGCATGCCAGAGCAACTCGCTGTCCTCCCGGTTCCTGATGTAGGGCACGAAAGCCCAGGGCCCCGCGTAGCACAGGATCAGGTCTCGCAGTCGCTCCCCTACGAAGAGGGGGGTCGGGGCATCCAGGGGCACGGCAACCTCCAGGACGAGGATAGCGCATGGTCTCTCAACCGCGAGCAGCCCTCTTGGGTCGAACAAGTTACCTGTCGCGACCTTGACCTGCCGCGCGGCAGGCCGATTCTGGTTCTACGCACTCAGGAGACCCATGCGCCCGATGATTTCGCTGGTCCTTCTGATCCTGCCCTGGGGCTGTGGGGGGACTGGGTCAAGTTCGCCCACCCCGGTCCCGGCACCCACGCCCACCACCTGCCCGATCCCGACGGCCAAGACCAGTCCCTCGTTCGCGACAGACCTGGTCCCGGCCCTGCAGAGCAGCTGCGGCGCCGCTGCCACCAGCTGCCATGGCGGCACGTCCCCCACGGGGCACGTGATGTATTCGGGCACCCCAGCCGAGCTCCACGCCCGGCTGGTCAACGCGGTTCCGGTCAATGCCCCGACCGGCCAGGGCTGGCTACTGGTGAAACCGGGCGACCCCGCCCATTCCTGGATTCTCGAGAAAGTCACGAAGGATCAGCCGGGCGGCTCGGGTTATGGCACCCGCATGCCACAGGCGGCACCGAACCTCTGCCAGCCGACCGTGGACACCCTCACGGCCTGGATCAATGCCGGCGCCCCCAGCAACTAGGAGTCACCCATGGCTGACCTGACCGCCATTACCAGCTGGACCCTTGCCGACGCGCAGCACTTCGCCCGGCGGGCCGGGTTCGGGCTCAACCCCGCGGACGCGGCGGCCCTCCAGGCCCAGCCTCCGGGTGCGGCCATCGACGCCTGGATCGACGGTACCGGCGCCGCCTACGACCAGGCGGCCTTCACCGCCGCGCTGGCGACAGCTGACGTGGTGACGGAGCCCCTGGTCAGCGCCAACACGACCGTGGCCGGCAGTGTGGATGTGGCGGCGGTGGCCGCGCCCCACCCCTTCCTGGTGCAGGGCACTGACACCTGGCGGAACAGCCTGAACACCGCGCAGGCGCTCCTGGCCTGGCGCATGCAGCACAACCCCCACGCCTTCGAGGAGCGCCTGGCGCTCTTCTGGCACAACCTCTTCGCCACGGGGTGGCACAAGGTCGACAACACCGCCTTGATGCTCAAGCAGATTCAGCTGTTCCGGGGCCAGGGCCTGGCGAAGTTCGATGACCTCCTCGTGCTCGTCAGCAAGGACCCAGCCATGGCCATCTGGCTGGACTCGGTGCTGAACAACGCCGCCGGCACCAACATCCCCAACGAAAATTACGCCCGGGAGGTGATGGAACTCTACAGCCTGGGCGCCGACAACGGCTACAACCAGGCCGACATCACCCAGCTGGCCCGGGCCCTCAGCGGCTGGAGCTTTACCTTCGCTGAGGCGGACTTCAGCATCAACCCCGCGAACCCGGGCCAGAAGTTCCCCGCCGACGCTCGGTTCAAGGTCTACGACGGGACGACCCTTGCCCCGGACACGCGGGTCTGGTGGGGCGGTGCGGCCACCACCAGTTCCAACCTGCACGCCACCGGCACCATCAGCCTCCTCGGGCAGACCCTTGATGTCACCACCACCGCCAGCGGGTATGCGAAGGGCGAGAACGCCCTCCGCAGCATCCTCTCGATGAGGGGCTCCAACTGCGCCCAGTTCCTGGCCAAGCGCCTGCTCACCCACTTCGTCACCGCCAACTACACCGCCCAGGACCAGACGGACGTGGCCACCCTGATCCAAGGCGCTGCCTTCGACCTCCGCGTGATCCTGAAGACCCTGCTCAAGTCCCAGTTCTTCTTCAGCGCCGCCAGCCGCTATGCCCTGGTTGAAGGCCCTGTCTCCTGGCTGGTCCGGGCTGCGCGCATGCTCTGCCCCTCCCTGGCTTCGGGCAGCGGTCAGACACCGAAGGGCTATCCCGCCTGGCGGCTGGTGACCAACAGCGCCACCACTTTCGACCAGATGGGGATGAAGCTCCTGGATCCCACCGGCCCCAATGGCTGGAAGGAGCACACGGCCTGGCTCAACAGCAACACCATGCGGTATCGAGCGAAGGCCGTCGCCGCGCTGGCCCTGAACGAGACGCGCGCCTACAACGGGACCACCTACCCGCTCTTCCCCACCTTCGTCACCACGGACTGGTTCCCCACGGCCCCAGCCTCGGCCCAGGCCGTCTATGACCGGCTCGCGGCCCTCCTGCAGCCCGCGCCCATCCCGGCGAGCGTCTCCGCGGCCTGGCTTGCGACCCTCTGGCCCACGACCTTCACCTGGGACTCTGTCTCCCAGAGCAAGGCCCGGGAGCTGGCCTTCCTCATCCTCTGCTCGCCCTCGGGCCAGCTCTACTAAGGGAGGCCGCCATGACCACGCGCCGCGAATTCATCCAGACCCTGGGCGCCACGGGAGCCCTGCTCGCCGGGCTCAACGCCTGTGGCGGCGGGGGCTCCAGCCCCAGTGGGGGCGGCGGCACCCCGCCTGCCCCCACGCCGACGCCGACCTCGCCCATCCTCGTCATCGTGAACATCGACGGGGGCTACGACTGGCTCAACGTGACGCCACCCAATGCCGGCGCCAACCTGGGCGTCTACCAGACCAAGCGCGCCACCCTCGGCATCACGAACCCGGCCCTGCTCACGGACCTGGGCAGCGGCATGGCCCTGAACAAGGACTTCACCGGCATGGACACGCTCCATGGCCTGGGCCACGTGGCCTGGATCCCGGGCATCGGCATGCCCAACCCCAACCTGTCCCACTTCACCTCCATCGACCTGTGGGGGCAGGGTGCGACGGTGCCCGCCGGCAACGGCTGGCTGGGCCGCTTTGCGGACACGGCCTTCAGCCCCACAGGGGATGTCCTCCGAGGCCTCACGGTGACCCCGGACCTGCCGGTGATGCTGAAGGGCGCCACCCGGAGCTTTGTGTCCATCACCAGCGCCGGCGGGTATGTGTTTCCGGCCTACCTGCTCAGCACCACGGCCGTGCCGGATGCCACGACCCTGGAGACCGGGTGGGGCACCGCCCTCTCCGCCAGCAGCACCGACCCCGGCTATCTGGCGGGGGCCCAGGCGGGCAAGCTCTTCTTCGACGCCCAGAACAACCCGGCCTTCGGCAGCGGCGGCAGCCTCACGACCCGCACACCCACGGTGCCCTATCCCGGCGACGCCACCTATCCCGTCCAGAAGCTGAGCGGCGCGGCGCTCACCACCAGCCTCAGCAGCCAGCTCAAACTCATCGCCCAGATGATCGCCGCAGGACTACCGCCCCAGGTCTACTTCGCACGCCTCAGCGGCTGGGACACCCACAGCAACCAGGCCGTGGACCACCCCAACCTCCAGCGGGCCCTCGGCGGCTCCATCAAGGCCTTCTACGACGACCTGGCCACCATCACCACCACCGCAGGCCTCGCCCAGGACCGCGTGATGATCCTGGCCTACAGCGAGTTCGGGCGGCGGGTGCAGGAGAACAACGGCGGCACGGACCATGGCACCGCGGGCCTCGCGTTCTGTGTGGGGAAATCCGTCAAGGGCGGCCTCTACGGCGGCTATCCCGACCTCACCAGCCTCGACTCCAACGGCAACATGAAATTCACCACCGACTTCCGGAGTCTCTACGCCACGGTGCTCGAGCGCTGGCTGGGCCAGGCGGCCACCAGCACGGACACCCTGCTCGGCAGTGCCTACCCCCGGCTGGGCTTCCTCTGATTCACCGACCCCGCAGCGCCACCAGCAGCGCCATGGCGACCAGCAGCACCGAGAAGAACTGCTTCAGGCGGCCGCCCGGGAGGCGGGTGGCCACCTTGGCCCCCGCCAGCGCCCCGACCGCGAACCCCAGCGCCACACCGCCGATGATCACCCAGGGCAGGCCGCCCTGGGCCTTGCTGTAGATGAAGACCGCGGGCAGGCCGATGGGCGGCAGCAGCATCATGAGGCTGGCCAGCTGCGCCTCGTGCTGGGTCATGCGGAACCGCGCGGCCAGCAGGGGGATGACCACCACCGCGCCGCCCAGGCCCGTCAGGCCCGAGACCAGGCCCGCGAGCGCGCCGATGGGCAATCCCTGGGACCAGAGCCCCCGCTGCACTTCCAAAGGCTCGGCCTCGCGGTCCACGGCCGGCAGCTCCCGGCGCAGGTGGGTCCGGATGGCAAGGAACAGCAGGAAGGCCGCGAAGCCATAGCGCAGCAGCCAGGAGGGGATGCCGTTGGCCACCAGGGAGCCGCCGGTCACACCGAAGAGGAAGCCGAGGATCAGCACGCCCACCAGGGGCAGGCTGGAGGCCACCCCCCGCTGGCGGTACTGCAGCACCGCCGGCAGCCCCGTCGGCAGCAGCATGGCCGCCAGGGTCGCGCCCTGGGCCCGGTGCTGGTCGAGGCCCAGGATTGTGCCCAACAGAGGCACCATCACCAGGCCGCCGCCTACGCCGAACAGCCCGGCCAGGAGCCCGCCGCTCAGGCCGGTGCCCAGGCCCGCCAGCAGGTGGTTCGTGTCCATGAGCATGCCGTCTCCCTCCCGGGATTCTGGCGCATTGCGGCCGAGCCTGTCTTTTAGAATTCCCGCAGGCCGCGACCAGAGACCGCGGCAGCGGCTGCTCGTGGTCCAATGGAGGTCCGGAGGCCCCTGTGCAGGTCCAGCTCAACGAGGAAGTGGTGCTCGACAGTCGTCGGGCAGTGTGGCTGCCCCGGCACAAGACCCTGGTGCTCTCGGACCTCTTCTTCGGCCTCGGCGCCGCCCGCCGCCGACGCCCCGATCCCATGCCCGCCACACCCCAGATGGAGATCTGGGAGCGGGTCTTCAGCCTCCTGGACGAGTACGCGCCGGAGCAGGTGGCCCTCCTGGGGGACCTCAAGCCCAGCCAGGGCACCGTGGAGGGCGAGGAGGCCGACGAGCTCCGCACCATCTTCCGCAAGCTCAAGGGCGGCGGCCGCAAAGTCATCCAGGTGGTGGGGCACCCGGACCGCAGCAGCGGCCCGGCGCTGGACGGCACCGGCATCGTGCCCGTGGAGCAGCACAGCGTGGGCCCCTTCACCCTCATGCACCGCCGCCGCATCTTCGTCTATCCCCGCCACGATCCGTCCAATGGCTTCTGGATCAATGGCGGCGTGCACCCCCTCTTTGCTGTGCCCAGCCCCGGCCCCCAGGGCGAGCCTGACTGGTTGCGCCTGCCCGCCTTCCTCTACACCGGCTTCGCGCTGGTGATGCCGCCCTTCGTGAGCTACGCCCAGGGCTTCGAGGTGATCCAGCCCGAGCGCCTGCCCCGCCAGGCCCGGGTCTGGAAGCTGCTCGCCGACCGCCTGAGCGCCGTGGATCTGGGCGAGCTACCGCCCACCCCCGAGTACCTCCGCACC
>Ga0194053_10000645_pt1 | contig 25458 bp, 24 predicted proteins | sample SepL228m_MetaG_FD_161684 | JGI IMG/M metagenome (GOLD analysis project Ga0194053, IMG submission 161684) | Anoxic zone freshwater microbial communities from boreal shield lake in IISD Experimental Lakes Area, Ontario, Canada - Sep2016-L227-8m | ecosystem: Environmental > Aquatic > Freshwater >... | reverse complement strand
ATGCGAGCAGCTCTGTGTCCGTTCGTGGCTGCCTTTTGATTGATTGAATGTCCGGGGCGATGCGATAGCGAGCCCCCTTCGAATTTTTTTTTTCGTTCTTTGACATTTTGACGTGAGTTTGTGAAAGGAATAAACTAATTTTGTTTTTATCCAGTCTTCAATGCGCAAATAAGTGAGTGAGTATCTTTTGATCGAAAAGAAAATCCGAGACATGATTGTTTACAACAACATCATGTTGAAGCAATTTCCAAAACATGAAAAGTATTTGCTTGCTGCCAAAATCCGCCAGATGGGATATGACCTTCTTGAATTGGCTGTTGCAGCCAATAAAAAGTACATCAAGAAAACAACGTTTACCGAGTTCGATGTAAAGCATGAAGTGATCCGCCAGATGATAAATCTGGCTTTTGAACTTCAGTACATCGATGCGAAGAAACACCGCGTAAGTCAGCTCATGGTGGATGAAGTTGGGAGAATGCTTGGAGCCTGGATAAAAGCAACAGATTAAAGGGTAATGCTTGATAATGTTTTGGCGCCTATTGGTTTTGGCAATTGGAATAATCTTGGCCGGGCCGGCGTGGGCGCGCTCAATTTGAATAACAATCGAACGAATGCAAACAGAAATGTGTCCGTTCGTGGCTGACTCTGGAGTAACTGTGTTTGAGAGTGCATGTCCTACTGGGACAGAGCAATGGAAATTCCAAAGGGAACATTATCCTTGTCAGAAATGACAAAAATTCAAGGGACTGGCCATTTGAGTAGGTAATAACGAAAATCTGGCCAGCCCGTTTTTTTATGAAAAGAGCAGGAGGGCTTAAACATCTTTGGTTGAATTACGAGGCGCTACTTCAGGCCTGGTATGAGGTTAAGCATAATAAAAGTTATTTCTTTACTATCCTATCTTATGAGCAGAACCTGGCTGTTAACCTCTCAAACCTTCTGACTTCCCTTGAAAACGGGACTTACCGCCCTGAGAAATTACGCCTGTTTTATGTTCATGATCCAAAGACCCGGCTTATTGAAGCTCCTGTTTTGCAGGATCGCATTGTTCAGCACGCGCTACTTTCGGTCATTGGTCCACTGATTGAAAATCGTTTCATCGATCATTCGTATGCATGTCGCATAAAGAAGGGCACGCATGCCTCCAGCGATCAGCTTAAAAGTTACCTGGTTAATTACACTGGTGGGGGCTATTGTCTAAAGATCGATATCGAAAAGTATTTTTATTCGATCGATCATAAGGTGCTCGATGGCCAGCTTCGGCAGATCATTAAATGTGAAGAAACACTTGATCTTTTGAAGCTTTTTTACAAGAATGAATCGGGAAAGGGACTTCCCCTTGGAAACGTTACTTCGCAGATCCTGGCCAACCTTGCCCTAAATCCACTGGACCACTTTATAAAACGGGTCCTAAAATTCCATCATTATGTCCGGTATATGGACGATATGGTAATCCTGTGTGATTCAAAACAGCGCCTTCAGGACGCACTTCCACAGATAAAAGAAGTTGTGGATTCACTCGGTTTAAGGATGAACAAGAAAACCAAGATTTCCCGCATCAGTGAAGGGATTGATATCGTTGGATACAAAACATGGTTTAATCGCCGGGTGATTCGCAAGCGATCACTCTGTCGAATAAAACACAAACTCGCTCAGGATGCTAATCAAAACCGCGTAGCATCGTTTCTCTCGCACGCAAAGCGAACCGATTCGATTGTTTACGTGATAAAGCAAATCCTTTCAGTGGCTCCCGATTACCGCCCCTGGATCGAACAGTGGTATCGTAAACATTTTAAAAATAAAGTAATATGAAATATTTTCTCAGTAAACAGATCTTTATCGATGGTGAGCTTTATGGATTTCAAGTTCCCTCTTCTGAGCCCATGAGTGAAACCCAGGTGAAGCATTTTCTCTATGACCGTTCGGGGGATATTGAGTTACATGGAGTTGACTGCACAGATGACCAGGTCGCTGATCTGCTGGCAATCCAGGATTCAAGATGTGAAGTGAGCGAGATAACGTTTGAAGAGGCAACTGCCACTTTATCAGTTTGCCGGGCATATCAAGAGATTGATCAGCACACCGTGTCAGCCATCCGCAGTCGTTATGATATCAACCGCGAACTTTCAATCATCAAGCTTGGCAGCGCTGATGCACAGTATGTCGAAATGCAGGAATATATTAATGCCTGCCGCGCAGAAGGGACTGACCAGAAAATTGCGATGGGATTAAAGCTTTCGGTTTAGCAATTACTAAACTTTTCATTATGCTCTCTCTGGTCATAGGCTCCCAGCCGGTTGAACTGCCGCCTGATTTTTCGCTCACCATGAATTTGAAGTCGCCAATCTTCAGCGAAGTTGGATCCTATTCCTATCCGTTCAAACTTCCATACTCCCCACGCAACGCCATTGCAATGGGGTTCCGTCACAGGGTTGCATCAACCGGTGATCCTTATAAAGTGGATCAGGGTGTGTTTCGCTGGAAGGGATTGCAACTGTTTGCAGGATCTGTTAAAATGAAGATATTAAACTCCGGGACTTTCGAGGGGAATATGTTTGAAGGTAATGGGGATTTTAATTATTTGCGAAAAAACTACACCCTGCAGGATGTGGATTTTGGAGAATTGACTTTTGCCTCTGAACCTGGGAGGTTAAGTTACATGAACGGGTGTATGAATACTGCTTATCCGGATCGTGATATTTGCTTTCCTCAGATCCTCAATAAAACATATTTCGAAGAACTTCCCGCAAATACCGGTTTACATTATTTCAACAACTACATTCTTTCGCTTCTCAAAACAGAGTCCATTGGTGGGGTTACCGAGCGGTACATCATCGTGCCGATGCTTTATTTGCGGTTTGTTCTTAAAAAAATATTTGAGCATCAGAATTACGCCTTTGATGATTCATTTTTCAGATTGGATCATGATTTCGATTCGCTTGCGCTGTTTAATTCGGTTGACTGCAATGGCGGACCGTACGGTTATTTTCTATATCCTACCACCAAATTGTTGTTGAACTATCATGTTCCGCGAATGACTATCAATGATTTTTTTACTGGTCTTGAAACCTTCTTTAATATTCGTTTTTTTATCAACAACATTACCCGCAGCGTGCGCCTGATGTCGGTTGATACGATCGTTAAATCTGCTGAATTTACCGAATTCTCAGACCGTCTGATCTCGGTAAGCGTAGAGCCTACGGATCAGATCACCGGCTATTCTCTATCGATGAACATGCAGACCGATGATGAATTATATACCTTGCGCAAAGAACTGGATGATGAAAGGTTGAGTCATTTAAAAAGCAGTGTTGAGACAGTTTCGGATTTAAATCCATGGCCATCTGATCAGGTCATGGACTTGCGCTTTGTACTGGAAAAAAACATGTACTATATACTCTGGACTGACAAGCAGTGGATGCCCTGGTATGAGACTGTTGATCTTTATTTGGAGTACCGGTATAGGAGTTCAAATCAGTCGATCGAAACAAAATTTTCGACCTTGTTAAATAGCAGCATAAACGATCCTGCAGTGGTAGGCTCTAAACAGACGGATTGGAAAGAAGTAAGTGGAAAATTATTCTTTGCTCATTATGATGAAACCGTCCCGGCCTGGAAAAAGATGATTGCCCTTCCGGCCACCCTGGACAATAGTCTTTATTTTGGCTCAGAAACGGGTCTTTTTAATAAACATTACAAGGCCTATTTTGATTTCATGATGCAGACCAGGCTCGTGAAAATCGTAAAGCAAATGGAATTTTCTGAGCTCAAGGATTTTGATTTCACAAAGAAGTATATGATTAATGGCATTAAATACCTGGTTGCAGGCATCCAGGTAACAATTAAAAAGGACCGGATATCACCGGCGCTCCTGGATTGTTACCCATGTCCGTGAGGATAAGGAGTTGAAATATTTCAATAAAAAAAGCGGATCAGGAAACTGTCCGCTTTTTTTTTATCTTTGAGGTGTCGCATATTTATTTCATTTCATCACGGCAAAGGCTATCCCTGGTAGAGTAAAGGGGAAGCCTTTACACAACATATAGCCGTGAGGTGAAATGGTGTGCGACAGCTACCGGGGTTTTTTAAATTTTCAGCCATGTCGCACACCGAATTAGAAGCAATTTTTGCGCGCTTCAAAGAATCTTTTCCTCCCACTTCTGAGTACACAGAAGGGGTTACCTTAAAACTTACTACTGACGAGTTAACCACAATGATCGAGGATTTTTATCCGGGTATAGATGTGGGTGATCTGTATTCGCTCATGACCTCTCACGGTTATGAGTACCGACCGATTGAATACAATGAAACGGTAACATTTTACTGGCTGGTTGGAAGGTCATAGAGAGGGAAGGGATTTTAAAAATGAGTCCGAGGTTCTGCGAGAGAACCTGTCAAGGTATTTTTGTGTCTCCTCCAGGGAAGAATGCCTGTTTTGTAGTTGCAGATCGCGTGCATTTGCTCCGGCCTGGATGGCCATTCCGTTTCCGGTATGTTTAAGGGCATAGATGTTTTTTTCCAGGTTGTTCTTTTTTGCATATACCGCCCATGCTTCAGCTACCCTGGTTGGGGCTATTTCTTTTTCTCCTCTTTTCATTCCGCGTGCAAACACGTAGTATTCCCCCGGGTAACCAAGATCCAGCTTTCGGATGGCCTGCTTCACGGCCGGGGGCATGGTGATTGTTTCCTCCTTTTTGTTTTTTGATATTTCTCCGCTCACGTGCAGCAGATCACCAATTCCATTTAGGTGACGCACTTTCAAGCGAACGATTTCCTGTGGGCGAAGGAAACAGTTAAAGATCAGAAGAGCGATCACGTAAAGGTTATGATCGTAGGAGGGCAGGGTTTCTGATATGATCTTTAGCTCAGAGGGTGAGAAGGCAATAATTTCAGTATCATCCAGGCGGATCTTTTTCTGCTTAAAGAACGGGTTAACCATTAAATATTCTTTTTCGACCAAAAAGTTAAAGCATGTTTTTATGGCCTGCAGTATGTTATTATAGGTGCGCTTAGATATTTTTCGCTGGCCTACACTTTCCATATAGAGGCCGGCATGGTTGTAATTAAATCCGTCTATCGGTAGCTTGTCATAACCATTATCCTGGGCCCATTTCCGGAATTGTTTTATATAGGATTTATAGGAAGTATTGGTGCGACTGCGGTGGAAAACTTTAGTTGTTTCAAGGTAATAATCCAACGAAACTGAGAGTGATGTCTGAGAACGGTTATGCTGAGCGAATGGATTAAAGCCCCGGGAGAGTTTGAAATTTATTTCCTTGATCATCTCCTTTGCCTGGCCGTATCGCTGGACTCGGGTAATATATTTTGATGGAATGTATTGGTGGAAACGATGATATTTACCTGTTTCGGGGTCTAAAAAGGAATAATAGACCATCCATCGGGCGGCTAAGTTGCCATCGGCATCGTAAAGTTTTGCTTTTTTGAAGTTCATTGGTCGAGTTTTTGAAAAAAAACAGGAACCAACGAGAGAAGAACTATCTGAGCTTATGTTTCATTTTGTTTCAAAGTCAATCGGCAAAGTCCGCAAAACAGTGCCAATCAATCCTTTATGAAACCTAGTAGCGGGGACAGGATTCGAACCTATGACCTTTGGGTTATGAGCCCAACGAGCTACCACTGCTCCACCCCGCAGTATATTTTTGTGTACCTTTGTACTTTCTTTCGCTTTGCAAAGATAGTATTTGTTTCCGTTTTATCCAACACTCAAAAAAAATATGTTACACAAAGCCGGATTCGTCTCAATCATTGGGTATCCAAATGTTGGGAAATCCACGCTCATGAATGCCTTGCTTGGTGAAAAGTTGTCGATCATCACACCCAAAGCCCAGACAACCCGTCATCGCATTATGGGAATTTTCAGCGGAGATGACTATCAGATTGTTTATTCCGATACGCCGGGGGTGATCCAACCCCATTATAAACTGCACAGGGCCATGATGTCGGCTGTGTTCGCAGCCCTTGACGATGCGGATGTGATCCTGCTGGTTACCGAAGCAGACAACGATTTTAAACAGGAGGACATTCTAACCAAACTGAAAGAGGCGACCGTCCCCGTGATCGTGGTGATCAATAAAATTGATCTTGGCAACATGGAGAAACTTGAAGCAGAGGTTGCCCGGTGGATGAAAAAGCTGGAAAAAGCAACTGTTCTGCCTGTTTCAGCTTTGCATAAACTCAATCTCGATCAGGTTTTTAAGGCCATTCTTCACCATTTGCCTGAATCACCGGCATTCTATCCCAAGGATGAACTGACCGACCGCAGCCAGCGATTCTTTGTTTCAGAGATCATCAGGGAAAAGATCCTGCTGAACTTCTCCCAGGAGGTTCCCTATTCTACGGAAGTGGCTGTAGAATCGTTCAGGGAGGAGGAGCACCTTACACGGATCACTGCCACGATTTTCGTAGCCAGGGAAACGCAGAAGGGTATATTGCTCGGTCACCAGGGATCAGCCATAAAAAAACTGGGCACCGACGCCAGGAAGGATATCGAAGCCTTCATTGATAAACATATTTTTCTGGAATTACGTGTGAAGGTTGCCAAGGACTGGCGCGAAGATGAACGGGCCTTGAAGAGGTTTGGATACTCGGTGGATTAGGTGACAAGGTAACAAGGTAATTAGCATAAGGATTAACTTTATATTTTCAGATTACTTAATTTCATTTTTACAAATTTTTATCATGACAAATATCATCGCAATTGTTGGCCGTCCGAATGTTGGAAAATCCACCCTTTTTAACCGTTTGTGCGGAGGGCGTGATGCCATCGTCGACCCAACGAGCGGAGTTACCCGTGACCGGCATTACGGGCATGGAGATTGGAACGGAAAATATTATTCGGTTATTGATACCGGCGGATATGTTCATCAATCGGGAGATGTTTTTGAGGATGAGATCAAAAAACAGGTGAAACTTGCCATCGACGAATCAGATGTGATTCTTTTCATGGTTGATGCCAAGGACGGGCTTACTGCAATGGATGACGATGTTGCCAAAATGTTGCGGAAATCAAAAAAACGGGTTCTCCTTATTGCAAATAAGGTGGATAATTATAAAATGGTCGACGACATTCACGAATTTCACGGGCTGGGTTTGGGAGAGATCTATTCCATTGCCTCGATCAGCGGCAGTGGCACCGGCGACCTGATGGATGAGGTGGTTCGTGAGTTCCCGGTTGAGGAGGAAAATGAAGCCAACCAGAATATGCTGGATGAACTGCCTAAAATTGCCATCGTCGGACGTCCGAACGCGGGGAAATCTTCACTGGTGAATATGCTGCTTGGCAACGACCGCAATATTGTAACGCCGATACCAGGAACAACGCGTGATTCCATTCACACACACTATCAGTATTTCGGCCTTGACTTTAATCTGATCGATACGGCCGGGATCAGGAAAAAGGCCAAGGTAACGGAAAATATAGAATTCTACTCGGTGATGCGCGCCATCCGCTCGATTGAGAGCAGCGATGTGTGTATTTTGATGGTGGATGCTGAGCGTGGATTTGAGGCCCAGGATCTGAATATTTATTCCCTGATCGAAAAAAATCACAAGGGGGTGGTCATCGTGGTCAACAAATGGGACCTTGTGGAAAAGGAGACCAACACGCATAAGTTTTTTGAAGAGACAATCCGCGATCAGATCAAACCATTTGTGGATGTTCCCATTATTTTCACATCGGTGGTTACCAAGCAGCGCATTTTTAAAACAGTTGAAACAGCGATTCAGGTATTTAAAAACCGGTCGAAAAAAATAGGGACCTCGGCGTTGAATGATTTCATCCTGCCGATCCTTCAGGAGATGCCGCCACCCGTAACAAAGGGGAAATATGTCCGCATCAAATATGCAATGCAACTGCCCACCGCATTTCCTTCATTTGCATTTTTTTGCAACCACCCTCAATACTTAAAGGAGCCCTATAAGCGTTTTATTGAGAATAAACTCCGCGAGAAATTCGAATTCAGCGGGGTCCCGATGGAGATATATTTCCGGCAAAAATAAATTGATGGAGAAGGCGATCCGGATCGACAAATGGCTTTGGGCCGTAAGGATTTTTAAAACACGCAGCCTGGCTTCCGAAGCATGCCGGACTGGAAAAGTGAAAATCCTCGGACAAGTCATCAAACCATCCCACGAAGTCAAAACAGGAGAGGTGATCAATATTTCATTTCCACCGATGGTGAAAACAATAAAGGTTGTTGAACTTGCCGCAAGCCGGGTTTCTGCCAAATTGGTTCCTGACCTGATGGCCGATCTTACCCCGGAAGAAGAATATCTGAAATTGAAGCGCGATAATCCGTTGAATTTTGAGTCCCGTGAACGTGGAATCGGCCGGCCGACGAAACGCGAACGCCGGGAAATTGAATTTCTCAAACAATATCTTGGCAAATGATTCCTGAGCACATACCGGGTTTGGATGACCTTGCTTTCGAAGGCAGAAATAAGGAATATGGGGCATATTACTTCCGGAAGAATTACCCGCGGCTCATAGTGAAATCGATGATTTACGGGGTCATAATCATTTTGCTGACCGTTATGATCCCATGGTTTTATTATACTTTCGAACCCGTTCCCCTCCTCGAGGGAGATATGATGTATGAGGTTGCCTATTATAACATGAGTGCACCGCCTGATGACCAGATGAACAAACTGGCGCAGGCCCTTGCGAAACCCTTGCAGGAGGCCCCCAAGGCCCCGGTTGTAACAGATTCGGCCACAGTAAAAGAGAAACCTGTTGAAGAACCTCCGAAACAGACAGAGGAAAATGATAAAGCAAAATTCGACTCATCTGCAAACCCCGGAGGATCGGGATTAGGTGAAGGAACGGGCGACGATACAGGTTTGTCCACGGCAATTGATGTCTATCCGCGCTACCCTGGCGGGGATGAATCACGGTTGTATTATTTGCGCAAACAGATAAGGTACCCCGAAGCCGCACTGAAAGGGTCGGTTCAGGGAGTGGTGATGGTCGTATTCATTGTTGAAACGGATGGAACCTTAAGCAACATTGATGTGACCAGGCGCATCGGCGCCGGCTGCGATGAAGAGGCCATCAGGGTTACCAGGGAGATGCCACGCTGGGACCCGGGCAAACGCAACGGTCGACCCGTCAGGGTCATGGTGCGGATGCCGATAGTTTTCAGAATCCCCGGGGGGCGTACCTCCTGACGGGCATAAAAAAGGGGCAAAAGCCCCTTTTTTTATGAATGGCAAGCGAACTTGCTCTTAAATTACTTCTTTTCAGGAGTTGTAGGTGCAGGAGCAGCTTTCTTTGCATCTTTTGCACAGCAACTTGAACCTTTTTTTGCTTCACTGCAGGCTGCTTTGGTTTTCTTGTCGCATCCGGCTTTTTCTTCTTTTACACATTCTTTCTTGTCTGCTGGTTTTGCCGGTTTATCCTGGGTTTGAGGAGTTTGGGCAAAGGTCAAACTTGCGAAAAGAACAACAGCTGAGAATAACATTGCTACTTTTTTCATGGTATTTGCGTTTTGGATTTGTTTACAATTCAATAATGGTACAAAATTACACATACTATTTGTCATGTGCAATAGCTCCTTGTTAAATTATTGTTAAGGGGAAGCAGGGACCGAATAACTATTCTTTATTTTTCGTATCCATGAGGATGGTCACCGGCCCGTCGTTTACAAGTGAAACCTCCATCATGGCGCCGAATTTTCCTGATTGAACTTTTTTCCCGAGAAGTGACTCCAGCCCATCAATGAATTTAATGTAAAAATCATTCGCAGTTTCAGGGTCTGCCGCACGGATGTAAGAAGGCCGGTTGCCTTTTTTCGTACTGGCATGCAGGGTAAATTGGCTTACAACCAGAACATCACCCCCCGAATCCTTCACGGAACAATTCATCACGCCCGCATCATCATTGAAGATCCTCAAATTTACCAGCTTGTTGCAAAGCCATTCAATATCACCCTCCTGATCTCCGGTTTCCACCCCCAGCAGGACCAGTAATCCCGGGCCGATTTTTCCGATAACTTCCGCATTGACTGATACCGAAGATATTGATACACGCTGTACTACGACTCTCATGATGAAGCAGGTTTCATGTTGAAATGGTCAGAGAAGGAGCCTAAAGATACATATTCCTTTTTATTGGATCAAAATAGCATAAAGAATCTGCTGTTTTTTGAGTTTTATTGTAGATTTGCATTATACAAGACTTTAATGACCAAATTAAGCGTCAATATCAATAAAATTGCAACTTTGCGCAATGCCAGGGGAGGAGATCTTCCCAATGTTTTAAAGGCAGCTGTTGATTGTGAGCGGTTTGGAGCCCAGGGCATTACTGTACATCCCCGGCCTGATGAGCGGCACATCCGATATAAGGATGTATTAGAGCTGAAACCCATGTTAACCACGGAGTTTAACATAGAGGGTTATCCATCCCGTGAATTTGTGGATCTTGTGATCCGTGTTCTTCCCGCGCAGGTCACCCTGGTCCCCGATCCTCCGGGTGTGCTGACTTCCAATGCCGGGTGGGATACCATTCTGCATGAATCGTTCCTGCAGGAAATCATTGCCGAATTTCATCACCACCATATCAGAACCTCCATTTTTATTGATTCCAACCCGGGTTTGATCCGCAACGCGGCAAAAACCGGAACCGACCGCATAGAACTCTATACGGAGTCCTATGCCAGAATGTATCCTTCCTCCAGGGAAGAAGCCATTAAGCCCTTTATCCATGCCGCAACTTTTGCAACCGAATCCGGACTGGGCATCAATGCAGGTCACGATCTTAACCTGATGAATATCAAATATTTTGCCGAACAAATACCTGGTTTGCTGGAGGTTTCGATTGGACATGCACTGATCTGTGATGCACTCTATTTCGGACTCGAGAATACCATACAGTTATACAGAAGACAATTACACTGAAAGTACGAAATGCGATGCCTCGATTCCTGAATAAAATTTCAACCCTGTCGATCATAATGATTATGATGTTCTCATCAACGAGTGTAGCAGCCAGGAAGACCGGGAACCTTGAAAAAAAGGCAGCGGAAATTCATCATGCCGTTCTGACGATCGACTCGCATACCGATACGCCCCTTCGGTTGAACCAGAAGGGATTTGACATGTCGGTGAGACATGACCCCAGGAAAGATTATTCAAAAATCGATTTTCCCCGCATGAAGGAAGGTGGCCTTGACGGCGCCTTTTTTGGGGTCTTTGTTTCACAGGGCCCCCGCAACCCTGAAGCTTTTGAAAAAGTCAGGATCAAGGCGACCATGCTGTTCGATACCATTGATGCGGTGGTGATGCGAAACCACAACCTGGCAGGGCTGGCAGTTTCACCCGCCGATGCCATCCAGTTAAAAAAAGCAGACAAACGGGCAGTTTTTATTGGTGTGGAGAACGGATATGCGATTGGCAAAGACCTTTCACTGATCAGCACCTATTATCTCCGGGGCTCACGCTATATCACCCTCTGTCATACAAAGAACAATGATATTTGCGACTCTTCAACCGATACCCTTGAACATAACGGACTGAGTCCGTTTGGATATGAGGTGGTCAGGGAGATGAACCATGTGGGGATGATGATCGATGTTTCGCACATTTCAGACAAATCATTGCTGGATGTGCTATCCGTGACGAAAGTGCCTGTCATTGCTTCACATTCCTGTGCCAGGGCCTTGTGCGACAATCCACGGAACCTGACGGATGATTTGCTCAGGGCGATTGCAAAAAACGGGGGCGTTGTGCAGATGTGCATCCTCAGTGATTATGTAAAGAAGCCTGATCCCAACCCAAGGCGCGACTCAGCCCGGCATGCGGTTCGGGTGAAGTATCATGATTTTGACGGGCTGACTGAGGATGAAATGAAAGCAGCACATGACGATTGGAATGCGGTAAATGAGCTATTCCCTCAAAAGCTGGCCACTGTTTCAGATGTTGTGGATCACATTGATCACATCGTACAGGTTGCCGGTATCAGCCATGTCGGCATTGGGACAGATTTTGATGGCGGAGGCGGCGTTGACGGGTGTTTTGATGTGAGTGAGATGGGCAATATCACCCTTGAACTTGTAAAACGGGGCTATTCAAAAAATAAGATCCGGAAAATATGGGGAGGGAACCTCATGCGGGTGATGGACAAAACAGATAAAATTGCAAAGGAGTACAAGCTCAGCTGTCGGTGTAAATAATAAAACCACAGATACCAAATGATAGTTAAAATTTTTGTTTGCCTGATCCCCGTTTTTCTGTTCCTGATCATGCTTTTGTATCTCGACAGCCTGAAACTGGTCAGTAAAACTTTGCTTTTAGCATGCCTCGCGTGGGGACTGGTGAGTTCGGGGCTTAGTTTTTTTCTGAATACCTTCCTGTTGAACCATTTAGAGGTGAGTTTTGAAGCCTATTCCAGTTTTATTGCCCCCTTTGTGGAAGAATTTCTGAAATGCGGGTTGTTATGGGTCCTGATAAAGAGAAATAAAATAGGATTCATGATTGACGGGGCCATCTATGGATTTTCAATCGGGGCTGCCTTTTCATTTGCCGAAAACATATTCTATCTTTCCCAGTTCGCCGGGAATGACAGCAACCTGATGATCTGGATCACCCGGGGATTTGGAACAGCCATCATGCATGGCGGAACACCCGCGATATTCGGGATTCTCTGCATGAGTGCGCTGAACCGGCATTCAAGCTTCGGATTGGCATCCATCTCAGGCTTGCTGGCAGCCATTCTGATTCACGGTGTTTTTAACCAGTTTCTGGTCTCCCCGCTTGTTTCAACTGTGATCATTATCCTCGTGGTGCCGCTATCCATTATTATTATCTTTAATGCCAATGAAAAATCGATCCGGGATTGGCTTGAACTGGAATTTGATTCCGAGGTAAGTATACTCAGGATGATCAGGAAGGGGCAGTTCTCACAAACCAAAACAGGGAGTTTCCTTGTCTCCCTGAAGGAACATTTCGCCGGAGAGGTGGTGTTGGATATGTACTGCTTCATCAGCCTCTACCTTGAACTTTCGATGAAGGCCAAAAGCTTGATGATGCTCAAAGAGAATGACCTGATCGTCCCGCCGGATCCTGATTTGCAGGTAAAACTCCGGGAGTTGAAAGCGCTGAAGAAAAGCATTGGACGGGGCGGATACCTTGCAATTGCACCCGTACTGCGGATGAACAAAAAAGATTTGTGGAAACTTTATATGCTTGAAAAAGGTTAGCACCTGATTGTTTTTTTTCTACCTTTCACCAACTTTTAACATTTTTATCGTAATTATGGTAACGAAGGATGATAACGAGCTAGTTTATGAGGTAATTCACGGAAGCATTTCCTCCTTCGAAGTACTGGTTGACAGGTATCAGAAAACGATCTTTAACATGATGATGCGCATGGTTGGTGACTACGAAACCGCCAGAGATCTTACCCAGGATGTTTTTGTGAAGGCTTTTGAAAAAATGGGCGGGTTTGATTTTCGGTTTCGGTTTTTCAGCTGGATTTACAGGATTGCCGTGAATGAGGCAATCAGTTGGAACAGGAAAAAACCACCAACGGAAAGGCTTGACAAGGTCGATCCGGCATCGGTTGAAACACCGGAAGCCAATGGCAGCGAAGGAAAAAGTAAATTACTTCGCCATGAATTGCGCAAAATGGAAGAAGATTACAGGGTGTTGGTGTTGTTGAAATATTATTGTGGGTTATCCTATGAAGAGATTGCGGAAACAACCCACATCCCGGTAAAAAAAGTTCGTTCCAGGTTATTTATAGCCAGGGAACAGTTAAGAAAAGGATTGGTTGCAAACGGATTTTTTGAAAATGACTGAAAAAGAAATCATCGGAAAAATACACAGGAAGCTGGACGGGGAACTGAGCGCAGAAGAGCATCGTGAACTGGAGAGCTACCTTGCTGACCATCCTGAAGCAGCTCAGTATTCAAAGGAGTGGGAATTGATACAGAAACATGTCGAACTTGAGCATACACAATTTATCGACATCGATTTAAAACCGGAAATCTTAAAAAGGATCAATATGGAAACCTATAAACAACCGCCGAAGAGATCAGAAATCCTGGTAGTACGGAGTTTTTGGTCACGTCCCGTGGTTAAATTCGGCTTTTCATTTGTGCTGGGCGTTTTCGCGGGTTTTGTCCTGTTCAGTTTCTTAAAGGCCGACCTCAAAGGTTCCGGCTCTGATACTTCAGAGATGAAGGGAACATTTTACGATTCCCGTTCGTTCGACAACATGAAAACAGCGGATGTACTGCAATATGAAAGCGGCCTGACCAAGGCGGTGTGCAATGTCCGTTACTCCACCAAAATAGTTGAAGTGAGGGTTGACCTCTCTTCCCTTTACCCTGTAAAATCGACCATCGAATTCGATTACAATAATTTTAATGTGCTGAATGTCCAGAATTTAAGCGTAAACGACCAGTCTACGGCCACGGCCGCGGGGAACTTCATTCAGATCAACAATGTCGGTGACAATAAATTCATTTTCCAGCTTTACAACAAGAACAGTTTACCACACAACATCGACTTCAAGATCTATCAGAACGATTCACCCATTTACCAGAATTCAGTTCAGGTTAACAAGGAATAGAAATCAAAACAAATATAAGCCATGAAAAAGCAAGTTAAAATAGTCATTGGGGTCATCGTGGTCGTTGCCATACTGATCATCGGGGTATCCTTCCTCTTCCCAACAGTATTCAGCGGACTGACCTCAGGTACCTTTGGTAAGGCAGATAAATACCATAAGAGCCAGATGACCGAGGCGGATGTTAAACTCAGGAGTGAGGTTACTTCAGATACGGCCAAATTAAAGGGCATGATCCAGGGTTTAATCTATTTCTCGCTGTTCACACAGGATCTCAGCTATAAAATTGATTCGTGTGTCACCAAATTCCAGGAGCATGGAATCTGCAGCCAGGAGGGTGGATGTGCCTCGGTGACGGTTTTGCAGGACTATTCCGATTTTATCAAGAACAACAACAAAACCCTGGGCACGACCATCAGCATGCTGACAGGCTTTTATTTGAAAGATGAGTCTGATCAATCGGCGGATGTTGAGAGAAATCTCCGTGATTTCGGTAATTACGTAAGCAACCTGACTGAAAAAGATTCCATTCTGGAAGTGGCCATGAAGAGCATGGATAATTTCATGCTTACCAATAAAACCCTCAAGGCACGTAAAACGGAACTGGCTAGCCTGAAATCCATACGCGACCAGCTGCTTGTCAAGGGAGTCCAGATGGCAGCTATACTGCAGGATAAACCTTTGGGTGCAGCGCTCATATCCTATGCGCTGTCCTCACAACCTGGTTTGAACGTCCTTCAGATTAGCTCACACGGCCTGGTTGTTGGATCGCAAGCGGCCGGTTCACAAGGATCATTAAATGTGATAATTCCCGCTTCGGCACAGCAAACCGTTGGGGCTATTGCAAATGCAGGTAACCTTGAGAATATTGTTGTCAAAGGAGTGGTGACTTTAAACTCGGGCCCGGAAATCAATCTGATTCTTCAATCGCAACAAATCGCGGCAGTAGGATCAACCAGCAAAGACCTGGGGTCTGCTCTTATTGGAAGCATTGTGATATATGATAAAGGAAGCCTTCAATTCATTGTAGGAAGCGTTCCAATTTTGCAAAACCAGTTGTCGAATGCTCAATTTAATGCAATACTTTGCGGGACTCAGAATTATGGAGCTGTTGCCTATTTCTCTGCCGGGGCACTGAACATGGTTGCCTCGAGTTACGACATTAAAAGTATAGTTCAGAACCAGGCGATAGGTATGACGTTAAACAATATTTCAATCAATGCAATAAGCGCTATTTGCGCCCAGGGTGGGGCGCTGGGGTCTGTTGTTCCCCTGGGTTCAAGTCCTATTGGAATCGTAGGTGTTTTGAACAACCAGGGTGGTACTCTGGGTGTGGAATCTGACAGATGATTATAAAGGCATACTGAATGATTTTAACAGCGTACAGATGATTATCACATATGAGTAAAAATTTACTAAAGATTGCAGGACTCGCAGGAGTCCTTTTTTTGTTTCCAGCAATCCATCTCTTTTCGCAGCATTCGCCGCGGATACAAAAATTTCAAACCGCGAATGTGAAATTGGTTTTTCTCGACAAGAGCACTTCGTATCTTGTCCCTCATACGGTTCGCGCTTTCGAAAATGCATTGATCTTTCACAAGACTTTCTGGGATTATGATCCTACCTGCCCAACCAATATCCTTTTCAACGATTTTGGGGATGTCGGCAATGGCGGCACCATGGTGATCCCGTGGAATTTTCTGAACATTGGCGTTTCCCCGTTTGATTACACCTTTTCGGTGGTTCCATCAAACGAAAGGATGCAATGGCTGATGAGCCATGAACTCACCCACCAGGTGATGTGCGATAAGGCATCAAAAGGTGACCGCGTGCTCCAGAAGATCTTTGGCGGAAAGGTAACACCCGACAACAGGGATCCACTTTCACTGGTATACAGCTATTTTACGACACCACGCTGGTATTCTCCCCGGTGGTATCATGAAGGGATCGCAGTATTTATGGAAACCTGGATGAGTGGCGGCGTAGGACGGGTGATGGGCGGATATGATGAAATGGTTTTCCGGACCATGGTTCGTGACAGCAGTTTCTTTTATAACGTGATCGGACTTGAAACGGAAGGAACTGCCATTGATTTTCAGGTAGGGGTGAATTCCTACTTGTATGGCACCAGGTTCGACAGCTACCTGGCCTATAAATTCGGGCTGGAAAAACTCAAAGAGTTTTATTCACGGACCGATACAAGCCGGAGGTTTTATGCAAACCAGTTCAGGCATGTTTATGGAATTCCCATTCAGAAGGAATGGAATAACTGGATCAAATGGGAACATGATTTTCAAAACGCAAATCTGGCAACCATCAGCAAACTACCGCTGAGCCAGTATCGTAAAATCACCCCAAAACCACTGGGATCCGCCTCACGACCCTGTTACGATAAGGATGCCGGTAAAATATACATGGCGGTGAACTATCCCGGAAAGCTGGCCCATATAGCCAGCATTGATATTAAAACCGGGGAGATGACCAAAATAGCACCGGTGCCCAGCCCGAGCCTGTATTATGTGACCAGCCTGGCCTATGATGATTCGACAAAAACCCTTTTTGCTTCGACGCACAACAACGACTGGCGTGGGCTGCAATCGATCAATGTTAAAACCGGCAAGATAAGGAACCTGATCAAGTATGACCGGGCCGGCAACCTCGTTTATAACCGGAGAGACCATGCCGTTTACGGGGTGCAAAGCATGAGCGGCCGGTCAACGCTGATCCGGATTTTACCTCCCTATACCAAATGGCAGGAATTGTATACGCTGCCCTTTGGAAAAGACTTTTCCGACCTCGATATTTCTCCTGACGGACAGTTATTATCCGGAACGCTTTCGGATATCCAGGGACGGCAAAAACTGGTACTCTTCCGGATTTCCGATCTCCTGGAAGGCAAATCGGAATTCAGGCTGATCTATGAATTTGAAGATAACCCTGCAGCCAATTTCGTTTTTTCGCCCGATGGTAAATTTCTTTTTGGAACTTCTTATTATACAGGAGCTTCTAATATATTCAGAATTTCGATTGAAACGTCCAAAGCCGACATCCTAACCAATGCCACCAGCGGATTCTTCAGGCCGGTGCCTATTTCAAAAGATTCGATGCTGGTGCTCGAATTTGCCCAGAATGGGATGATCCCGGGAATCATGAAGATCGATACAACAGTCGATGTGAATGCCATTGAATTCCTGGGTCAGAAAATTTACAAAAAGTACCCGCAGGTTGAATCGTGGATCCTCCCGCCTCCGTCGATAATCAATCTCGATTCACTCGACGTAACCGAGAAACGGTACGTGCCCATCAAGGAGATCAGGCTGGCCAGTGCCTATCCGATCATCCAGGGGTATAAAGATTATGTTGCCGCAGGTTACCGGATGAATTTCATGGATCCGATGGGCCTGAATTCATTGACCCTGAAGTGGTCGTTTACACCCAACCCGAACCTTCCCCTGAAACAAACCGTTCACCTTTCACTTGATTATAACATCTGGAACTGGACCTTCAATGTGAATTACAATTATGCCGATTTTTATGATCTTTTTGGCCCTACCAAATTTAGCCGGGCGGGTTATTCGGTTTCGGCTAAATATTACAAATTGTTTAACAGGCTTTCACCAGGCAAAAGTGAATTGTGGGCCAAAGTCACAGCCTATGGCGACCTTGAAACCCTGCCCTTTTATCAGAATGTTGCCTCCGATTACAAGAACCTGTATGTTGCGACGGTCAATTACCACAAAAGTTATTTACGAAAATCTCTCGGGGCCATCGAACCTGAACAGGGGTACGACTGGAGTGCTTTTGTATTTACAAGTTTCGCCAAACAAACCTTCTATCCCCAGCTGATCAACAATTTTGATCTTGGATTCCTCCTTCCCCTCCGGAATACCTCTCTTTGGTTCCGTACATCGGTCGGGCAGAGTTTTGGGGAATCGGATAAAACCAACTCCTACTTTTACTTTGGCGGATTCGGAAACAACTATGTTGATTACCGTTCGGCACAGCAGTATCGCGAAATGTCAAGTTTCCCGGGGGTTGAGATTGACGAAATTTCGGCGCTCAACTATGGAAAAATATCAACGGAGGTTAATTTTAAACCGATCCGTTTCAAACGTCTCGGACTGAAGGGATTCTATTCAACCTATGCACGGTTTACTGTTTTTGGAATGGGCCTTTTTACCAACATTGCCAACGACCAGGATCAGCTGAATTTCTTTTCATCAGGCGTTCAGCTTGATCTTGAACTGGTATTATTCTCGTTGCTCAAATCAACGCTTTCATTTGGTTTTTCAAGAGCCTATGGACCCATGCTCCCGAATGACCAGTTCATGGTTTCTTTAAAATTATAACAGAGATTGTGAGAACAGGCGGATTCGACGATACTCCTAATAAAACATGATTTTGAATGATGGAGATGCTCCCTTCGATCAAGGCGTTACGAGATTTGCCAAAAAGTGATTTGCACAACCATTGTTTGCTTGGTGGCAGACGAAAGGTGCTTGAAAAGTATTACGGGAAACAATTCGCCCGGTTCAGGGCAGCAAAACCCGGAATTGACGATCTGAATCAATGGATTGGGCATGAGTTCAGGCCGTTCATTCAACTACCCGGAGCCTTTGAAAAAGCCGTGGAAGCGGCCTTCCTTCAGGCCATCACCGACGGAGTGACCCGGCTGGAGATGAGCCTGGACGTCACCTTTGGAAGAAATTTTAACATTTCACCCGGACGGGTTGTGGACGTATTGAAACATGCGCATCAAACATGGGCCCCCCACGTCGATTTTCGGCCGGAGTTGGGATTTTCCAGGAGAGTTCCTGTATCTTTGCTTATGGCGGATTTTGAAACCTATTGTGATTTTCATTATTTTAGATCCGTGGATCTGTACGATGACGAACAGGCCCAACCCATCGAAAATTTTATGCATCTGTACCGTTATGCCCGTCAGCAGGGAATGAAATGTAAAGCCCATGCCGGTGAATTTGGTTCTGCCGACTCAGTAAAGGAGGCAGTTGAATTGCTGGAACTGGATGTCGTTCAGCACGGGATCGGGGCTGCCGGTTCCACCACGGTTATGAAATGGCTGGCAGATCACGGTATCCAGCTAAATACTTGTCCTGCCAGCAACATCAAATTAAAGCGGGTCGCCTCCTATAAATCCCATCCCATCCGCATCCTTTTTGATCACGGGGTCAGGGTGACCATCAATACCGATGATGTGGTGATATTCGGGGATGGGGTTTCCGAGCAATTTCTTAAACTGTTAAAAACCGGTTTGTTCACCTATGATGAACTTGATGTAATCCGAAAAACCGGATTGGAGAATTCAAGCAATTAATTTCAATATCATGAAACGATTTGTCAACCTTGTAACGCTGTTATTGATCTTTCTCCCCATTTTATCAGGTTCTTGCAAAAAGAATGAAAGCACGGAATCAAATCCGGATGAAACAGTCCTGGCTGCCAATAAAAAAATAGCAATTGCAGTGGTTCATGCCTCCTCAACCGGTTTGGGAGAACTTCTGAGAACCCTTCCCGATTCAGCTTCCCGGGTCCGCTTGATTCAGACTTACATTGATTCGATCAGGTTTTACGACGACAAATCGGGCTATTTTTATGTTTACAACTATCAGTGTATCAACATTGCCCATGCAACCCAGCAAGACCTGGTTGGCAAGAACCTTTATGATTACCAGGATTCAAGACAAAAATATGTGATCAGGGCGCTTTCATCCACTGCCAAAGCAGGGGGAGGTTTTGTTGAGTATTACTGGATCAAACCTGGAGAGACCGGGGAAAAGTTGAAAATCGGGTATGTTGAATCCATCCGGGGGACAAATTTTTTCATCGGAACAGGAGTTTATATTACACAATAGGTCAGGAAATTAAATACAGGGCATATGAAGCGAACTTTCATTATTGTGGGATTTATCATGGTGGTGGTCATTCTCGCCCTCGTCAGAATATTATTCATATCACCCAAGCCGGTTCCGGTAAACAAGACCGCAGCCAACCCGGTGGTTCCGGTTGAATGTTATGTTGCCAGGGATACATCCGTAACTTACCAGCTTGAAACCGTCGGAACCATCAGGGCCAATGAAGAGGTGGAGATCGTGAGCGAGATCAACCGGAAAATCACGGCTATTTACCTGAAGGAGGGTGCTCTGGTAACCAAAGGTCAACTGCTCTTCAAATTGGATGATGCCGATATTGCAGCCAGAATCAATAAGTTAAATCTTGAAGTAGAGCTTGCAGGTTCCCGTGAATCGAGGGAGAAAGTGTTGCTGGTAAAGGGAGGAATCAGCCAGGAACATTTTGATGAAGTTTCAAACCTGCGCCAAACCCTCCAGGCAGAGATTGACGTACTGAAGGTCGATCTGGCAAAAACTGAAATCCGCGCACCGTTTGCAGGAAAGATCGGTTTGAGGAATGTAAGTGAGGGTGCCCTGGTGAATCCATCCATGATTTTGGCCAACCTGGTCGACATCAGCAGGGTAAAGGTTGATTTTTCTGTGCCTGAGCGATATGCACGTGATTTACATATCGGATCAAAAATCAGTTTCCGAACCGATTATCTGAATGAGGAGATAACTGCCTCGGTTGAAGCCATTGAACCTGAAGTGGATGTCCGGACCCGGACTTTGCTTGTGAGGGCCGTCGCTGCGAACAATGATGGAAGACTGGTATCGGGAACCTCAGTGCGGGTTTCCCTCAATCTCAGAGAACTGACGAAAAGCCTCTTCATCCCCACCTCAGTCTTGATCCCGTCTATTAAAGGGTACACTGTTTTTGTCAAACGGAATGATCTGGCTCAGTCCTTCATGGTTAAAACAGGGGTGAGAAATCGTAATTTCATCCAGATTCTTGATGGAATCAGTGTTGGTGATACGCTGGTCATGACCAATTTACTTAGATTGAAAAAGGATTCTCCGTTGAAGGTGTTAAAAATAAACTAAAATGAGTCTCTCTGACCTGAGCATAAAAAAGCCGGTTCTTGCCATGGTTTTTACCCTGCTGATTCTCATTTTCGGTGCGGTTGGATTTTATTACCTGGGAATAAGGGAGTACCCTGAAATGGATCCTCCGGTTGTGACGGTTACAACGACCTATTCCGGGGCAAATCCCGAGATCATCCAGGCACAGATTACCGAGCCGTTGGAGGATGCCATCAACGGCATTGAGGGAATCCGCGTGCTCTCGTCGGTTTCTACAGATCAGTCGAGCCTGATCACGGTTGAATTCAACCTGGGAAAAGAGATGGAGTCGGCAGCCAATGATGTACGCGACCGGGTTTCGAAGGCCATCCGTTTATTGCCCAAGGATGTGGATCCCCCGATTGTTGAAAAACTGAGTGCCAATGCCAATGCCATCATCTTCATGATCGTCAGGAGTTACAAACGGAACATCATGGAGGTGAACGACCTGGTTGAAAATACGATCAAGGAGCGGCTGCAGACCATATCAGGCGTCGGAGACATTAAAATCTTCGGAGAAAAAAAATATTCGATGAGGCTTTGGCTTGATCCATACAAGATGGCTTCGAACGGGATTACCTCTGTGGACATTGAACGGGCCGTTACCCGCGAAAACATTGAACTTCCATCGGGGCGTGTTGAAGGAAACCTGACGGAATTGACCATACGGACCTTCGGATTGCTGCAATCGCCGGAACAATTCAACAACGTGATCCTTAAACAGGAAAATGGAAACATTGTCAGGCTTTCAGATATCGGCACGGCCGAACTCTATCCTGAGAATGACCGGTCAACCGTTTTGATGGATCTGCTGCCGGTGGTCATCATTGGGGTGGTTCCGCAAACCGGCGCCAACAATGTGGCCATTGCCAACGAGTTCTATAAACGAATGGAAAACCTGCGTAAAGAGATCCCCGCCGATTATGATGTGCGGATCGGGTATGACTTTACCAAATTTGAACGCGGGGCGGTCAAAGAGGTTCAGCAAACCATCATCCTTTCACTCATCCTTGTCGTGCTGATTATCTTTATTTTTCTCCGCGACTGGCGTTCCACCATCATTCCTGTTGCAGCCATTCCCGTTTCCATCATCGGCTCCTTCATTATCATGGCGGTGATGGGCCTTTCGATCAATGTGCTTACCCTCCTGGCCATTGTACTGGCCATTGGCCTGGTGTGCGATGATGCCATTGTCGTGCTCGAAAATATCTATACGAAAATCGATACGGGGATGCATCCCATCGAAGCTGCGTTGAAGGGAATGAAGGAGATCTTTTTTGCTGTGGTATCGACCACCATCACCCTTGCGGCCGTATTTCTGCCGATCATGTTTTTGCAGGGGCTGATCGGCCGGCTGTTCAAAGAATTTGCCATCGTCGTGGCAGGCTCGGTACTGATCTCGGCCTTTGTGGCCCTGACGCTTTCTCCCATGATGTGTTCCCGCATCCTGAAGTCGCAACGGCATCTGAATTCAAACTGGCTGATCAATAAAACCGAACCCTATTTCCTGGCGCTGAACAGGGGATATCGCTATTCGCTGAAGGGATTCATGAACCGAAGGTGGCTCGTATTTCCAATTTTTTTAGGACTTATTATTGTTATTTTCCTGACATTTAAATCATTGCATTCGGAATTGGCACCCTTTGAAGACCGGTCAAATATCCGCATCCCGACCCTGGCTCCTGAAGGATCGACCTATGAATTCATGACCAGCTATATGGCACAGGTTGATAAATATATTCTCGATTCATTTCCCGAAGCGGCCGTTTCCTTTTCCTGGATATCGCCCAGTTTGGGGACCATTGAAAATCCGAACAAGGCACAGCAGATTATTTATTTTGTCGATCCTGAAAAAAGGTCGAGAAGCCAGCATGAAATGTTCCGGAAGATGACAAAAGATCTGCAGAACGTTACAGGTATCCGGACCTTCCCCTTTGAGCCCCCGACAATCGGCGATCGTTTTTCGGGGCAGCCCCTTCAATATGTCCTCCTGGCGCCGGATTTGAAAAGCCTGAACATGATCCTGCCCAAATTTCTTGAAGAAGCACGAAAGGTCCAGCTCCTTCAGTTTGTTGATGCCAACTTTAAAGTCAACAAACCAGAGCTCAGGATAACCATCGATCGTGAAAAGGCCGCCCAGTTAGGGGTTTCAACACAGGAGATTGCGCGGACCATGCAACTTACCATGAGCGGACAGCGCTACGGATATTTTATCATGGAAGGCAAACAATATGAAATCATTGGCCAGGTTATGCGGCAGGACCGGGACCGCCCCGATGCACTCAAGGCGCTGTATGTCCGCAACAACAAGGGAGAGATGATTTTACTCGACAACCTGATTGATATGGAGGAATCGATCAATCCATCCTCCATATTTTCGTTTAACCGCTATATTTCGGCCACTGTTTCCGCAGGGCTCGCACCAGGTGCTACACTGGGCGATGGGATCAGGGCACTTGACGGGGTGTCGAAGCGGGTTTTGCCTGCAACTTTCAATACAGCGCTGGCCGGGCAATCGCGTGACTATCGTGAAAGCTCATCCAGCCTGATATTTATTTTTATGCTGACCATCGTCCTGATCTTTCTGATTTTGGCAGCCCAGTTTGAGAGCTTTGTCGATCCGCTGATCATCCTGTTTACGGTACCGCTTGCCATTGCCGGGGCCCTGTTTTCGCTCTGGTATTTTAATCAGACACTCAACATCTTCAGTGAAATCGGGATAATTATGCTGATCGGGCTGGTGACAAAGAACGGGATCCTGATTGTGGAATTTGCAAACCAGCGCAAGGCAGCAGGGATCGATAAGCTGGAAGCAGTACAGCGGGCTGCCATCTCCCGTTTCAGGCCGATCCTGATGACCTCATCCGCCATGATTCTTGGAATCCTGCCGATTGCACTTAAACTGGGTGCTTCGGCCGAAAGCAGGCAATCGCTGGGGATTGCCGTAGTTGGCGGACTATTCTTTTCAACCTTCCTCACCCTGTATATCATCCCTGTCATCTATTCCTATTTATCGGGCGATCCCCGGACCAAAAAAATTGATTACACTGAATTGACTGTTGAAAATAAATCGATCATGACTGAAGACATAAGCTGATGAAATTTATACCGATTACCGGGTTAATGATGCTCATGTTCGCCTCAGCGGGTGTAAGCCAGGAGCTTTTGACGCTCGAGAAAGCAGTGTCGATTGGCCTGGCCAATAATTTCGGGATCATTATGGCCCGTCAATCACAACAGATTGCCCATAACAATGCATCCCCGGGAAATGCAGGGATGCTGCCCGGGGTCAATGTAAATGCCGGGTATGTCAATGGCCTGAGCAACGCCCTGGTCCAGGTTGTCACAGGATCTGAACTGGATAATTCAAGTGCACATTCCAATCTGATCACCGCCGGGGTGGCCCTTGACTGGACCATCTTCGATGGCCTGAACATGTTTATTACCTGGGATAAATTAAAAAACCTTGAAGAGGCCAGTGAACTGAGTGCAAAGATCACCGTTGAAAATACGACAGCGAAAATCATAGGCAGCTATTATGACATCATCAGGGAGGAAAGGGTTCAGCAGATAATGGGTGAGCAGGTGATGATCTCTAAATTCAGGCTGGACCTGGCAAAGATGCGATTTGAGACCGGAACGGGTTCGGAGATGGAATATCTTAAAGCCAGGGTGGAACTCAATGCCGACGTTTCTGATTTATCAAACCAGCAAACCATTTCAGAGAATTCAAAAACCACCCTGAATGACCTGTTATCCAGGGATGTCAACACTCCGTTTATCGTGAAGGATTCGATCCTGGTTTCGGGGCAGTTAAAATATGACTCCCTGCGTGCCTCCATGAAATCGGCAAACCGGAATATTCTCCTGGCCATCAGGAATAAACAGGTGGGGCAACTG
>Ga0194053_10000644_pt1 | contig 25519 bp, 13 predicted proteins | sample SepL228m_MetaG_FD_161684 | JGI IMG/M metagenome (GOLD analysis project Ga0194053, IMG submission 161684) | Anoxic zone freshwater microbial communities from boreal shield lake in IISD Experimental Lakes Area, Ontario, Canada - Sep2016-L227-8m | ecosystem: Environmental > Aquatic > Freshwater >... | reverse complement strand
GTTCCCCGCTTCATGGTGCGCAAGATCACCAAACACCTCAATGCCAGCCCGGCCTCGTAACTTGATCACTCACTTGACATCGAACGCAGGCGCAAGACATTGGCGCCAGCTCGCTCTGTTGGCGAGCCTCATCCTCGCCACTGCCGGCTGTGAGACGGTTCACGATTACAGCCTGACCTACAAACTCTTGGCGTGCATGGGCGGGGCAGGTGTCAATGGGCCCTAAAACGCCGACCCGTAAAATCGTTGCGATGTGATCACGATACCTTCGAGTGGCAGTGCCGTATTGTCAGAAACCCGGCGAGGCTCACGACTCCTTCGCGGCCTCGCTGCCCTCATGCTGTTCGGCTCGGCGGTTGCGGGCCCGGCTGCGGCACCAGGGGTGAAGGCAACGCTCAACGGCGCTGAGCTGGAGTTCGACGGCGACACCGGCGCGCTGCTGCGGCTGGCGTATCCGGGCGTCGGCAATTTGCTCCACGCCACGCCCGCGCGCGCCAGCCTGATCGACCTGGCTTATCCCCACCCAAAGTTCGAAGTGCTGCGGCTCGCGAGCCGTTACTCGCGCGGCGCGAAGATTACCGCCTCCAGCGAGGCCGTCGTCGTCTGCTGGGACAGGCTCGGGATGAGCCGCACCAATTTCCCGGTCGAGGGGAGCGTGTCGGCGGCCGTAACGATCACCGCCGCGCCGGACGGGCGATCGCTGATCTTCACCGGCTCGGTGCATAACCAGTCTTCGAACGCGGTGCGGCAGGTGCTGTTTCCCGACCTGATGGGGCTGGTGCCCGTAGGCGAGCCGGGGGAGACGGTGTTCCGGCATTCACTGGGGGCTTCGCGGCCGTTCATTGATCTGGCGCCCAACGAGGCCAAGCTGGCGGAGCAATACATGACGGATAACGCCGCGTTCGCCGCGGAATACAAGTCCGGCGGCCTGTTCAGCACGCTCGGCCTGCGCTGGCTGGATTACGGCAGCCTGAAGGGCGGGCTCAGCCTATATGCTCGCCAGTGGGGCTGGGACGAGCCGATCACGGTCCGGCTGCAGCTTTCCGAGGTGGAGCAGAAGCTGCGGCTGCTGGTGCGGCACGACCTGGTGCTGGCCCCGGGCCAGAAATGGCAGAGCGAGGAGTTTTGGCTGACGCCGCACGCCGGCGGCTGGGCCAAGGGCATCGAGCCGTTCCGCGCCTGGGTCAAGCAGCATTACCGACGGGAGTTTCCAGTGCCGAAACGCGTGCGCGAGAGCATCGGCTTCCGCACGGTGTGGATGTGCCAGTCGTATCCGAACGATCCGCAGGACGCGGCGTTCCGGTTTGCGGACCTCCCTGCGCTGGCCCGGGAAGCCGCCATGCACGGGCTGGAGGAAATGGTCATGTGGGGCTGGGTGCCGGGCTTTGAGCGGCCGCTGCCGCCTCCGTTCCCGCTGCTAGGCACGGAGCAGGATCTGTACGACGCGGTCAAGGCGTGCCGGCAGCTCGGCGTCACCGTGACGCCGTTCATCAGTGTGCTGCAGGCTACGAAGTCCAGCGCGCCCCGCTACGGGCTGGCGGTGGGGGACAACAACGGGTGGACCTATCACACCGAGTTGGTGCCGCGCTGGAACCCGCCCTACGCCTCGCAGCTCGCGTGCGTGGGTATCCCGACTTCGAATCCGCTCTGGCAGGAGGACGTCCTGGCCTCGTGCAAGAAGCTCGTGGACAACGGCGTTCCCTCGCTCGGATGGGATCAATATTGGACCACCACGGCCGCGGAGCCGAACATGCAGTCGCTGACGCGCAAGATCCGCGAGTATGCGCTCCAGCGCGATCCGGAGGCGAGCTTCAGTGGCGAGGAGCTGTGGAATCTAGAGGTCGATAGCGGCTACCTTGACTTCACGTGGGACTGGGGCGGCTGGCGCGATTGCGGGGCGCTGACGAGCGTGTTGCCGACGCCGCGGGTGAATGCGTGTATCGACCATTCGCCGCTGGCGGTGCGGCGAGTCTTCGCCGACAACCTGTACCTGAACATCATGCCGCGGCGGAAGGAATCGGCCAACGCGACGGATTGGATCGGCAACTATCCGGAGATGAGCGGGGCGCTGCGGCAGTGCGCGGCGCGGCGGAAGCAATTCCTGCCTTACTTCACCCAGGGCACGTTCATCGGCGGCTGCCTGCTGGCCGAGCCGTGCCCGGGTGCGCACACGGCGGCTTACATTCTGCCGGATGGGCTGTTGCTGGTGCTGATCAACGAGGGCGCGCCGCGGAGGGTTTCCTTCGCGGCGGACCCGGGCGCCTGGCTGCCGAAGGGCGAGGGCTGGCGCGTGCGGGCGTGGAGCGCCGACGGCAAACGGCTCTCGGAATCCAACCTGCGCGGGCCGGCCTGGCGCGCGAAGACGCCGCCGCTGGCCGCAGGTGAGATGATGTTGTACGAGATCACGCGCTGAGCGAGCCACTGGGCGGCCAGCAACGATACTGTCAGCGCCTCACCCGCGCAGCCTCAAGCACAAGCGGGCGCGCAAAAAAGCAAATCTGTCAGTTATTAATGAGACCGAAAAACAATTCTCCCTTAAATGAATCCATGAAAGTATATACATTCACAGTATGTGCGGCCATGGCTGTCGTCTTTGCAGGAACCCTGCTGTCCGTCGTTAGCGCCCCGGTCGGCGCTGACGCCGAGGTCTTGCTCAACCGCCAGTGGGCGGAGCAGGCGTTCTCGGAGAATCCCGCCGAGATCACACCTGCGAATCGACTGGTGATCGTCCACGAAGATGTGGCCGGCGACACCAAACTGGGCCGCTGCGCGGCGGTGGGTGGCCCGCCCATGAGGCTTGGGGATAAGGCCTACAAACATGGCATCGGGGTCAACTCTCTGAGCGTGATGCGAGTGGTCCTCGAGAAGCCGGCGAAGAGCTTTACGTCCGTCATTGGGCTGGACAGAAACGTGGACAACACGGCGGCTTCGGTCAGGTTTCACGTGGGCGTTGACGGGAAGGACGTGTTCGCCACCGACGTCATCAAGGCGGGCCCTGCCCCCAAGGCCATTGATGTGCCGCTAAGCGGCGCGAAGTCGTTTGAACTGACCGTGGATGTTGGCGGCGATGATCGCGGCTGGGACCAGGCCGACTGGGCCGATGCGAAGGTCGTGCTGCAGGACGGCTCGGAGCTTTGGCTGGACGATATCGCGCGGCAGGCGACGCCAGCAGGGGGCCTGCCATTCTCGTTCGTCTATGGCGGGAAGCATTCATCCGAGTTGATCAACGAATGGAAACGCGAGGTCAACGCCGAGAAGGTCAGCGACACGATCAACCGCCGCACTCTCATTCTGACCGACCCAACAACCGGACTTGAGGTCAAGGCGGTCTGCACGATTTATCTGGACACTGCCGGCATCGATTGGACTGTTTACTTCACGAACAGGGGAAGCAAGGATAGCCTCGTCCTCGAACAGATCAGAGCGGTTGATGCCACCGTTAGGATTGGGGCAGGGTCCGGCGTGGTGATCCACCGACTGAACGGTGCTCCGTGCGCGACCGACGACTGGATGCCCTTCGACCAAGCGGTTCCCGCCGGACAGAAGGTGGAGTTCGCGGCCACGAACGGCAGGTCGTCGAACGTCTCCCCCTGGTTCAACATCGACTGGGGTACTGGCGGGGTCATCACGGCCATCGGCTGGTCCGGCCAGTGGACGGCCTCCGTCGAGCTCAAAGCCGACAATCTTCGCACCCAGGCCGGGATGCAAAACCTGCATACCGTTCTGCATCCAGGAGAAAGCATCCGCAGCCCCCGGATCATGCAGCTCTACTGGCAAAGCGGCGACCCATATCGCGCCTATAACCTTTTCCGCCGCACCATGCTCGCTCATATCGTGCCGAGGTTAGACGGCAAGGTCGTGGAGCCGCCGATTGTGCATTTGAGCACGTCGTTCTACGAGCTGAATGATTCGAATGAGCAGAACGTGCTCTCGCACCTGGACTCGCTCAAGGGCTTGGGATTCGAGATGTTTTGGCTGGACGCGTATTGGACGGGGCCGAACGGATTCCCGAACAGCATGGGTAACTACGGATTACCGATTGAGCGGGCGGAGCCCAAGGACCGCTTTCCGCATGGCATGAAGGCCATCGGCGACGCGGTGGAGAAGGCGGGACTGAAGTTCCTGATGTGGTTCGAGCCGGAGAGAGTCGCTCCCGGAACCTACATCGCAAAGGAGCATCCGGAGTGGGTCATCGGTGGAACAGCCGGCGGGCTCTACAACCTCGGCATTCCTGAGGCGCGCAAGTTCATGACCGACTACCTGAACACTGTCATCAAGGAATACAAACTGACCTGCCTGAGAATCGACTACAACATCGACCCGCTGGGGGCCTGGCAATCCATGGACGCCAAAGACCCGAACCGGGTCGGAATGGCCGAGATGCGATATGTCGAGGGACTCTACCAGATGTGGGACGACATCCTGAAGGCGAACCCGAATCTCTTCATTGACGACTGTGCGAGCGGTGGCCGGAGGGTGGACCTGGAGGCCGTTTCCCGCTCGCTCGTGCTCTGGCGAAGCGACAATACGTGTGACATGCTCGATCACAATCCGAACACCGTCGTGTTCGCGGCACTCAAGAACCAGTTGATGAGCGCAGGACTGAATCGTTACCTCCCCTTTAGCACGGTCGGGCAGATGGGCGCGACCCCCTATCTCTTCCGAAGCGGCTTCAACGCCGGGATAGCCTTTGCCGAGGACATCCGCAGCAAGGACTACCCTCGCGACCTGGTGAAGCAAGGCATTGCCGAAGGCAAGAGGATTCGAAAGTACTTCTACGGCAACTTCTACCCGCTCTCAGATGTCAACGCGAACCCGCGCGATTGGTGTATCATGCAGTATCATCTGCCTGAAGCGAGAGGCGGCATCGTCATGGCGTTCCGCCGTGACAAATCGCCCTATGGCAGCTACAACTGCCAACTCCGAGAGATCGACCCATCGGTGACCTATCAGGTCACGATGTATCCTGGCTACGCAGCCGAGAAGCCCATCACGATGACAGGCTCGGATCTGGAGAAGCTGAACGTCGAGATCAATGAGAGTCCAGGGTCGGTAATCGTTGAGTACCAGCGGTTGAAGTGAAAGTGTTCGATTGCCGGCCCTTCGACAGAGCTCAGGATGAGCGGGTTGCGTTTGGGCGTGACCGTGCAGTCCTTCGCAAAGAACCGGCAGCCGAGGTAATTCTCCAGAAACGTATAGACGCTGTAGAGCTGGCCGCGGTCGTTGCCGCCGAGAAGCACGACGTCCTCGCCAACGGTCTTGATGGGCACACCGTCGCCGGTGAGCTTCTTGGCTATGGCGATCAGGCTATATCAGCAGCACGAGTACGCCGAGTGTTAAAACGTAGTTCATCGATTCTGTCCCCTCTTGCCTCTACTGCGCCCATCGCGAGCCCATAACTGCCCGGAAGCGCTCGACGTTTAGTTCGCCCTCGAGAGTGATCGTCATCTTGTCAGGACTTTGCTTCTTGGCGCGCCCGCCTGTACTTGATGACGCTGCGCGGGTGAAGGAGAATTGCTTTTCGCTCTCATTCATTGCAGCCCCATCCTGTTAGACCTTGCCGGGGGTGTCAACATGGGCGGTGCAACCACCGGTGGTGGGGCTTGGCGGCCCAGGTGCAACAAGTCTTTTAGCCGCTCGCGATAAAACGCGTTGGCAAACGAAAGGATGAGGAACGGCAGCAACGTGCCGAAGCTGATACCGGCCACCGACAACACCGTTCCAATCAGGATCTCCACCGGAAAGCCGACGGGGCTGAAAACCATCGCGAAGATGAAGAATGGACCGATAACTACCAGCCACACCACGAGCAATGCGGCGATGAGCCAGCAGCAGAGACGAAACGGGCCATAACGGCCACGACAAACCAACCCGGCCAGAGTAATCGCCACCGAAGTTATCATAGCGCCCGCCGCCAGCAGGATTCCCCCTTGCGCCATCTCCACCCCTGCCCCCTCGAGGCTTTGCCTGATCACGAAAGTCAGCACGCTGACGCTTCCCAGGGTCAGCAGAATTCTCAGCCATGCCAGCAAACGATGTTTCCATCCCAGGTAACAGGAGACCAACCACACCGCGGCCAGCCCGAAGCTCAGGGCGTTTACAGTTCCCCCGACTATGTCCGCCAAGCCAGAGGGCAGGAAAGTCATCTCCGACTGCAGCACGGGGCTCAGCGCGGCTACACATCCGATGGGAACCCAGATCCACCACGCTTGCCCGCAACGGTTGGGTTTGAGTGCCAGCAGCAACAGGATGACCAGCCATGGCAACAGCACTGGCAGAAGACTGGGCAAAGTCCAGTTGTAGCTGACCGGACTGCCTTCCCTGGCGCCAAGGCCACCCAGATCACTGACCGCCACGATCTTCAACTCACCGCTATCCGTAAGAGGTACTCGCCATGAGTACGAGCAGGTGCCGCCTCAGCCAAATTCAAATTTGGCCGACGCAATCTTCTTGTCAGCCCGATACGCTGCGAACTCGGGCTGCCGCCGGGCCCCGAGCAACTGATAGGTTTCTCCGCCCGCTCCGAGCAACTGGTAGCTCAAGTTCAATGACCTCCCGTGGCGATTGGCCGCGACCGAATTGGTGAGCGGACCGCCCACCTTCAGAACTGCCGGGCTGGCGGCGCTGACCTGCGTCACTTTGTCCTCAGGCAAACCGCTGAAACGGGCACCTGACTCGCGATAGGCTTCGGCGCCGCCTTGCTTGAGTTGGACCCGGCACTGGCCATACGAGCCGACCGGAACTTTCACTACTGGCGCCGGTTGGTCCAACACGACGGTGAACTTTGCTCCTGGCAGAATAAAGCGGTTGATGAATTTGCCGGTCAGCTTCAGTTCTCCCAATTCCGCCGGCCGTTCCTCCAGGCCAATTCGATACTTGGTCGCACCGGCTTCTTCCAGACAAGAGTAATCCAGATGGTAAGCCTGCTTGCCAAAAAACAAGTCGCGACAGAACGGGAAGCCGTCCAGCGAACCGTTTTGCAGGTCAAAGGACTCATTACGCGCCGCCCAGGGACGCAACAGCAGATAGCCACCCTCCGCGGTGCCAAGCTTCCCCGAGAGATTCTCGATAATCCCCACCTCCCAATCCAGTCCTTGCAGCGAAACCTTGCCGGACCAGCAGGACCGGGGCGCAACGTTCGCAATGACCTGGTTGTAATTATACAGGTGCAAATTCAACAGCACGGGATAAGTGCCCTGCGGCATTTTGAAGACCATCTGGACATTGGTGAAGGTCTGAGAATCAGTCGAATAGCGTACGGGTTCCGAGCAGGAGCAGACGCCGCCCGGATCATCCGTCAGATCCTGGTTCCGATTCAGGTCGAGGTAGAGCTTGCCTTTCGCCGGGTTCCAAACGAAGAGAACGAATTGGTCGGCGCTGTTCCCGAACTTCAGGGTTCCGCGAACCACCTTGCTCAGGCCAAGATTCGGTTCCTTTTTAAATGCCGCCGATTGGGTGCTGAGTGGGAGATTCCAGCTTGTGGGAGGTTGGCTGAACTCCCGGTAGTCAAGATACACCGTTTGGGTGGAATTCAGCGAAGTCGGCGACAGGCTGGTTTCCGCAGCGTAAAGTCTCCCCCCGAAGGCAGATGCGAGCCAAGCCAAACCCCACACCAGTAAAGATGCGGTGACCCACGGGGCCTGCAGATGGCTGAATCTCGTGTTTTTCATCTTCCGAGCTACCGCCGCGCGCCGGCGATACATCCAGATTAGACACCGGCAACCCAAATTCGTTTCAGAAAATCGATGCCGGCCAGACCATCGACAAAGGAACGGGGTTCAGCGGGCGGGACTGGAACGAGCCGGTCTGCTTGCGGGCAGTCGCGCCGGTTTCCTGAAAGCCGCCAGCAGGTTTTTAAACACCTTGCCGGACAATTCCGGGTCCAGCGGGTCTGCCTGTTCGATCGGCGTGTTTTCCTCGACGGTCAAATAAGAAAGAATCGGCCTCGGGAACGGGGAACGATTGGCAAAATTTGGACTGGCCATGCACGGATTCGACTGGGTATGGTGTCTATGTAAGTAAAAATGAGTATGACGAAACCTAAGACTCTGGAGCGAGACAGCCGCAAGCCGCAAAAGCCGCTGCCGCCGCTGTCCGTGCCTTCGGACGCACCGCTGAACGTCCCACCCCTTTTCCGCAAGATCGACTGGCTGGCCTTGGCCTTCACGTTCGGCGTCGTTTGGACGGTTTATCTCCTCACGCTGGCGCCCGAGCTGACCCTCGAAGACTCCGGTGAATTGGTGACCGGCGCATTTTATGCCGGAATTCCGCATCCGCCCGGTTACCCGGTTTGGTCGATTTATAGCTGGATGTGGACCGCCCTGCTGCCGATGGGCAATATGGCGTGGCGGGTCTCGGTGGGGCAGGCATTCTCCGGGGCGATCGCCTGCGGTTTACTGGCGTTGATGGTCTCGCGCGGCAGCAGCATGTTCATGGAGGGCATCGAGGAACTCAAGGAGATGACGGGCAAATGGGAAAGCGCCATCTGCCTGGTCTCGGGCATGACCGCAGGCTTGCTCCTGGGGCTCGACGGGTTCATGTGGAAGGAGTCGGTGGTGGTCAACCGCATCGCCGTCACCAGCGTGCCGTGGTTCCTGGCGGTGATGGTGTGCCTGCTGCGGTGGATTTATGCGCCCCACCAGTTGCGGTATGCGTACTGGGCGGCGTTCCTGTTCGGGGTTTGCCTGACGTTGCATCAGAGCCTGCTTGTCGCCGCGTTGGCCATCGAAATCGCCATCGCCGCCGGCAATCCGCGCTTGGGCCGCGACGCCTTCTTCGGCAACTTCCTGGTCTATCTGGCGGACTATCTGGTGATGGGGTTCACCGGCGACCACATGTTCCATAACATTGGCACCAAGTCCGGATTGTTAGTCCTCTTCAACGTGATCGGGATAGGTTCGCTCATCGCCAGTATTTGGCTGGCGATCCGCACCAAGGGCCTGGGCACTTACTGGAAGTCGGTGCTGATCATGGCCGGTCTCTGGGGGCTGGGGGTTTCGTTTTACCTCTACATGGCGGTTTCGGGCATGACCAATCCGCCCATGCAGTGGGGCTATCCCCGCACGGTGGAAGGGTTCTTTCACGCCCTCAGCCGCGGGCAGTATGAACAGCCCAACCCGACCAACCTGATCACCGAACCTCTCCGGTTCCTTAGCCAGTTGCGCATGGTCATCGAAGGCGCCGCCGATGAGTTCACCTGGGTGTATCTGTTCATCGCTCTGATTCCCTTCGTGTTCTTCTTCAAGATGCAGAAACGCGAACGCGCGTGGATCATCACCCTCACAGCCATGTACGTTTTTCTCGGCGGGCTGTTGATCATCCTGCTCAGTCCATCGCTCGAAAAAGCCTCGGCTGACCTCGTTAAAGTCTTCCTGTGTTCGTCCCATACAATCGTCGCCCTCCTCATTGGCTACGGGCTCGCCCTCACAGCCGCCTTTATGGCCACCCATTACCAGAAGTTCCGTCTCTGGGGTCTGGCGGGCGGCATTGTCGGGGTCGTGTTGGCACTGTTTTGCCTCTGGGATGTGACCGGCAAGCACTACTTCGGTCCCGCCGGCCCGCCCAACCCGCTCAGCCTGTCGGAACTGATTCACTGGATCGTCCAGGCCTTTGCCAAAAACCAATATGGCATGCCGATCTACGCCAACCTTCTGTTGCTGGCGATCTCGGTTGCGTTCGTTCTGGCGCTGTTGGTTTATCGCCAGCGCGGCCCGCTGCTGATTACGCTGTGCCTCTTTGCCGCTATGCCGCTTTGGTCCGGCTTGGCCCATTGGTTCAGCAGCGATCAGCGCAATCACTGGTTCGGCTACTGGTTTGGCCACGACATGTTCACGGTGCCATTCACGGGCGCGGACGGCAAACCCTTGTACCCCCAGATGGCCAAAGACGCCGTGCTATTCGGCGGCACTGATCCGGGCCGGTTTTGCCCCACTTACACCATCTTCTGCGAGAGCTTTACACCGCATAATTGCCAGCCTGCGGAGGACCAGAAGTTTGATCGCCGCGACGTTTATATCATCACCCAGAACGCCCTGGCGGACGGAACCTATCTGTGCTACATCCGGGCCCACTACAACCGCAGCACGCAGATCGATCCTCCGTTCTTCAGCGAATTGGTCCGGATCGCGCTCAAAGACAAGGAGTACCAGACGAACCTGCTCGCCCGGGCGGTGCAACCGTTAGACCGGTTTTTCACCGGGCTGGGCGCCCGGGTTGAGAAGCGCCGCCGCACTTACACCTCGTGGTTCACGGAAAAGACCTTCACCGATCTGGGCGCCTTCACCGCCCGGCTGCGTCCCGGAGCGCTCCAGGATCCGGTGTCCAAGCATCTCTACGATAACCTAAGTCCGGAGACCCAAAAGCTGCTTGCCGACCAACGCGACGAAGGTCGTCTGCGCCGAAACCTCGCCAATGACATCAACCAACTGCTGGAACGCGAACTCCAAATCAAGGAGCGCCTTAAGGCCAAGAGACAGGAGAAAGACGCGGTGGACCAGGACATCGCCGACGGCAGCACGTCCGAGAGCTTGCGCAGGGCGCAGGACCGGCTCGCGAAAGAGATCGCGGAGCTGTCCAAGGTCGGCTCGCTCTACGAACCAGAACGCTTCAAGCAGGTGGCGGTGTCGGAATACCTGACCGATTTCATCAAAGAGAACCCCCAAAGCTGGACCCGCATCCGCCTCAACCGACTGCTGCTGGAAGCGGCTTACCCTAAAGAAATCGACAAGAGCCTGGGCGGGGTTTACCCAGACCGGGAAATCTACACGGCAACGCCCGAGGATTCACAACGTTGTTTCCAGGAATACATGGCCGATGCCTCGAAGCGAATGCAGTCGGGCCAGTTGAAGCCGGGCGAAGACGTGAAAGTCATCGACAACCGGGTGCAAGTCTCAGGCCAGGTAGCAGTGATGAATATCAACGGCCTGCTCACCAAGGTGATCTTCGATCACAATCCGAAGAATGAATTCTATGTGGAAGAGAGCTTCCCGTTGGATTGGATGTATCCCTACCTGACGCCCTTTGGCATCATCATGAAGATCAACCGCCAGCCTCTCCCGACCTTGACGGATGACATCCTTCAGCGGGACCACGACTTCTGGACACAGTTCTCCAAACGGCTGATCGGCGACGTGGTTAAGTACGACACCCCCGTCAAGGAAATCACCGATTGGATCGAGAAGACCTACCTGCGCAAGGATTTCACCGGCTTTACTGGCGATCGCAAGTTCATCCACGATGACGACGGGCAAAAGTCCTTTTCCAAGCTGCGCAGTTCCATCGGCGGTATCTACGCCTGGCGCCTGTCGCAAGCCCCGCCGGAATATCGTCCCAAATCCAACGCCGAATACCAACGACTGCTCAAGGAAGCGGATTTCACCTTCCGTCAGGCCTTCGCGTTTTGTCCGTACAGCCCGGAAGCGGTCTTCCGCTATGCTCAAATGCTGCTCCAACTCCAGCGTTTCGACGATGCGCTGCTCGTGGCGGAAACGTGCCTGAAACTGGATCCCTACAACGGCCAGGTCCGTGGTCTGGTAGAAAACGTCAGAAAATACAAGAAGGACACCGCCGGGGTCGAACAACTCAGAAACAACTTCCAACGCAAGGAAGAGGAAGTGCGGAGAAACCCGGCGAACTTCCAGGCGGTCTTCGATCTCGCCGGGGATTACCTGCAAATTCAGCAAACGGATCGCGCCGTCCTTACCCTCGATGGCGTGCTCAATCATCCCCAGGCCGATGCCAGCGCTCTTCGCGGGCTGCTTCAGGCCTATTCCAGCTTCGCTAACACCGCCGGCGTGCAAAAAACCGTCGAGAAGTTCGAGACCCTCGTGCGCGCTAATCCGGGCAGTTTTCCGGCGGCGCTCGGTTTGGCGGAAGGATACCGGCAGTTGCAGAAAACTGAGGCGGCCAACCAGGCTGTGGATGAGGTGTTCAATAATCCCAAGGTGGATGGAAACGCCGTCCTGGGCGCGGCGGCTCTTTACGCGGCGATGGGAAATATCCCCAAGCTCGAGGCGGCATTGGAGAAGTTGACCAAAGTGATGCCGGATAGCCCTGAGGGTTGGTACGACCTCGCTGCCTTAAAATCGGGTCTCGGCAAACTGCCGGAGTCGATGGCGACGCTCAAACAGGCACTCGATTTGAACGCCAAGCGGCTGCAACGCAATCCCAAGGCGCCGGATTTGCTGGCTACTGCCCGAAAAGAGGAGCGTTTCAACCCGCTCCGGCAATCGCCCGAGTTCGAGAAGCTGGTTCCGCCCCAGTCCAAATCCAAAGCCGAAAACTGAGGCCGAGAGAGGTTTCCTATTCCCGGCGAACGCGGTGCTGGTCAGTTGCATACGGTCTTTTTAGGTTTTCTCTGCCGCCACCGCGATTGCCGCAGCCAGATTCCGCAGGAAACCAGGAAGGCGGCTCTGAGGTTCATTCCTGAACCCGGACCAGCGTCTTCACTGCCCGGTTGCCGGAGGCCATGGACTGGAACAGCGTCGGCAATTCGTTCAAGGAACATTCGCCATCGACAAAATCCCGGGCGCACACCAGGCCCGCTTCGATGTGCTTCAGCGCGCGACGGATCGTGCGCGGCGTGTGGTGAAAGCTCGCCAGCAGCTTCAGATTGGAATAGTGAATGCGCGCGGTGTCGAGCGACACCGTCGCGCCGGAGGGACACCCTCCGAAGAAGTTCACCGTGCCGCCCTTGCGCACGAGGCGCACCGCCGCGGCCCACGTTTCCGGTTTGCCAACAGCTTCGATCACCACATCGAAGATCGAGCCGGCGGGGATAACCGCCGCTAAATCGCTTTGTCGGCTGACGTTGAAGACCAGTTGTGCTCCGAGGCGCCGGGCGGTGGCCAGGCGCGCAGCGCCGCGGCCCGCCACCGTGATCAGGCAACCCAGACGCCTGGCCAGCGCGACGAACATGAGACCAATCGGTCCGGCACCGATCACCAGCACCCGTTGGCCGGCGCGCAATTGCGTATCTTCGACCCCCTGCACCACGCACGCCAGCGGTTCCACCAGCGCAGCGTCGCGGAAATCAGTGCCGGGCTTGAGCCGAAGCAAGTTCTTTTGCACCAACCGCGCCGGAACAACAATGGATTTTGCGTACGCGCCATTTAGAAACAGCAAATCATCGCACAGGTTTTCCTGATGGTTTCGACAATAAAAACATTCGTCGCAGGGCGCGGAGTTGGCCACCACCACACGCTCACCCACGCGCCACCTGGCCACGTCCGGCCCCAATTCGGAAATCACCCCCGCGAACTCGTGTCCGAACTTCGCGGGCGGAATGATCATCCGCGCGTGATACCCACGCTTGAAGACTTTCAGGTCGGTGCCACAGGTAAGCGCGACCTCGATGCGAATCCGCACCTCGCCCGCTTGCAAGGGTAGCGGCGTGACGTTCTCGACGCGGATATGTTCTTTGCCGTGGAGTACTGCAGCTCTCATAGCGTGTCTTCTCTATTATCACAAATCCAGCGGACTGAAAGATAACTTTCTATTGGAGTGACCGGAAAAATAGAACTCTTGCTCCCACCGGGCCGCCTGCGGATCGAGGTATTCCTGAAAGAACATGCGGTCCAGAGAGACTGTTTCGCAGAAAAATGCCGTATCGAGCAGGATCAAGCGGAAGTTCGACAAAGGTGACGTGCTTCACAGCCAGTGATGTTGCCGATACCATGCCAGAGTCTGCGCCACGCCAGCTTCCAGCGTGGTGGGGCAGGCATAGCCGGTTTCGCGCTCCAATCGTGCGGAATCGCACACCCAGCCCGGTGCGCGCAACTCAGCGAATTTTTGCAGGCTCAGGACGCTGGCCTTTCCGGTCAGACGCGATATTGCCTCCTGCGCCAGGCAGATTGGCCATAAGAACGCGGTGGGCAGTGGCAAGGGCAGGGTCCAGACCTTCATCTGAGCGGCAATTTCGCTGGCCATGATCCGTGCGGTTACAATCTCTCTTGCTGCAACAAAATAGGTTTTGCCCGCCGCCGCCGGGTGCTGAAGACAGGTTACGATGGCTTCGGCCAAATCCTTCGCAAAAACAAGGCTTAGAGCCTGTTTTCCACCCGGCTTTGGCAAAATGTGGCTTTTCACGGCTCGGAAAAGCCGCAGAAACTCCGCGTCACGGGGACCATAAACGGCCGGTGGCCGCAAAATGACATGCTCGGCACAGCAATGGGTTTGCACTTCCCGTTCACCGGCCAGCTTGCTCTTGCCGTATTGAGAAACGGGCCGGGGCGAATCGGCTTCGACTGCCGGTTTCTCGGGGACAGCCGGTCCGGCGGCGGCCAGGCTGGAGATGAGCACGACCCGTTGCACCCGACCTTGCTGGGCGTTCACCGCTTCGACGACATTGCGGGTTCCGACCTGGTTAATTGAATAGAAATCCGAAATGCGGCGCACCTTGGTAGCGCCCGCACAGTGGATCACGTGAGTGATGCCCGCCATCGCTTGCCGGAGGCTTTCCAGATCGTCGATCGAGCCGGGGCGCAGTTCGACGCCGGACAGGTGGGGTTCGATGAAGCGTTGGTTGCTGGTGGGACGGAGGAGGAGGGTGGTCGCCAGACCGCGCTCGCGGAGGCTGTCGAGAATGTGGCTGCCAACAAACCCGCTCGCTCCTGTGAGCAATATCTTCAATCAAATCAGGCCGAATTCCTTGCCTACCTTGCCCAACTTCTCGAGGGCGAAATCAACTTGTTTGTCCGTGTGAGTGGCCATCAGGCTGATACGAATCAGTTCCTGCCCGGGTGCCACGGCGGGGGAGACGATCGGGTTGACGAAGATGCCTTCTTCCTGTAACCGCTTGCAAACCTTGAACGCAACCATCAGATCGCGGCAATAGACCGGCAGAATGGGTGTTTCCGAATCGCCCAGGTCAAAACCCAGATCGTAAAGGCCTTGCTTCATCCGCCGGGTATTGTGCCAGAGTTGCGCGATGCGTTCCGGCTCCTGCGACATAATCTCGAGCGCGGCCAGCACGGCAGCCGAATTGGCCGGGCTCATGCTGGCGCTGAATATCAGCGGCCGCGAGTGGTGCTTCAGATAATCGATCGTCTCGGCATCAGAGGCAATGAAGCCCCCGAGGCTGGCCAGCGACTTGCTGAACGTGCCCATGATGAGGTGGACTTGATCGGTCAGCCCAAAATGACTGGCTGTGCCAGCGCCGTTCTGGCCCAAAACACCAATCGAGTGCGCGTCATCCACCATTACGGTGGCGCTGTGTTCGCTCGCAATCCGGCAAAGCTCCGGCAACTGAATAATGTCGCCTTCCATGCTGAAAACCCCGTCCACGACGATCAGTTTGCCGGCTCCGGGCTCGATCTTCTCGATGCGGCTTTCCAGTGCGGCCATGTCTTTGTGGGCGAAGCGAAGGAATTTTCCCTGCGAGAGCAGGCATCCTTCGACAATGCTGGCGTGATTGCTCTTATCGCCCAGGACATATTCACCCTTGCCGACCAAAGCACTGATAACACCGAGATTGACCTGAAACCCGGTGCTGTAGAGCAATACCGCCTCTTTGCGGACCAGTTTGCCCAAGGCGGCTTCCAACTCCAGATGAATGTCCAGCGAGCCGTTCAAGAAACGCGAGCCGGCGCAGCCAGTGCCGTATTTTGCCACCGCCGCCTGCGCGGCAGCTTTGATTTTCGGATGGTTCGTAAGCCCCAGGTAGCTGTTGGAGCCGAGCATCAGAACCTTCTTGCCCTCGATTACGACCTCGGTGTCCTGCGCGGAGGAAATGGTCCTAAAATAGGGGTACACGCCCAATTCCCGCAATTGGGCCGCTGTCCTAAAATTACTGACCTTATCGAGCACGCCGACACGTTGCGAGACGATTGGGGGCTTTCGGCGCACCGCGCGGTTGTTAATCTCGTGGGCTGCAGCCGGCGGGAGGGATGGGTATAAATCAGGCTGATCGGCCCGGCTCTCCTCCAGCGTGGGAGTCTTCTCTTGATAAATCATAAACAGGCAAGGCGTCTTGAAACGAATTCAACTCAACGATTGATCAACCGCTTCGCCTTCATAACCCAAAGCCAGCAGCTTGTTACAAACTCACCGTCGCTTCTCATATTATCTAGAACCAACCACCGCTCAGCAACCAATATTCGACCTTTCTACGGTCTCTCTTTTACGCTTTATCACCCGGCTGGCAAGCATTAATTTAATCTGAAGCGGCGCCCTGCCACTTGGGCAGCCAAAATGACCTTCTGCCGCTGCCCTTCCTGCAGCAGGTATAACCCCGGTCAGCACAGGCGATTTTGGATGGGATTGGGTGGTTTCGGCTTGTCAAATCGAGTCTAAGGCGACTGCTGGAGCCGATAGTAACGCGGCCCGTCCAAACCGCCGGATTGGGAGCCATCGTCGAGGAACCAGAAAGCGCCGTTGGTCGAGGTGAGGATGTTGGTGAACGTGTTCCAGGTCGGCGGACCAATCGAGTCCGTCCACTGGACCTGAAACGCATTGTTTGCCGGCGTGCTCCACTGCAGCGCCACACCGTTGATGCTCCACGTGATGTCGGTAATGCGGATCGGTGGGAGCCACGGGATGAGCGCCAAACCCTCGTGAACACGGAAGAAATAGCACGGTGACGGCAGCGGAACGCAATACGTCGTGAGAACATCGGCGGCGGTAACCGTCGGAGAAACGGTAACCCAGTTTGTGCCATTCACGTCGGTCTTGCCCTGCACGTAATATTCGATGCCGGGAAGAGATGTCCAGTCGAAGCAGAAGCTGTCGCCGAACACCTGGTAATTGGTAATGACGATGTTCGTCCCATAAACCGGGAACTCGGTCGCGCGAATCGCATAAGTGACGGGGCCGCCCGCGACATTCACCGCTGAAATGAACCAGTCGCCGGGGGTCAACGGCACGGGGCTTGAGAAGTCGAACAAAACAATCAATTCATCGTTTAATCCCGGATTGGCGCTCCGATACGTGTAGTTTGTCAGCGTGGCCGGCGGCAGCCCTTTGCGCGCCACAAGTGTTATGTCCGCGGTGGGCCCATTGATTTCAAATTGGGCGCGGACCGCGTTCGAGGTGACCGTGTAGAGATAATAGTCGGTGGCGTCACCCGCTCCGAAGTTGGTATTCAGGCAAGGAATGCCATTGGTGATTGTGATGACGAAAATGTCGAATGTCACCTGCAAGGTGGCGATGACATTGGAGGTTCCCTCGTTCTGGACGCCCAGGTAATACCGCGCGCCGGAAACCAGCGGGGGCCATCCGCCCGCGTTCAGGGTCGCGAAACCGCTGGTCGAAACGGACAGCAGCGTGGTTTCGCCAGCGTTGGTGCCGGTGGGTGGATTCGTCTGATTGAAGAGCAGGTTCACCGGCGCCGAAGCATAGACCAGGGTATTGGTCGCTCGGGACGCCCACGCGGGCACATCGACGTAGAAGCAGGCGACTTGACCCGGGGGAATGGTGTTCGTGCCGGGACCGGCGGAAGTCAAACCGATGGGAACCGAAACGGGGTCCTGAAAGACGAACCGTAATTCCCAGGTGACCAGTTTCGGGGTGGGGTTGACGGCCCCGGCGCGGGTGTCGCGCATTTCCAATTGCCATTCGCCGAAGGCGTGCTCGCCGACCAGGTCGTTGAGTGATTGTTCGGGAAAATAATACAACTCCGCATTCGTTCCGGCGGGCACAAAAGGCGCAGGTGCAAACTTGATGGGAACCTGTGCCAAATTGGTGTTTTCGGTGAAGATTACGTAGCCGGGCTCAGGGCTGGCGATCGTGGCGGTGTAAGTCCACAGCGTATTGGTGTCGTCGTTGTTTCCCTCGTTCATGATAATCGCAACGTTGGAAGAAGCGCCCGGCCCGAACGGAATAGAGACATGATTCGCAAAACTGACCAGCCCTGAATTATAGATCAAAACGTTCTCGTAATAGACATGCATCGTGTCCGGGGCCGCGTAAAACTGGTAGTCCACCAGCATTATGCCCTGGGTTAGTCCCGCCGGCAGAACATTGGTTTGGGCATTGAAATCGCCCGAACTCTTGCTGGAGACGGCATTGGTTCTGAGCACAATGCCGCCCAGACCGTTAGTGGTGGCAGCGCCGCGATCCTCGAACAGAAGCACGCGCGCGCCGCTGGGACTGATCAGGGTAAAGGCCATGTCGGAGATGCGCGGGTGATCCACGTGCAACCGAACCTCGACGGAAGCGATCGGTTCGGTATTTGACACCAAGAGGGTGGCGTTGGTGACGGCATCATCAAGGATGGATATCGGCCCGACGCCAGCATGGATAATAGGGAGGACAGTGGCGGGGTCCAATGCCACTTCCGCATTCATCCGGATGGTCTGCGGAATTCCATTCGCATTGAAGACGCCGAGGAAGTAGCGGCCGGGGTTGAGCGGGGGCAAAGCGGACTGGTTCATGGACAAACACCCGCCGGCGGTGCTGACGGCCAGCATTTGGTCCCAGGCGGTTTGGGTGGGGAGACTGCCGCGGCGGAGGTAAAGCCCCAGCGACTGGGGTGTCGCGGAATCGTTGCCGACGCAAACCGTGAGGTTTGTCGCGCCGATAGGCACGTCAATGAAGTCGTAGCTGAACGCATTCGTGAGCACTTCCCGCGGGGCGTCGTTGCTGACGTTTTGCGGGTCGAGCCGGATCGCCAGATTCGCGACTCCGCCGGTGTGGGTGAGGACCGTGTCAGACATGTCGAGGAGCCAGACGCCCATTCCCTGTTCGCCGATGAAGTTGCACAAGCTGGCCGGGCTGTCCGTGTGCCGGGCACCGGGAATGTCCCCTTCGCCGTTGTCTTCCCAAATATATGTGTATTGGTAAGGAACAGGGTCAAGCGGCGGAAAAGAATTGCTGTTGAGCACGGCCAACTTCCGGCCATCTGAGAGCGTGCCGAGGAGGTCGCTAAAACTCTCGTGCCAGATTTCATTGGTGACCACGACCCGCCTCACCGGTATGAGCGCAGGGGCGAGAGCGACCACATTGGTTGTGCCTGGCCGGGCCGCACTGCCGTCCGGGATCGCGGCAGGCAAGTTGATGCCGCGCAGAATCCAACTCCCATTGGTCTCCTGCGTGGCGAAGGGATCGAGGCTGAACACACCCATAAGGGAGTATTCCGCGGCTTGCTGGGTCTCCGCCTTCACGCCGACGTAATACTGGCCCGGGGCGGCATTGCTGTACACGATCATTTCCATTCCGCCACGATTGAGCGACTTGTCGGCTGCGGCAATGGCCGCGGGATCCAAACTGATCAGGGCGGGATCCGTTGAAACATAAAGGTCAATGTCCGCAGCAATGGGCCTGGCGCGATTGAGGTTAGTCTCGTGAACGCTCGCGGGCGGAAAAGCGAGGGGGGTCGGCCGGAACGTGACGAAGGCGGCATTCGTGTAGGCCTGGTCGTTTGTAACGACATAGAAGTGCCATTGGCTGGGAGAACCGGGGGTGATGAAGCCGCTGGATCCGCCCGGCCAGGGAATGACGCCTTGGTCGAGTGAAGGCGTGTTGGCGCCGACACGCTGGTTGACCAGGAGCGCGCCCGACACCCCCGAGGCGGCGGTTAAGGCGTTGGTAATGAAGGTCACGTTGGACGAAGTAATGGAGGTGATCGGGTTGTCGCTGAGCGCCAAGGCGTCGGCTGCCTGGCCATCGCCGCTGGAAATGACCAGCGCATAATCCTGCGCGACGTTGTTGGTTTGAACGGTGACCGCATTGACGTTGACGCTTCGGGCAATGACGGTGAATGAGTAGTTAGTAGCGAGCGGCGGTGCCAGATAGACGTTCTCGACGTTGTTTACCACGTCCAGGTTAGGAGGCAGGTTGGTGTCCCAAGGCGCATTGAAGCTGGCGTCGGCGGGAAAGTCGTTGCCCAAAAAGACATCGCCGGTGACGAGGTTGGTGATGACAAGGTCGAGATTGTTGACGAGCTTCAGGCTGGCGGCAGGGTTGCCAGGCGGGTCGGTCCAGACCAGCGTGACGCGCAGCGGCTGGCTGGTCGCCGGGTCCGAGAGCGAAACGAAGCGGGTATGGCTCTGACCGCTGGCCAGGGCATCGGCCGGACTCTGATCAAACAGCAGCATCGAACTGCTCGGTGAACTCAGGTTGGTCAATGTGGTGGGCAGGCTGTTGGTGAGGTTAATCAGGCCCCAACCCTGGGAGTTCGTGGGAGCGCTGACCTGGAAGTTGTAGCGGGCGCTGAGGGTGCGCGCGCCGTTAATCAAAAGTGCCTTCATCAGCGCAGGGCTGTTGGTGAAACTGCTCCGCTGGAAGAACTCCTGCATCAGGGCCAGGGCGCCGGATACCTCGGCGGCAGCCATGCTGACACCCGATTCATACCGATAAAACGGTCCGAGAGTGTTGTTCACATTGCTCAGGACCGCCAAATAATTGCAGTTGTTGGTTGGGTGATAGTAAGCGCTTTGGTCCCATTGCGTTGAACGGGCAGCGGCAATGAACGTTCCCGGAGCGGTTACGTCCGGCTTGAACCGGCCAAAATCGCCTTCGATACCGACCCCAACATTTCCCCGCCCGGAAAACGCCGCCACTTCATTGTTGGTATCGGTCATTCGCAGCCAGGGCTGGTTCGTGTGACAGACATTGGTCCCATTCACGATGGAACATTGCCACACCTCGTCGGCGATATAACGCGGTTGGTCAATGGCGCCGACGGTGATGACGTTCTTGGCGGTGCCGGGTGATTGGACGGAGCCGTCGCCGGCACCGAAGACAAACAAGAGGGGCTGCGAGCCGGGCAGGTCGGGCAAGGCATCGCGCACGGCCGCATCATAGCGGGCCGCGGCAAGGTCATAGAAATTGTCATTGCCGTAGTGCCAACTGTTGTTGGAGATGAACGCATTGGTCCGGGCGGCGGTTTCCTGGAGGTAGGAATCCGAGGAAGCCGGCCCGGAATTCGGATCGGCGGCGATCACGAAAAGCCGGGCGGCGCGAGCGATGCCGCGGAACTGGAGGGCGGCGGCAGGCATGGTCGAGCCGCTCGCATTGGTTACCGTTCGAGACTCCAAACCGCTGCCGGCAATAATGCCGGCCACATGCGTGCCGTGGCCGTTCGAGTCTGAGCCGCTGATGGGCAGATCAAAGAGAACTCGATTCGTCAGATCGGGATGGCTGGCGTCCACGCCCGAGTCATTCACATTGACGAGCACGTTGGCGCCGGTCAGGCCAAGATAGTCGCCGGGGCTGGTAGAATTGGCCGCCACAGCAATGCGGGCGCGGGAGAGGTCGTTGGCCAGGATGCGGGGGTGCCGCAGCTCGATCTGTTGCACCGCGGGAAGACGGGCGAGGGCGGAGAGGATGCCGGCAGGATTCGCAGAAAGAACCCGCCGGACTGGAATGCCGGCAGCACGCAGTCTCAGGACGGGGCCGAATGGGGAGCGTTCTTCTCCCAGCACTTCCACGCCAAGTTGCTTCAGATCGGAAACGGCGGCTGCGCCGGCATCGGGGAAAAGCAATACGTTGAGGGTGATGTCATCCGGCAGGGGGGCTTGCTCGACCGCCATTTGCAGCAGAGGCGGTTTTAGTTTGTAGTACGGTTGGTAGGGCACGACGGCTTGCGTCTGCGGGTTCGCGGCCACCTGCTGCGCGGCGGAAGCGGATGCGCGGACAAGATAGGCGTTGTTTGGAATGTAGGAAACGATGGTGGCTCCGGCAGCCTTTAGGAGACTCCGGAAGGCATCGTCCAGCGGCGCACGGGATTGAGCGAGGTAAGCGCCGGAATCGCCTTGGGCTAGGAGATGCTGGGGAATCGATAAATGGTTATCGGTAGCGGGTGATGGATGATCGGCGGAACCGTTTCTTGTGAATAGGGCCGTATCGAGCAGCGCGTTCTCGAGCAGGATGGCATGAGCGCTGTGGACCAACTCGCCGAGAGGGGTGGTGGTGTTCGTGAGGCGAAAGGCGGATTGACGAATGACGAATGCCGAATGCAGGGATTGAGGAGAGGGTGGCATGACCTGCCTTACGGTCCGTGCCTCATCCAAACACCAAAATGAGACAGCCGCGACGAGCAATATCACGCTCAACCCGATGCAGGTCGAAGGCCGCCAGCGCATACAATAATTCAGTGAGTCAGTATAATACGGAAAAGACAAGCTGGAAAGCAAATCGGACGCGCGCATTCTCAGATGTTCCAGCCTTGCCAGAGTCGTAGCGCAGGTTTTCCAACCTGCCGTTTCGCCGACTTTCAGTCGGCAGACCCGTCCGAAGGCTCGCCCTCTCTCCTCGCCCCCAGTGGAGAGTGTGGACCGACTTTGTCAGCCCTGGGCGGCACCGTGGTGAGGAGGGCCAATGAGTCTCCGCCCCGTCTTGCGGTCGTCCCGAGCGCTTTCGCAGAAGCCCTGCCACAACCCCGCACCGGCAAGAAAAAACCCGCCTCGGCCCGAAGGACCAAGGCGGGTTTCAAGAAACCAATCCCGCGGACTATTTCGTCGCTTCGACCAGCGCACCGGAGACCGGCACCACGGCGGAACGCATGCCCATCTTGGCGCAGAGGTAATAGACTACTGTGCCAACGATGAACGCGGCCACTGGAGAGCAAGACACGCACACGAGGGACCAAAACTTGTCAACGCCAATGAAAGAGGCCACGGGGCCAAAGGGAACATTCGGCCTGACGATGTCGGGGATCATTGGATTAGAAAGAATTCCAACGATAAATCCCAATACCCAAGCGATCCAGCCGGCGGGGTTGAACCCTGCGCGCGGACCGGTCCACCTGCCACCGGAGAGCAAATAGTCCACCATCATGGCGCCGCAGATCGGACCGAAGGAAGCGCCGATCAGCCCAAAAACGCCTGCCAGATTTCCTGCGATACCCGTCACGGCAAGGATGATGCTGACCACCGCGCCGATGCCGACGGAGATGAATGGGTTAATCTTGGGCATGGTCGTTCTGAAACTGTTCGCGGCGATAAATGAAGAAAAGCAGGCACCCGGAAAGGCTGCCAGGGTCAGACCGATTATCACCGTGGCGAACAGCCCCGGGGAGAGCTTCTTTTCAAGCGCGGCGGTCATCTGAAAGGCAGACTCATCCACCACGCCAGAGGCATGGGCCCCTGCCATCACGATGCACGAGATGCCGGCCGTAAGAATGATGGCAATGACGATGCCGACGATGCCGCCCATGCTGACATCACTCTTGTTCCGGTTGCCCATGCAAATATCCACACCCGCCGCTCCCGCGGTGGCGAAAAAGCCGACAATCGCACTGATCATCAGCAACATGGCATTGATGCCGCCGCCGGCCGCCTCGCCGGCCGTGGCCGGCACCGCCTTGTAGTCACCCGCGGACCCGGCGAAAAAGACCAGGCCCATGATGAGCACCACCAGCGGGATGATCGGCAGATAGGTCGAGACCTTCGCCACGTATTGAATGCCTTTAAGCCCGACAAACGCTGCTCCCAACGCAAAGATGATGCAGATCGGCACAAAAAGGCCCGGCATCTTAAAGCCTGCCGCCAAGGCGGTTGACGAGTAGAATGTATTCACCCCCAACCAGCCAAACTGAAGGATGCCCATGAGTAAACCCGGCATGATGAGACCGCCCATGGCGCCGAAGGTGGACGTGCCCACAATGTACAGCGGCAAACCGGTCTGCATGCCCAAGCGGCCCGGAACCAGAAAGAACAGGAAGTGGCAGATGAGAGCACCAATTACGATGCCCGCCAGCGTCGCCCCTAACGTGCCGGGGGAAAGCCCGTTCTTGGAGATTGGATCCCAAAAGGCGAACCAAAGAAAGACGCCTGCGTAGGTGGGGCCGCTGCTCTTGTACCAAGGCGCGCGCTTGTCCTTGGGATTAGGGATTGCGCTTGTGATGTATCCAGGGAGTTGGCTGGCCGTTTGCATTGTTTGATTGCTCATAGATTTTCAGGTTACGGATTTGTATGCCTTGCCTGCTTCCAAACAGGCGGCAAACATTGGGGGGAGATACTCTGATTCTCGGGCAAAGTGTCAACGATAAAGTTCCGATAATTGACTTGGCTCTTTGCTCTGTTAGCGTTGCCGGAGTCGGCATGGCCAAAAAAGTCTCAAGATTTCAAAGGATTCGCGAGGGCGCCCAGGCGTTGCTGGACGGACGCGCGCTGCGCTCGCAAACCAACCTCTCGAACTGGCACAAGTGCGTCCACTTCTGGATCCTCGTCGGAAGGAGTTTCACCCGCAACCGCTGCCCGGTGCGCGCCTCGGCCCTGGCCTATGCAACGGTGCTGGCGCTCATTCCGATGCTGGCGGTGATCGTCAGCATCACCAGCAGCCTCCTGAAAAAAGAAGGCGAAGATAGCATCGATCGGTTCATCGTGAAAATCGTCACGAGCGTCACCTCGGCGGCGACGGTTGATACGCACGCCGCCGGCGCGACGACCAACCTGTCGATCGAGGAAAGTTCCATGATCGACATGGCCAATCCCGCCACCGACGCCACCAACCTCGCCACGGAAGCGGCCAACGGCGTTGCGCCTTCCGCCGCAAGCAGCGCCACTGTCACCAATGGTCTGCCTTCCTTTGCCCGGGATGCGGAAGCCGTAAAAGCCCGGCACGCCATGTCGCGGTACATTCATCAATTCATCCAGAACACCCGCAGTGGTGCCCTGGGCGTCACCGGCAGCGCCCTGCTCATCTTCGTCGCCATCTCCATGCTGAGCCGGATCGAAGACACGTTCAACGACATCTGGGGCGTGGCGCGCGGGCGGAGCTGGTTCATGCGCGTCATGCTGTATTGGAGCGTCGTCAGCCTGGCCCCAGTGCTGTTGGTCGTCGCATTGGGCCTGGCCACTGGACCCCATTTGGAAGGAACCAGAAGACTGCTGACGACCCTGCCATTCGTTGGCCGCGTTCTGGTCCCACTTGTTTTTCAGCTCGGGCCGATTGTGGTCTTGTGCCTGACGTTCGCAATGGTTTACATGCTGATCCCGAACACCAAAGTCCATTGGGGTGCCGCGCTGGTGGGCGGCCTGGTGGGAGGCGCCCTTTTTCACGTCAACAACGTCGTGAACGTGCTTTATGTCTCTCGGGTGGTCTCCTACAGCAAGGTTTACGGGAGCCTCGGGCTGGTGCCGGTGTTTATGGTCGGCCTGTATCTCTCGTGGCTCATCCTGCTTTTCGGGGCGCAGGTGGCTTATGCGTATCAGAATCGCGCGACTTATTTCGAGGAAAAGCAGATCGAGAATATCAACCAGCGCGGACGCGAGTTCATTGCGCTGCGGTTGATGACCCGCCTGGGACAGCGCTTCCTGGCCGGCGAACCACCTCTCGCCGTGGTAGAGATCGCCGAGGGGTTGGCCGTGCCCACCCGCCTTGCCCTGCAAGTCATGCAAACACTTTCCGCCGCGCGACTGGTCGTCGAAGCCACCGGTGCCGAACCGGCTTACGTTCCCGCGCGGCCTCTCGAGAACATCACCTGCCACGATATTCTGCTGGCCATGCGCGCCACCCAAGGGCAAGAATTGAGCACCCGTGACGAGCCAACCTACAACGAAGTTTACGGCGAGTTCCACCGGATCGAGGAAGCCGAGCGGCACGCCGCTTCCTCAGTGACCATGCTCGTGCTGTCCACCCG